>Ga0190286_1000285_pt1 | contig 22488 bp, 19 predicted proteins | sample 48691834_MG_FD_183241 | JGI IMG/M metagenome (GOLD analysis project Ga0190286, IMG submission 183241) | Hydrothermal vent microbial mat bacterial communities from Southern Trench, Guaymas Basin, Mexico - 4869-18-3-4_MG | ecosystem: Environmental > Aquatic > Marine > Hydrothermal vents >... | reverse complement strand
GTAATCCGTTATATGATACTCCTCTGCGATACGTAACGATACGTTAAGATATTTCTTAACACTTGCTACATGCACAGTAGGAAGTAACTTGCTGCCACAAATATTACATCTACCACTCAGCGGTATTCGCCTGTATCTCGTATTACATCTGCTACATCGCACTTTCTGTGAGCCAAACGCACGCAGATTACCTTTTATATCGCGAAGGAAATGATTCTTTATTACCGCTTCTGCCACTTCTCGCTCATCTACCGCTCTTATAAGCGTTGCCAATTGCAGTTGCGCATCCATTTTATCCGTCATTGCATTCAATGTTTTATATAGCGAGTTCAAAGGACCAGCAGCGATGTCCGTTGTCTCATGCGTGTACTTAAACCCATAAATATCCTTAGGCGTTTCTATTCGTGTGACCGCGGTCTCTATATCCACCTCTTTGGGCAATTGCCCCGCGGATGCGGCATCGTAAAAATCCAGTGGATACTCATCCACAATACAGACGTTATGCGCCTCCTTATCCACCTCTTTTGGATTGATAAACGGGATAAGGACCAGAGGTGCATCCATTCTGCCCCCTATCTTCTCCGGTAGAAAAGCTAACGAGAAATTGAGCAGTGCATCCAGCAAAAGGATGATTGAGTCTTCATCACCGTCGCAATTCCTCCTTTTCGCCGCATGGAAGAACGGATGAGCATAGCAAGCCGAGACACGCGTAAACCCTATAATCCTACCTAATATACCAGCCGAAGTATGCGGCGCCAGTCCGAGCACGAGTTGCCCTATGAGGTCTTCTCTGCACGATGCGTTATAATAGCGTGGCAGCCCATAAAATCGCTCCAGCAGATCATCCAGAAATTTCGCGATCTTTAGCAAATACAAAGCGGCATTATCAGATGCAATAATATCTTGCTGTTTAAGCTCTAATATCTGTGAATCCGTCCTCAACTCTTTACCTTCCATATCATGTGAATATCCCAGCATTTTCGCAGTCTCGACACTTAATCCTACCTCTCGCAGCTTGAAATGCGTTAACGGTAAATTAGTGAAGTCATATCTTATCGTGCCGTCTTTATATACGAACACACCGTGTTTAGCCCTTAAAATGCCTTTACCCAAATGTTCAGGCACTTTACGACTTGAAAACAGCCCTTTTACGCATTTTACGTCCTGTTTACTGATCTCGTGGTCATCACCCATCTTTTTTATTGTATCCAGATAATAATGCTCCAAATCAATATTCTTCTGGCTATCCCGGCCCCAGCTTGTGCTTCTGGCTCTTGCACTGTTTCTCGATACATTCTGATCCAAACTATAGAAATTGGACGAGCCACAGCGATCGCAAAGGGAACAGCAAGCCAGGAAATCGTGTCCACAATCTTTACACCGCCGCATCCCTATCTCTACTGCTATCTCTTTTCCCTTCAATGCTTCCTTCAAAGACCTGTTCTTCCCCCCTGCCTCTGCCAGAGGGAAGATAACATGAGGGGCTGGGGTCATCATTCGCTCTCGTGATTTCTCGGGTCTGCCCATTCGCATACCAATTCGTGTCGGCGCTTTCGGTTTCGTTTTTAGCTTCACCGTATTGTCTCTCTTCAGTGCATCGTTTAGCCCCAGAGGCATTAGCAATGCATCTGGATATTCTACTGTCAGGTACGAGACACGCGTATCGTTTTTGCTTACGCTTTTACTAACAGTCAAAACGAGCAGATCTTCTAAAATCGCTCTTACCCTACCGTCTTCATCCTTTGGTATATACAGTACATTGCATGTACGTTCTAAAAAAGCATTTGCTGATATCCAATCCGTTAGGTATTCCCTATCATCTTGTGTTATGTCCTCCCACAGGTACGTATAGGCAGGATGTAGCGGCACGTCATACCGGTACGAAATTTCAATTGCTTCTTTCTGTGTTGGTGGCAGTAGCAGCCATTTCCCTGCTTCTTCTTTCGATTCCCGTGCCAGCTCCTTCAACCACCATTCATGTGCGTATGCTCCGGGTACTAATGGATGTCCTGTCTCTAAAAAATCACCATAAGCTATCAGAACCTCACCCAGGTCCAAAATCTCTGCCACGTCTTCGTTTGCCACGTCTTCGTTTGTACTGTCTTTACAATCAGAACTTTTAAATTCGACTATGTCTCCATTTTTCAATTTCACCGTTGGCCCTTCAATAGAATCAACAGGGACAACGCAATGAGCTTTACCCGGTAGTTCCGGCTTTATCTGTGTTCCCGGCGCGATGAATCCAAGCAGCGACATTGTACCAGGATTCATACCAATAGCAGAAAACCCCGAGTTCCTTGCACGCCCGTAACGAAGCCGGAATCCTCCTTTTTCCCCCGGACGTCCAAATACAGGCCTCCCTGCTATCAAATCATCTAAAAAGTTCCTCTTGCCTTTATCCTTCTTCGATTTGGCCTGTTTCGCCAACCAGTCCCAGCCCTCCATGCCAAGTTTATCCACATACCGCTTTATCTTCGGCGCCTTCATTGCTATCCCTTCTGTGAGCACAAGCACCATCCCACCCCTTATCCTATTCGTTGCGACCCGCTCGAGGTCTTTATAACCACCCACCTCCTTCTTCTCCGTCGGTTCGCCATCAATGCATATAGGGCAGTTCTTTACTATTTCTTTTACCTCATCGTCCGAGGGCGTGTATTGCAAGCCAGCTATTTGCGCATACGCAGCAACCTCCAGTGCATACCGCCATAGCTCCTCTTCACGTGGCTCATACGCAGCAAATCCCATCTTCCGCCTTATGCAATCCGCAGCTAACACAGAAAGCGCCTGTGCCGTCCCACCTGCACTTCTTATCGGTCCTGAATAGAATATCTTTATATATTCGCTCGAATTGTCGTTTATAGCTACTTCAACACGTGAAATCCCGTCTAATGGCGCTGCAACTACACCCTCAGTGAGAATCGCCACCGCTGTCCTTACTGCGTATTCTATTAGCATAACGCGATTATAGTGTCCGAATTTACCTTCTGCAAAGTCATAGCCTATTTTTAATGCCGTTTCTTCTCTACTGTTACCTTGTTGTTCTAATTCACGTATGCGTGCACCCACACCTTCTATTCCTATAAGTGCTTCAACTCGCTCTGCGAGATCATTAGTTATATTGATTTCCGGCTGAAGCGCAGGGTCAAGACCTCTTTTCCTCGCCTCTTTCGCTATTCTCCACTCCGCCCTTAATTTCTCCTTCAACGTTTCATGGTAGTGTAGCGAAGCCGCAGTCATTCTTTACAAATGTTAATGTTCGGGTAAATAAAACAATCTTCAGAATATTATATGGAGACAACATTTTAATATAGCATCCAACATTAATAGTGCAAACAAGGGAGCGTAAAGAATGCAGAGCAGGATAGTGCTAATAATGGCTGTGATTGCATTAATTGTATCAGCAGGAAAGGCATCTCCGATGATAACAGGCACAAATGCGCTTACTGCCTATGGTTACAACAATTGTATTAATAACAGCCAGGTAACGCCGGTAAGCCTTACAAATGGGATAGAGTGCACTTCCCTGCGGGCTGATGACGATAGAGTAGTAAAAGAGGTCTCTTACGATTCTCCGCTAAGTATTAGCGCACCACAAGCAGGGAGAAGAGCTATGAAGGAGGGCAGGTATGCGGATGATGAGGGCAATGTTCGCGTTATAGTAATGTTCAAGGGTAAACCGAAGCCCAAATTGATAACACAATACCGTGGCGAGATAAAACATAAGTACCAGATAATTCCTGCGGTTGCTGCCACAATGCCAGAGGAGACGGCGGTTACCTCTTTAGAGAGCGATAGTGATGTTGCATACATAGAGCCTGATTATGAGGTGCAGGTAACGGAGACTTTGCCCTGGGGTGTTGATAGGATAAATGCAGAGCTGATCTGGAATGGCGTAGAGGGTAAGAGTGATGTTGCACCGGGCGGGAACGCAGGTTCTGGTATTGCTATTTCTGTTATTGACACTGGAATAGATTATAATCATCCAGACTTAGCAGATAATTACGGGGGTGGATATGATTTTGTAAACGAGGATTCAGATCCGAAGGATGATAATGGTCACGGAACGCATTGTGCAGGTATAATAGCAGCCAGGGATAACGGAGCAGGTATTGTGGGTGTAGCGCCGGAAGCAGATTTGTATGCGGTTAAGGTGATGAACAGTGAAGGACGGGGATATATAAGCGATGTTATTGCTGGCATCGATTGGTCGGTGAAGAACAATATAAAGATCATCTCAATGAGCATTGGCTCCACTCAAGACTCAACCGCTTTTCGTAATGCGTGTGATAAAGCATACAATGCGGGATTGCTGTTAGTTGCATCCGCGGGGAACAGGGGTAATGCAGATGGTACGGGAGATACAGTGACTTACCCTGGGAGATATGACTCTGTAATCGCGGTTGCGGCAACGGATAGTGCTAATAATAGAGCTAGCTTCTCGAGTACCGGTTCGGATGTTGAACTTGCAGCACCGGGTGTGAGTATATATTCTACCTATCTGAATAACGGTTACGCAACAAAGAGTGGCACTTCTATGGCGTGCCCTCATGTTACCGGTACGGCAGCTCTGGCATGGTCCGCGTATCCTGATTATACCAACGTCCAGGTAAGGGCGCTATTACAGGAGACCGCTGAAGACATCGGAACAACGGGAAAAGACGATGACTATGGATATGGCATGGTAAATGCGGAAAAGACTGCATACGTGTCCGCATCAGATAATACGGCACCTGCAAGTATTGTTGATTTAAAATTATCACAAAGGGGCGAAACATGGCTAAAGTGGACATGGTCAAATCCGTCAGATATTGATTTCCGCTATACTATGGTATTCCTGAATGGAATCTGGGTGACAAATACTTCTGATACGTACTATTATGTAAACGGACTGATGCGAAATAGCACCTATGAACTCGGTACACATACAGTCGACAGAGCAGGGAACGTAAATACGGCATGGGTAAATCATACGGGTAAGACAGAGGATGAAACGGTTTTGCAACAAAGTAGTACCACCTTTTCTCCTGCATATTACTACGGCAGGACGGTTAGCAGCTTTAAAACATGGGTCCCTCCTGTAAGCAATAAGAATTCCTACAAGCGCTGGACTCCACTGCCTGGTAGACAGATGGATAGGTATCATAGCGTGTTATTCAACAGGACAGCAAGCAATAATATTTACCCAATCCCAGCACAGGGGAAAACGGAGATATACGACTACCGGATGGCACGCAGCTCTTCGTTCGTTCCCTATGTCCTGGATGCAGGCAAAGGACTACGGACAGCACTATATAAAGACTACGGGTATCCGCGGGTCATACATAAGACTATGAACGTAACTGCGGGTAAGTTGTATCCGCGTTATGTATAAATGCACATGCATACAAATGCACTCCAGCACAAACAACTGTACGATAACAAGTACTTTTTCAGCATATATATCCTTTATTTCCACTCCAAACTACTCATGTGCTAATATCATCTCATGCCTCTTTTCAACAATTTTCACAATTTCGGAGATAACATTTGGATCATCGTCATATCACCATATATGTCATAGATCCCATCCTATATATTCTATTAATGCTGTCGTTTAAATGGGAAATATACACTTGTTATAGTACAAGATAGCAAATATAATATCATCTATTTAAAATATCAAGCTTATATGATTCTGCAACTATGTTGCATAAGGAGTAAGGGACAGAAAAGAAACAATGAAGAAAGGGGGAAGGGGATTATTGAGTGACATGAGAGTAATGGCGTTGCTACTGCTCGTTTTATTCGCTATTGTTGTTATCTACGTGTATCCGCAGCCGCCAGTCACAGCCAAGATACATGCTGACATTAATGGGAGTGCTGTTTCCACTTTTCTTGAAAAAGAACTGAACAGGAATGTAGGTCATCATGGAGACGAGATATATGAAATTAGACCAGGTATTTCGAAAGAGCGTTTATCCAATGTCTTAAAGAAGATTAATGGAAGCATAGCTAAGAGAGCTAATGGGGACCCATTTTTCTCCGGCGCCGGCATAGATGGTAATTTACGGTTTGGTCTGGACTTAGTGGGTGGCTCGTCGCTACAGTTGAAATTAGAAGGTACACTTGTCAGAATAGACGCAGAGGGCAATAGGAGCGAAGTTGCCTCTTTCCTCGAAGATGCGCTGGATGCAGAAGTTGGTACTTACGCGACGAAAGAAGAGGGAGTGTATGAATATGAGATACGGAAGACAGTAACAGAGGAGCAGTTGGCAGAGGTGTTAAAAGGGATCAATGGGAGTATAGCGAAGCGACCAGACGGTACAGACTACTTTGAAGAGGGTATAACACGAGGAACGAGAGACGAGACCCGGCAAATAATAGATACGAAGTTAAATATGCTTGGATTAGCGAGCACTACCATAAGAACCGTGGGAAACAACCTCATGGTCGTGGACTTAGCAGGTATAGACATAAAAACCGCGAAGAGCTTGGTTGGCAATCCCGGTAAGTTTGAGATACGGATACAGACTAATGGCACGGGAGAAGATGTAACAGAAGGTCAGCGATTAGTAGAGATAGACAATATCACCGCGCATGTCGTTTACGGCAGTGAAGGGATACAGAGCGTGAGGATGGTTCCGGAGAGAAGCAACGAGAAGTCAGCATGGGGCGCACCTTTTACATTAACAAAGAAGGGAGCAGAAGCATTACGAGATGCTGCGATAAAATACGGCGCATTAGACGATCGAGATAACCACGAGCTCATAATGCTGCTTGACGATGTGGTTGTGTACAGTGGACCACTCGCACCAGAACTTGCAGAAGACCTGCGAACCGAACCTCGTTACAGTTTAATATCTCAGACGGGAGTAGGAACTGAGGGTTTGAAAAGGGCGCGGGAGTTGATAATACACCTGAAAGCAGGTGCATTACCGGTAAATGTAAAGATTATCGGCTCAGGTGAAGTTCCAGCGTATTTAGGTGCGAAATTCAAGACTGGTGCAGCAATTGCCGCTTTACTTGCTCTTGTTTCCGTTACTCTTATCGTCTTCTTGCGATACCGAGAGAAGAAGATCGGTTTTCCGATGTTCATTGCCCTTTCCAGTGAAATAATCCTGATATTAGGATTTGCAGCAGTGATAAAATGGGAGCTGGACTTGCCGAGTATCGCAGGGATAATAGCGGTTATAGGCACAGGTGTGGATCAGTTGGTGATAATAACAGACGAAGTACTTTCCGGTGGACGTTCCTCTACAAGCATGTACCGTAAACGTATCTCGTTCGCTTTTGGTATTATCTTCGTTTCTGCTACTACCACCATCGTGGCAATGCTGGCACTTGCTTTCATGGCGCTTGGCACTTTACGTGGTTTCGCGATTGTAACGATTGTGGGTCTACTAATAGGCATTTTTATTACGCGCCCGGCTTATGCAAGGATATTAGAAGCGATACTTTAGTCTACTACGATTATCTCCTACATTCAGTATGATTCTAAATGGGTCTACTATAAAAGGAAGGGAGAACAGGCAAAAAGGTGTAAGATTTTAAAGCACTTATCTCGTACACTCTATGTAGTATGACAAAGACGGTGAAGAGCATAGAAGAGATAAATGGTAAGATCAGGGACGGCAGTGTTTGCGTAGTAACTGCGGACAGAATGAGCGAGATAGTAGAGGAACAGGGTGTGGAAGGAGCGGCGAAGGAAGTGGATGTGGTAACCACCGGTACTTTTGGTGCCATGTGCTCTTCAGGCGTGTTCTTCAACTTCGGTCATGCAGACCCGCCGATAAAGATGCAAAAGGTTTGGCTTAACGAGGTAGAGGCATATACGGGAATTGCAGCGGTTGATGCGTATCTGGGTGCCGCGCAATTATCAGAGGATAAAGGAGCTGAATATGGCGGCGGACACGTAATAGAGGATTTAGTGGCTGGTAAGCAGATAGACCTGAGAGCTACCAGCTATACCACTGACTGTTATCCCCGTAAAGAGATAGACACAACCATCACGCTCGATGATTTGAATCAGGCGATTATGCTAAATCCGAGAAATTCATATCAAAGGTATGATGCCGCGGTAAACTCAACAGAAAGGACATTATACACTTACATGGGCACGTTACTGCCGAATTACCGTAATGTGAATTATTCGGGTGCAGGCGCGCTATCGCCACTTGTAAACGACCCTGATTTCGAGACCATCGGGCCGGGAACGCGGATATTCCTCTGCGGTTCACATGGATATGTAGTGGGAATAGGTACCCAGTACAATTCCGGTAATGGCTATGCTACTTTGATGGTCACCGGTAACATGAAGGATATGAGTGCAGAATACATACGAGGAGCCTCGTTCTATGGCTATGGCGTGACTCTGTATGTTGGTATTGGAATACCGATACCGGTATTGAATGCGGGAATAGCGAAGAAGACAGCGATAAGAGATGCTGATATCGTTACGGACGTGCTTGATTATGGTCTCGGCAGACGTGACCGGCCGGTATTGAGAAAAGTAACATACGAGGAGCTGAAATCCGGTATGATTGATATAGACGGTAAAGAAGTGCTGACTTCGTCCTTATCCAGTATTTTTATGGCGAATAAAGTAGCAGAGGAGTTGAAACGGAGTGTAGAAAGCGCGGATTTTTTTGTCTCGCTACCCGTAGAGCGATTGCCAGCGGATATTACCGTCAAACCGATGAAACAGACGAGAGAGCTCCCTCTGGTAAAGGACGTGATAACAAGAGAAGTGGAAGCGATAAGCGAAGCTGCGAGTATAGCAGATGCAGCTAAATTGATAATGGAGACACAGTTTACGCATATCCCTGTTGTGTCCGCGGAGGATAAACTCGTGGGGATAGTAACAGCCTGGGATATATCCTCTGCCGTGGCGAAGCGGGACGTGGAATTAGCGGAAATAATGACAAGGAGAGTAATGACAGCGGATTTGGATGAGCCGCTTGAACTGGTGATAAGGAAGTTGGATAAGTACAATATCTCCGCACTGCCCGTTATAGACAGTGATAGGAAAGTCCTCGGGGTGGTGACAAGCGATGAGATAAGCAAACTGATAGGAAGAAGGAAGAGATGGAACTGGAAACTATGAGTGAGCAATACTCTAACATCAAAGGTAGTTTCCTGTATCACTTAAAACCACCATCATCACTCTATTTAAATCCAATCTTACGATGTGACGCCTTTAAAAATCATTATATTTCCTACAATACTGCCTACAATAGTCTTTTTAATAGCTAATTCGCGCACTTTCCCAAAGTTCTTATCCATTTGTGATTTAAACAATGCATGCGATATTGTACATGGACTTTGTCAGTTCAATGTTTTTTGAGTTGTTCGCAATGTGTTCCACGCGCCCTGCATCACATCTATCCCTGTTACTATTACTCTATCCTTTCTCATCAGTTGTTACATTGTAACAGATAACACATAAGCTTTTAAATATCAAATCGGATAAAAATAACCCCCAAGAAACTACATCGGTTTTTTGGGGGCAAAAATTATAGTTCTGTTTATCACTATTCTCCTGCGCCCCTATAAACTCAGTTGTATGCTTGAGATAGTTCTATTCCCTGCATAAACATAACATAGGGAATGTGCCGGGTCAACCGTGAGGGACCCGCTTCGGAGCTTAAGGAGGAATGCCGTTATTTACAACTCCGGCAGATTAGCCAGCGACTGTTTCACCAATTCCGCGGGATACTCGTAATCCACGAGCTTACCACTCAGAAACGCATCGTATGCCCCTAAGTCGAAATGCCCATGACCTGAGTTATTGAAGTATATCACCTCTTCCTGCCCTTCCTCCTTGCATCTCAACGCTTCGTCTATCACCGCTTTCACTTCGTGCGCTGATTCTGGTGCTATTATATGCCCTTCCGTCTCGGCAAACAACTTCGCAGCATTGAATATCTCGGTTTGGTGATACGCCACAGCATCTATCCACCCGTCCTTCACCAACTTGCAGAGCAAAGGAGCATCGCCATGGTATCTCAGCCCTCCTGCATGTATCGGTGGAGGTACGAAAGTATGCCCTAAAGTGAACATCTTCAACAGAGGGGTCAATCCTGCACAGTCGCCGAAATCATATAGATACAACCCTTTCGTCAGCGTTGGACATGCCATCGGTTCACAAGCAACGATTTTTAAGTCCGGTCTTTTACCTGTCAGCTTATCGCCTACGAAGGGGAAACTAGCCCCACTGAAATTACTGCCACCTCCTACGTTTCCAAAGATTATATCCGGATATTCGTCTATCTGCTCAAACGCGAGCTTCGCCTCCAGACCTATTACCGTTTGGTGTAATATAACATGATTCAGAACAGAACCCAGTGCATAGTTCGTGCCTTCATGCGTGGCTGCATCCTCGACCGCTTCTGAGATTGAGATACCCAAACTACCGGTGGTATCCGGCTCCTTATGTAGATATTGCCGCCCATATTCCGTGTTTTTGCTTGGGCTTCTGTATACTTCTCCGTTCCATGTTTCCATCATTACCCTTCGGTACGGTTTCTGGTCGTAACTTGCAGCAACCATGTATATTGTAGACTTCAACCCGAAGAGCATGGTACCAAAAGCAAGTGCAGAGCCCCACTGTCCCGCTCCTGTTTCCGTCGCTATCCTCTCTACGCCCTCTTTCATATTATAATACGCCTGTGCAACCGCAGTGTTAGGCTTATGGCTACCGGGCGGACTGACACCCTCCCATTTGTAATATATCTTCGCTGGTGTCTTCAGTTTCTCCTCCAATCGCTTCGCTCTGTACAGCGGCGTGGGCCGCCAGAGCCTGTAAATCTCTCGAACTTCCTCTGGTATCGGTATCCATCGCTCTGTACTCACTTCCTGCTTTATCAAGCCCATGGGGAAAATAGCCGCTAAATCCTCCGCCTTTATCGGCTCCTTCGTCGCTGGATTCATCGGCGGGTCCAACGGTGAAGGCATGTCCGCCTGTATGTTGTACCACTGCTTCGGGATTTCTTCTTCCTCAAGAAATATCTTCTCTTTCGCGTTCATAAAATATCGCTCACCTTAGTTCACATAAACGCTCAATGATGTATAAAAATCATATATGAATAACGACACGGCACTATGCTATAAACTCTTTTATCTCCGCTACCGGAACCCGAACCTGTTTCATCGTGTCCCTCTCACGTATCGTCACCGTGCCGTCCTCCAGCGTGTCGTAATCTATTGTGATGCAATACGGCGTGCCTATCTCATCCTGACGCCGATACCGCCTGCCAATACTGCCTGAGTCATCGTATTCGACCAATATTGCCTCATCCCTCAATGCTTGAAACACTTCCACCGCTTTCTCCTTCAAGCCATCCCGGTTTAACAGAGGGAAGACCGCAGCTTTTATCGGTGCTATCTCGTTTTTAAACCCAAGTACTTTTCGCTTTTGCTTACCCACTTGCTCCTTATACAGAGAACTCTCCAGCAACGCATATACTATCCGGTCTATGCCAAAAGATGGTTCAATCACATGCGGTATTATCTTCTCAGGTCCGTCATGCACACACATATCCGTATTTGAGAATGACGCATGCACTGAGAGGTCATAATCGCCCCGGTCTGCCACTCCTACTATCTCCATCCAGCTATATCTATTGCTAAAGAATTCCGCGTCCCAGCAATCTCTTGCATAATGCGCCATCTCATCTTTGCGATGCTGTCTAAACCTCAGCCTATCACCTGGAATCCCTATTCCCTCCAGAAACTCCCCTACCCTCGCTACATGATAACCCAGATACTGATTTGCAATTATCCCGCTTTTTACCGCTTGCTCTAAGCTCTTTTCCTCCTGGGCTCCTTCAGCAGGAACTAATCGTAGCACCTTTTCCTTTACAGTTTCAAATCCTGGGTGCTTGTTCTTCTCTCGTGGGTCCACAAATACCTCTGCTTCTGCCATTGTGAACTCACGTAGCCGTATAATACTCTTCCTCGGTGATATCTCGTTCCTGTATGCTTTACCTATCTGTATAACACCTAATGGTAACTTATCACGGTTGAATCGCAGCAACCGCGGGAAATCAATGAATATGCCCTGTGCCGTCTCAGGCCTCAAATAGCCTGTGCTATTATTCTGCTCGCTTTCTCCTTTTGGCACTCCTATCTTCGTCTGGAACATCAAATTGAATTCGCCAGCATCTACGAGCTCGCCGCCGCATTCCGGGCATCTTTTGTCTATATCTATCGCTTCATCCATGCGGAAAAACGTTTTACAGTCTTTACATACCACTGCCATGTCTGAAAAGCTTTTTAAATGCCCTGAAGCTTTGAATACATCTCGCGGTCCTATGGTCGTTGCCTCTATCTCGTAAAAGCCCTCACCAATGCCATAAAAACGCCTCCACTCTGCTTCTATCCGCCTCTTGAGTAATGCACCTAAAGGCCCGTAATCATAGAAGCCCGCCACACCACCGTAAATCTCAAAAGCCTGCCATAAAAAACCCCTTCTACGTGCAAGTTCTTCTATTTCTTCTCTTCTGTCAACTTTAGCATTCGACATTTTTTGGGTCTTGTACTTTACTCCTTTATCGCCGTCTTGTCCTTTATCTTATCCCACTGTTTGCTGCCCTCTCTTAGTTCAGCACTCCCTAATAGCGCTAATTCTATCGCTTTTGCTATGTGCTCCTTCGCTTTGTCCGTCATATAAACCAGTGATTCCGCGTATGAATTCTCAAAATATCTAAGCCCGTTCACAAGATGGTCATGCATCTCTAAAAAACGCTCCGGCGCCTTTATATATTCGGCTTCACTGAGTGTACTCTTCGTAGTCGCTTCACACGTCCTCATCTCTTTCTCGTATTTACTGTCACTTACTTTCTCCCAGAAGAAGTCATGCATAACGCCTATGCCATCTATAACAGACGTTATTTCTCCCAGTAAGTCAGAACAACTCATCAGATAGAATTTCTCATCCTCGTTCAGCGCATACCGCGAGCTTTGCCGTTTGAACAATCCACCAATAACCACCATTTTTAGCTCCTATAGCAAGACATTCAAAAGGTCCCTATCACGTATTATACCCGTCAATTTACCACTCGCCGAGCTAACAGGAAGCTGGTCAAACTTGTTTTTGCTCATCTTCTTCGCACATTCACTCACCGCTGAATTACGCGTTGCCGTAATTACATTCTTTACCATTACCTCTCTTACAATCTTATCCGGCAACTTTATCTTTGATACGCTATAGTATAACCGCGTGGTATCCCTCATTCCCTCCCACGTCCATTCATCTTCGTCAGAACCTAAGGATAAGTCTGCATCCTCCGTTGAATCGTCTATTACCGCTGCATTTATTAAGTCCCTGTCGGTAATCAGTCCAACCAGCTCAAGATTGGTATTCAAAACGGAAATAGCTTTCACCCCTGCGAGTTCCATTATCCGACCAGTAACAGATAATGGCGTCTCTTCCCATATAGTCACAGTACTTACAGGTATGTATTTAGATATTGGCTCCTTATAGTCCATTTCTGCTATTTTCCCTGCTATATCGGCAACTGATAGCACCCCAACTAACTTATCGCCTTGCACCACGGGCAAACGGCGTATATTCTTCATGAGCATAATCTCGGCTGCCTCTTCAATGCTCGCATCAGGACTAATAGTAATAGGATTCCTACTCATAAGCATCGCTATTTGTGCCTCATTTGGCTTCTTTAGCAAATCCTGTCTCGTAACTACGCCTACTACTTTACCACTTTTAAGTACCGGAGCCCCCGATATGAACCTCTTTTTGCATATCTCCAATAACTCACTCCTCGTTCCCGGAACTGTTACACTCACGACATCCCTTACCATTACATCATCTACTTTTATTCCCCTGTCCCCTCTCTCCTTCATTTCACATCACGCGAAGAATCGCTTGCCCATTTATACATCGTCCATTATCCTGTATACGCTGTCATGTGCTCTTACCTTCCCTTTCAGCTTCAACCCGATTGACTGACCCGCGGTAGCAACTTCTATCTTCTCGTTATCTATTTCCATGGAGTCCAAAACCTGCTTGAATGATGTTGTGGCTCCTTCTATACTTATCTTATCTCCTACTTTTACATCCCCCTTTAGCTCCACCACTGCAACGCCTATCTTCTGGAAATAATGCGTGACACGCCCTACCAACTCCTTTTCAACCATTTCATCCTTCACTCTTCCCCTCTTCTTCGTTTCACTCTTTTTTACTTCATATCTATCTTGTATCTTCCATCGTAATGTAAAAAAGGTATTTCCTTACCGGGTTCAATTCTACCTTTCTCCATCAATTCCGCTGGTATCTTCATTTCAATTGTCGAATAGTCTGCCATATCCATCAGTTGCACCGTGTCATCAGAAATAGAAAGAACTTGACCGCTCTTTCGCTCTATCACGGGCACGTATATCTTCGCGGTAACTGGTTGAATTGCAGTCCTTTTTTGCATATCAAATACGCCTATCCCCTCCAGTCTCGCTTTCGCTGCCCCGTGCTTACCCGGTTTCGAAGTCGTTATACTTACTAGCGTGCAGGGTTCTTCATCTATAACCACATATTTCCCATCTTTTAATGTCCTCACCTCTGTCAATTCCTTCATATTTCATCTTTCTCCTATTGCTTTCCTTTTCTTTTCTTAAATCTCCTCGTTCATTTAAAGTCTTTATGTGTATAAATGCGGTCTCCCCCTGTACAGCGTTACTGCTAAGTAGACTCAACGTTTTTAGAAGGTTGCCATGGTTGACTTGACCGAAGGTTGTTACGAAAAGGATAAATAGGCGGAAAAAATAGGGGATTACGGCTGAGAAGCACCCTACTTCTTATGCCGCATCTTCTTTCTTCTCTTCTTCAGCTTATGCTTTCGCATCTTTGCTACCTTTCTCTTCTTTCCACAGGAAATTTTAATTCGCCTCCTTTGTTTCGCTTTTATGTATGTCCTTTTGCAGGATAATAAATATTGTTTATAATAATCAACTATCAATAGAAAAGGGAGACGAGATGGGGAGGATAGAGAGAGCACCCGATTGGATATTGAAATACGAAGAGAGGATAAGGGAAGGGACATTTAAGGTGAAGGAGATTCAGGAAGCGGAGAGTCAAGTACGTGCGACTCCGATTAAGCTGTCTACGGTTATGCGTGCGATAAATGCGATGGGGTATCATACCGCGGACTTGCGCAGTGGAGGGATGGCAGAAGAGACTGAGAAGCAGGAACATCACGAAGAGAGAGGCGCACCGGGAAGAATTAAACATGGTCCCGGCTGGTTACAGAAATACAGAGATAGGATTGAGAGTAGGACGATAACGGCAGAGGACATTCAGGAGGCGGAGAATCAAGTACGTGCGACTCCGATTAAGCTGTCTACGGTTATGCGTGCGATAAATGCGATGGGGTATCATACCGCGGACTTGCGCAGGGGGCGGGTGGCAGAAGAGACTGCGAAGCAGGAACATCACGAAGAGAGAGGCGCACCGGGAAGAATTGGACCTGGTCCTGGCTGGTTACAGAAATACAGAGATAGGATCGAGAAGGGTACGATAACGGCAGAGGACGTTCTGGAGGCGGAGAATCAAATACGTGCGATTCCGATTAAGCGGTCTACGGTTATGCGTGCGATAAATGCGATGGGGTATCATACAGCGGAGTTACGCAGGGAAAAGATGACAAAAGCGTCTGTAACAGAAGAGGAGATTGTAGAACAGGAGGACAAGTCTCAAGTGCCGGAGATGAGCCCCTATTGGATACGAAAATACAAGGATAAGATAGGCGAAGGTAGGATAACGGCAGAGGATATACAAAAAGCTGAGAATAGAATACGAGCGGCTCCGGTTAAACTATCTACGGTTGCGCGGGCTATAAACTTAGTGAGCTCCACTATTAGCAGCAGGAAAGGGGAGGAGCCACAGGTGATAAAGACGGGCGGAGGACTCTATTCCTCCTACATTGGGGAAGTATCGGACACCACGGAGGAAAGATTTGAGGCAATAAAGGCAAGCTGGGAGGAAGACCTGGGTAAGCCTTTGCCTAATGACTATTTTTTAAATGTACTCCTCGCATTAGCAAAGCTGGTTGGACACGGGAAAACAATTGTGCAGGCAAAATAGCGTGTCATAAATCAAATGAAGATAATGGTTGCGGAGTACGTGGTTGGTGGTGGTGGGGCGGAGAGGACTTCCTTATTGAAGGAAGGGGAAGCGATGCTTGCAACGCTAAAGGGTAGCTTTGAAAGAGCGGGTAATGAAATTATCTCGCCCGTTGCGGAAGATGATTTTGAAGCGGCTGTTGATACACTTTCAAAGGAGAGCGATGCCGGCTTAGTTATTGCGCCCGAAGATGTACTCTACCGGCTTACGGAACTCGTGGAGCGGAACACGATTAATCTGGGCTGCCCTTCTGAATGTGTAAAAATCTGCGCGGATAAGAGGTGGACAACAGAAGTCTTGAGCGAAAGAGGGATACCAGTACCTAAGATCGTTTCCAGGGAAGAGTGGCAGGAAAGCGGCGCGAGTGGAATATATGTAAAGAAGCCGAGATATGGATGTGCATCAGAAGACGTTTTTATAGTGAATGGGCTACAAGAGGAGGATGATAAGTACATCGTAACGGAATTCATAAAAGGGGAAGATATAAGCAGTAGCATAGTTGCCGGGACTTCGTCAGTCTTACCGCTGACGATAAATAAGCAATTTATAATGCGGGATGGAGGCAGATTACGTTATGAAGGAGGCAAAGTGCCCTTTTTCATGGGGCAAGAAGCCGAGGCGGCAGTAATAGACACAAGTAAGAAGGTTGCTACCGTGCTTCACTGTAACGGGTATGTAGGAATAGATTTTGTGGTTGACGAAGAGGGTAAGGCATACGTAGTAGATGTAAATCCAAGACCCACAACCTCTGTGGTTGGCATAGCAAAGGTGCTAAAGCATGAGATAGCAGATTTAATATTGAGTGCGAAATTTGGGACTTTGCCGCGAGACGATGAAATAGAAACAGAGGGACACTGTATATTCAAACTTTCTTAGTTTATCTTAATTAATTACCGCGTTATCGAAAGCAGGGAAAAGGTTTTCGATGAGAGAGGAGAGATGATCGGTAGGAAGGGCATAGAAATCAGGGGTATAGCAAAGGATACACTGGATTTTATCTTAGAAGTGAGCAAATCTAATTATCCACGGGAATTCATCGGTATGCTTAACGCAGATGGCGATCTAATAAGCGATGTTTTATTCCTTCCTGGTACGCGCTCATCCGATGTGAATGCGGTTATACACCTGGGGATGATGCCAATGGGTCTCAGCTATGTGGGCTCTGTACATAGTCATCCGCATCCAGGCGCGGAAAAGCCATCAGAAGAAGATCTATTTATGTTCTCCCGAACGGGGAATTGCCATATCATCACGTTTTATCCCTATTCAACTGATAATTGGCGGTGTTATGATTCAAAAGGAGGACTAAGAGCGTTGGAAATAGTAGAGAGCGATTTAGAGGAAGAGACATGGTAAGGGTTTTAGCAACAGGAACGTTTGATATACTTCATCCCGGTCATTTACTTTACCTGGAGGAGGCGAAGAAACTGGGCGATGAGCTCTTTGTTATTGTTGCAAGGGATGTAACAGTGAAGAAGCGAAAAAGAACGCCTATAATACCAGAGGCGCAGAGGTTGAAGATGGTTTCTGCATTGAAGATGGTGGATAAAGCGATGCTGGGTAGCGAAAAGGACATGTATGAACTTTTATATAGTATAAAACCTGACATGATAGCAATAGGTTATGATCAGGATTTCGATGAGGAGACACTGGAGAAGGAACTCAGAAAGCGAGGTTTTAATACGGAAGTAATTCGTATAAATAAGCATAACGCAAATATATTTTGTAAGGCAGAGGAGATAATAGGGTACATAAAGCATTTAAGGAAGTGATAAAGATGGAAGAAGAGCAAGGATTGACTCGAATAGGAGTATCTCTTCCCTCTAACCTGTTGAATAAGTTTGACGGGATAATAAGAGGCAGGGGCTATTCATCGAGGTCGGAAGGGATAAGGGATGCAATTAGGGCGTATATCGTGGAGTACGAGTGGATGGAACGTGAAGAAGGTGAGGAGATAGGGACCATAACCTATCTATATGATCACAGCCAGAGGGGTTTAGGCGATGAGCTAACAGAGGCGCAGCATCATTACATAGATCTGATAAAAACTTCGACACATATCCATCTCGATGAGGAAAATTGCTTTGAGATAATAGTGATGCGAGGGCATGCGAAGAAGATAAAGGAACTTGCAGAGGCGATAATGAGCTTGAAGGGCGTAAAACACGTGAAACTGACGACCACGCATGGAGGCATATAGACAATGACAATGGAAGTACAGGATATGATAAAGAAGGGGACCACTACTGTGGGTTTAATATGCGATGGTGGTATAGTGCTGGCGAGTGAGAAGCGAGCGACAATGGGCTCTTTTATTGCATCTAAAGCGGCGAAGAAGATATATCTGATTGATGATAGAATAGGTATGACGACAGCGGGTATAGTGGGTGATGCCCAGACATTGGTTCGCGCACTGTCGGTAGAAGCGAAGCTATATAAAATAAGACGGCAAGAGCCCATGAGCGTAAAAGCGTTGACAACGTTGTTATCCAACTTACTGAGTGCACAGCGGATGTTCCCGCTCATCGTACAGCTTCTAATAGGTGGTATAGATCGAGAAGGGGCACATATATACTCAGTAGACCCATTTGGGGGTAATACGGATGAGAAGATGATTGCAGCTACGGGTTCCGGTTCACCTATTGCGTATGGTGTGCTTGAGGATCGGTATTCAAAGGATATCTCTATGGAAGAGGGGATAGCACTTGCAATACAGGCATTACATTTTGCGATGAAAAGAGACAGTGCATCGGGAGAAGAGATAGAAGTAATGACGTTAACAAAGAGCAAGCAGGAGGAATTGAGTGAAGAGAAGATAAAAGAGATAAGAAGTTCTTTTAATTGATTTTTGTTCTTGACTTTTTTTTTTGTGTGTGTGTTGATTTTTGTTTAATCGGTTGTGAGGGCATGGAATAGGCATGAGTAGAAGGATCAGGTGTAAGAAGTAGAGAGGATTAGAGATAGTGGTAGGTTAGTAGAAGGATAAGAATAGACGATGCCAGTAGAGGAGACGCTTTTAGAATTAAAGCGACGAACAAGGGAGTTATTGCCGGTAGATATAAGTGTAATCGGCGTGGAATTTGAAGGGCCTGAACTGGTTCTGTATACTGAGGACACGCAGAGGTTCGTGGATGACGGCGCTTTGGTTAGAACGTTAGCGAAGGAGCTGAAGAAGCGGATTTCTGTTAGACCCAGTAGTGACATTTTAATGGACCCGGAGAAGGCGTCCAAAGTGATTCATGAGATAATACCAGAAGAAGGAGGAATAACAGACATCTACTACAACATGGACAAAGCAGAGGTGATAATAGAAGCGGAGAAGCCAGGATTGGTTATAGGCACACATGGAGCAACACTAAGGGAAGTAGCGAAAGAGATAGGATGGCGACCTAACGTTATCAGAGCACCACCCATACAATCGCCAATAATAAAGAGCATAAGGCAGTATTTACGGGAAGAGAGCGATTTCAGGAAGAGTTTTTTGAAGAGAGTAGGCAGGAGGATATATAGAGATAAGTCAAAGGAAGACGAATGGCTGCGTATAACCGCGTTGGGCGGATGTAGGGAAGTAGGCAGGAATGCGTTCTTGCTTTCCACACCGGAGACGCGGATTTTAATAGATTGTGGTGTAAGCGTTGGCTCGGAGGGTACGCCCTATCTATATGTTCCCGAAGTGACACCGCTGAGTGATATAGACGCTGTGGTGATAACGCATGCACATCTTGACCATACGGGCTTGGTGCCCCTTCTGCTCCAGTATGCGTATGACGGGCCCATATACCTAACACAGCCAACGAGAGACCTGATGGTCCTCCTTCTGCTTGACTACTTAGAGGTCGCAGCGAGAGAAGGGAATAAGATACCATATAAATCTGCCCTGATAAGAGATGCGATAAGACATACGATTCCGTTGAAGTACGGAGACGTGACGGACATATCGCCGGATGTGAAACTAACACTTCATAATGCGGGTCACATACTTGGCTCTTCGAGTGTGTACTTCCATGTGGGTAATGGACTTCATAATGTTGCATTTACCGGCGATATAAAGTATGAACGGACTTTTCTATTCGATCCGGCATTCAATGATTTTCCAAAATTGGAAACGCTGATTATGGAATCAACATACGGTGGCATGAACGATATGCAGCCATCGAGACGGGAGGCGGAGAAGAACTTGAAGGATGGGATAGAGCGCACGATAGGGCAGGGTGGAAAGGTAATAATACCAGCATTTGCTGTTGGTCGTTCGCAGGAGGTGATGATTGCACTGGAGGGTATGCAACTGGATGTGCCCGTGTATTTAGACGGTATGATCTGGGAAGCTACGTCTATCCATACCGCGTATCCAGAGTACCTGAACAAAAGTTTGAAGAATTCAATATTTCAGGGTGAAAATCCGTTTCTATCAGATATTTTTGTGCAAGTGGACGATGTAGAGAAAAGGAAGGCGGTAGTAGAAAGCGATGAACCGTCCATTATACTTGCTACATCCGGTATGCTTAACGGTGGTCCGGTACTGGAATACTTGAAGAGGCTTGCAGGGGACAAAAGGAACACGCTTGTCTTTGTTGGCTACCAGGCGGAGGGCACGCTTGGGCGAAGGATACAGAAGGGTTGGAATGAGATTCAGCTTTCTGACGGGGGTAAGATAAAGAATATAAAGATAAAGATGGACATAAAGACAGTAGATGGTTTCTCAGGGCATTCTGATCGCAAGCAATTGATTAATTTCGTGAAGGGGATAAAACCTTTACCCTCCAGGGTGCTGTGCATGCATGGCGAGAATAGTAAATGTTTGGCATTAGCGAGCGGGATACACAAGAAATTTAACATAGAAACGGCAGCGCCCCAGAACCTGGAGACGTTGAGGTTAGTATAGAAAACAGAAGAGGATTTATATTATATTAAGAGCGATAAAATAGGAAGGGAGAGGGAAGGACATTATGACAAGCTTGAGGGAAAGGATGGAAAGTACGAGCATAGGCAAGCGGATAAGGCTGGAGCGGATAGTAGGTAGGAATAGCGGTAGAACTGTAATAGTCCCTATGGATCATGGAGTGACTACGGGACCAATATACGGGCTGATAGACATGAAACGAGCAGTGAATGCAATAGCAGATGGAGGAGCAAACGCCGTCCTCGTGCATAAAGGTATTGTAATAGCAGGGCATCGCGGGTACGGCAAGGATATAGGACTTATACTGCATCTCTCTGCGAGTACTTCTCTGGGACCCGATCCCCTAAACAAAGTTATGGTTGCAACGGTGGAAGAAGCAATAAGATTGGGAGCAGATGCAGTATCAACGCACGTGAACGTAGGAGCGGAAACGGAAGCGGAGATGCTCGAGGCACTTGGTGAGACGGCACTGGTGTGTGAAGAGTGGGGTATGCCACTACTGGCGATGATGTATCCCCGTGGTGCGAAGGTAAAAAATGAGCATGATGTGGCGGTGGTGAAGCATGTGGCACGCGTTGGTGCGGAACTCGGTGCTGACATCATAAAAACGAATTATACCGGTGACCCAGATACATTCAAGGAAGTTATAAATGGATGTCCCGTACCTGTGATAATAGCAGGAGGACCAAAGGCGAATACGGATGCAGAAGTGCTGAAGATGGTAGAGGAAGCGATATCAGTGGGCACTGCCGGAGTATCCATAGGCAGAAACGTGTTCCAGCATAAGAACCCAACAGATATGACCATAGCAATAACAAAGGTAGTGCATGAAGGTGTCACGGCGAAAGAGGCGATGGAGATGCTGAAGTGAGGGCATACATAAAGGGAAGCTGCCTGGTGATCTAGCGGCATAGGAGATATACAGGCTTGATAGGAGGTTTAGGACATGTATCCTACCTTTTGAAACTGCACTATTCACATAGCCATGATATAAACAGAAGTTGTACTTTATGGGGGATATGTTATGGACGACAATCCAGTTGTAAATGTAGAAGTTGAATATATAATAGCGGGATTTTCTGGTAACAAGTCGTTAATACTCTACAAATCAAAACAAGTATCAGGATACAAAGATTCAACCCGAAATAAAATAGAAACATTTGAAAAGCCATATATAAACGATCTTAGGCTGAACATTGATGAAAACGAAGAACCAACTCATATACCAGAGCAGAGTGGACTGGGCGGAAATAATAACAGCCAGTGGCTGAAAACTCAACTGCCGCCTTCTTCAGAACAGAATCTTACATACCATAGGGTAATCGGCAGTGGTATAGGGAAGGGATACCGGGCTGTGTTTTGATGTGGGGCCAGGTGTTCCATGCACAGGCGTATATGCTATCAGGCCTATAAGCGCAGCACAGAAGATACACCGGGACTCAGATCAGTATGCAGTACCGATGAACTGGTGTAATGCTCG
>Ga0190286_1000283_pt1 | contig 22699 bp, 23 predicted proteins | sample 48691834_MG_FD_183241 | JGI IMG/M metagenome (GOLD analysis project Ga0190286, IMG submission 183241) | Hydrothermal vent microbial mat bacterial communities from Southern Trench, Guaymas Basin, Mexico - 4869-18-3-4_MG | ecosystem: Environmental > Aquatic > Marine > Hydrothermal vents >... | reverse complement strand
GTCTTGGTCCATGTACCGATTACTTTGGGCTACGATCTAGATAAGGAGGTAGTAAAGGAAATATTGATAAGGAGCGCGATGAAGACGAGGGGAATATTAAAGGAAGGTGATAAAAAACCCTTTGTCCTCTTTCTGGACATTTCATACTCGACAGAACTCGGAAAGAACGCTATTACATATGAGATAAATGCCTACACTGATAGACCAAACGATCTAACCAGAATTAAAAGTGAACTAATAGAAAACATTCTTGAAGAATTTGAGAAAGCTGGAATAAAGATATAACCAAAACCTGTTTGAAAGGGCAGGAACCTTATGCAAATAGTCTAATCCAAAAAGAAGTTCTGATTCTGGAGATGCGTTTAGGTGTGATAACTATTCTTCATTTTTCGCAGAAAGACATGCCTCCAGTTTGCACGAGCAATATTTTCCATAGCATGTTCATCAATGTCTGAGATATAATCTTCAGAAGGATCCATTGAGAGGATCTTCCTTCATTTTGAAGAAAAGCCAGTAATTTTCTCTTCCTTTCAATCTTGCTCTGATAAGTGCGTATTTTCCTCGGAGTTTTGTTCCATTTATCTCAAATATTAGCTTATCTTCGCCAACCTCTATGGGTTTGTACGTCCCTCTATCCCATATCTTCACCAATCCAGCCCCATACAACCCTTCAGGGATTGAATTAGACACTAGAATTGATTTAGCGAAGTAATTATGGTTTTGTTTAACTCTGATGTCATATCTTTGAGAATTACCTAGATCTATCCTCCTAACTGATTCAACTTTTCCTAGTGAGATCTTCTGCTGTTTCCAATCCTCGGCTGAGCATGCTGTAAGCACAGCATCTCCCTTCTCAAGCTCTCCAGCTTTTCTCTTTCCGAAAGGAGTATAAATAATATGATTAGGGGTCAAAATAAGCTTTTCAAATAAAAAATTGCTTGAAATCGATAGCTCTATGAAATTGCTTGTTATACCGTTCTTGTACCACCCTATTACTGGTTTCCACTCCAGCCTTTTCTTCTCTATGTTATATGAGAGAACATTCACTTTTAACCTTCTTTCTACAATCTCTCCTATTCTTAACAATCCCTTGTTCGTAAGAAGCAAGGTGTGAAACTCTAAGCATCCTTCGAAGTATGCATATTCAAGAGGGTGATCCTCTGTCTGTATAGCTAGTCTCCTTATCCCTGGCCTGGTAGGAGGCTCCTTTGGGATCGCCCAGCTTTTCAGAACTCCTCCCATTTCAAGTCTGAGATCATAGTGAAGCCTCCTTGCATGGTGCTCCTGAATCACGTAGATTAGATCTCTTCTATTTGAATTATTTAGCTCTGATTCAAGTGATTCGGGAGGTCTTGAGAAGCCTCTCTTATCCCTGAAATCTTTGAGGGACAACGTCACTATTTTACCCGCTGATCAGTTAAAAAGAGGAAACATCCAAAATCCTTTTATGATTTTAATTATCAGCTCATTAAAGAGTTGGATATCAATAAACTTGTTATTGACTTTTCTCCTACTAAAAAGCTGTATCTGGAGGATCCATACCTTAGGGAAGCGAAGGCTAAAGTATTAGCCTCAAAGCAGGAGAAGAAAAACATCTACATTATACTTGATAGGAGCATATACCATCCAAAAGGAGGAGGACAACCAACGGATCTAGGTTTCATAAGAGGTGAAGGATTTGCTGTAAGATTGAAGAAGGTATTGGAAGCTAGAGGGGTTCTTGTACACTTCGGAAAGTTAGATGGTAGATTGCCACGCGCTGGTGAGGTAGTTAATTGTTCTTTGGACTGGCAAAGGCGACATCTAATTATGAGATTGCACACAGCGGGACATATTCTCGATTATGCCCTTAGAGACGTTTATGGTAGGGTTGTAGATACCTTGGGGGCTAACCATGGACCACCTGAGGCGTTTACTGAGTATAAGGCTGATCCTCCTAACTCAGAACAAATTAAGATCATCTCAAAAAAGGCAAACAAGATAGTTGAGGAAAGAAGAGCTGTTAGATTTGTATATGTTGCACAAAATGAGCTTTTGAAATTTGCTAAAGAGGCCCCGAACCTTGATAGATTGCCTCGGGCTGAAAAATATAGGCTCGTAGTCATAGAAGGAATAAATGCGATTCCATGCATGGGAACTCATGTGACAAATACTGGTGAGGTTGGTCCAATCGAATTAAAGAAGGTAGAGAAAACAGATCAAGGATTCAAGCTCTATTATTCCGTTAAAGAATTGTAAAAGAGACTGAAAGGTATTAGATAGTGGCCAACAGTGATATAGATCTTCAAGATTTTCTATCGAAGCTGCTTAACTGGCACGTTTGCGATGGGTAAGATGTTTTCTGAAGGCAGTTTGTTTCTCTTTCACTAGCTTTACGGGCGATACAAGCCTACATGCACATTTTCTTCTTTTAGTACTCAGCAACAATGAAAGGAGAAAAGTTAGAGAGGTTATCACTCCTATTATAGCGCTTGTTGCCACGTTTGCCCTAATTGATATGAAAAAGCCTAAGAGAGAGGAACTCACGGCTATTAGAACCGAGAGAAAGATCATCCTTTCTAAACTGTGTGAAAACTCGTATGCGGCTGCTGCAGGAGCTACAAGCATAACAACTGTCAGGATAGACCCAACGACTCTTAGTGCAACGACTGTGGCAACGGCTATTAGCAATATCATGAAATAATGGATGAACCTAACTCTAAGACCCATCGCTTCTGCCCCATCTTCATCAAAAGTGATGAACTTGAATTCCTTGTAAAATACAACGACAAGGCAGATGCTAGCTATTGTGAAAGCCAAAAGGATTGCCAGCTCTCCTTCGGTAACCCCTAAAACATCCCCAAGTAGGAAAGACCATGCTGCTACGGTGTAGGCGCTTAGCATGGATATGAACAGGATCGCTATAGAAGTAGAAAGACCAAAGCTAACCCCAAGAAGTATGTCCATTCTACCGCCTCCTTCCTCACCAACATATGCTGTTGCTAGAGCAAAGAGTATGCTGAGGATAAAGGCACCTAGCACTGGTTCGATGCCTATTATTATGCCTAATACGGCTCCTGCTAGTGATGCATGAGCAATCGCAGCTCCCATGGTTGAGAGTCCCCTTAGCACAGTAAATGTTCCTATGACAGCTGTCATCACAGAAGATATGATTAGAGCCAGAAGGGCTCTTAAGATTAGGGGAGATGAGAGAAATTCAAACATGAACATCACCATCCCGAGATAAGCTGGGTAATCCTAGCATAACAGGCATGCCATAGACTCTCTGAATAAGTTCTGGCCTGAGAACATCTTCCTTTCTTCCGAATGCCATAACTTCAACATTTAGCAAGAGTACAAGATCAGCTATTAAGGCTGGCTCAGGATTATGGGAGACTATTATGGTCCCAACACCTCCCTCTACCTTATTTCTGATTACATCTAATATAATTGATCTAGACGTCAAGTCTATGCCAGCAAAGGGCTCATCAAGCAATAAGAACTTTGGGTTTGAAGCAAGGGCTCTGGCTATTAGAACTCTTTGTTGTTGGCCTCCAGAAAGGTGAATGTATGGTTCCTCCCAGTAATCTCCCATTCCAACCAAACTTAGCGCTTCTCTAGCTATTTCTATGTCTTTAGCTCCAAACCAAGCACCAAGAGGTAATTTTGGAGTTCTTCCCATCAGTACTACATCTTTAACTAGAACCGGCATGGTTGGGTCTATCTTCTCCCTTTGTGGGACGTATCCAACCATCTTCCTTACTTTTGAGCCTTCCTCAAATGGATCCATTCCTAGGATCTCAATAGTACCAGAAATAGGTCTTAGGAGGCCAAGAATCGTCTTAAGAAGGGTTGTCTTGCCCGCCCCGTTTGGGCCCAAGATGGCCATCATTGTAGGTTTTTCCATCTCAAAGCTTATATTCTGAAGAGCTATCTTCTCTGGATACGCAACTGTAAGATTTCTAACACTTAAGACGGCCATCTTAAACACCTCGTAAGCAAGAAAGACTGAAAGACTACTAGGAGTCCTAAGACTATGATCGCTATCCAGAAATGTCCTGTTGACTCAGATTTTTGACCTCCTCCAGCCGTTCTTCCAGCTTGAATTCCAGCAGCTATCTGAGAGAGCGTGTATTTCATGAACTCGATATAAGTGTCTTCTTCATCAATAGCCACACCATGTACGTAAATTATTGGAATTCCGGTCTCTTTAGCTATTTGATCTGCTATCCTTCCCTCGTCCCCCTCCTTCTGAGTTGCAAGAGCTATTATCACCTTTGCTTTTTTCTCTAAAGCAATCTTCTCCATTTCAACTATTTCAGAAGGACTAGGAAGTTTCCCCTCTCCTTTTATTATGACGCCGATTACATTTAGTCCTAAAATTTCTGAAATGGGTTCAAAATGGGCGCCTCCAAGTAGAACTCTTTCTCCCTCCAAGTTGTACCTTTCCTTGAGCGTAGAAATCCATTTCTCCAATGAATCTATTTTTCTCTCAAATATAGCTAAGTTTGACATGTAATATTCGCTATTTTCTGGATCTAATAGACTTAACCTATTAGCAACGACTCTTCCAACAAGTCTAGCGTTCTCAGGATACATCCAGAGGTAATGCGGGTTTCCTTTTGGCACATAGGCTCCAGCTTTGATCCAATCTTCCCAACCCAAGGTTGTTCCCAGTCTTTCCTCAGGAAATTGTCCAAGAAAAGGTTCCTTTCCTATTGATATGAACAGTTCACATGTTCTCACAAGCTCTGCCTCGCTTGGTTTTGGGGCATATTGATGTGGATCGCTCCCACTTGGAACTAGGACTACTACATGGACCCTTTTTTCTCCTATTTCCCTAGCAATTGACCCTAGAGGGGATATTGTTGCGACGATTCTCAGCTTTTCCTCTTCGCAAGCGGCTTTCATAGCTACTGTTAAGGAGAGCGTTATCAGAAGAATTATTCCTAATCTTAATCTCGATTTCATGGAACCATACACCCTATCTTCAATGGATTAATACCTTAATCGTTAGCTAACGTGGAAATGGTCATTTTATGATGAACTTTGGAGGCTCTATTCTTTCGCTCTTGCATTTAGGGCATCGATGAGGTAGTCTAGCTCTCTTCATATTATTAAACACATATCCACACTCCTTACATCTTGGAGGAACCATAAGAAGCCTTTTTCCATTTGATCTTACGCTCTTAGCAATATGATCAAGGTGATTATATATTGTCCTCATATCTCTTGCTTTCATTCCTAAGTCCTGCGCAATTTCTTTAGCACTTATTGGCTCAGCTACTTCCGACAAGAGCTTTATTATCTCCTTTCTCCTAGTCTCTTCGCGCATATCAAGCCTCTTTACTTTATGAGCTTCATACCCGATTCGGATATTAGATACTTTCCCTTCTCTGGTCTCTCTACAAAACCTTTGTTGGCAAGAGATCTGAGCTTTCCGGTTACCCTGCGAGTTGGAATCCCAGCTTTCTTAGCAATATCCCCACAACTAGCAGGAGCGTTTATTTCTGCCAAAGCCTTTAAGATCTTCATTCCAACTTCATCCAGTTCCGAGCTCGTTGCTGTCTTCCTTCTTCTCTTACACGGCATGCCTATCCCTACCAATATTGTGATAAAGGGATAAAAACCTTAATTTAACTTTACATTCTTGATTCAGCTTGTAATATCTGAGAACTAGGGCTAAAATTTGTATATCAACTCACCGTCTTTCATTATCATCTTACCGTTAACTTCGACCGTTGCACCAGACATACACGCTGTAAACACTCCAACACCTTTGTTCTTCCCTCCATACTCCTCGTTTTTGCCTATGCCTATCGAGACGGTACCTAGAGCTATTTCGCTTAAAGGGTATCCTGCTTTATAGACTGGATTGAGACCTATCATAAAGAGACCTATTCTATCCCTGTCCCCGCTCATACCTTCTAGACTCTTTTTGAATAATTCAGCGCCTTTTGAAGCCTTCCAAGATTTGAGTTTACCCCTTTCGAAAAACCATTCCAATCCCCCCACAGTTCCTCCCCATATATGATTTGGGAGATCGAATACAACATTTCCTTCAGCGCTATCCTCGATTGGAGCTACTATTAAGCATCCAGCTGGCAAATATGTTGAAATTATCCCTTTTTCGATATCTTCTTCGTCAATTACTCCGTCTTCGATTATTATGGGTCTCTCATCTATTCTAAATCTGAGATCTGTCCCTGAGCTGGATGATATTCGAACTTCGCTAGCTTCTTCGAAATCTCTTGCTAATTTCTTCCCAATTTCCCGTATCCTTTCATAATCAACTGCTAGGGCTTCCATCATTACTTTCATCCATTCAGCAAAGTCTAAACCATAGGATTTGGCTCTCCTCAGGGAGACCTTCCCGATCAGTATTTCAGCTTGGCGAACCTTTCTTTCTGATTCGATCTCAACCAACTTGTTAGAAGAAATTCTAAGGGCCTTTAGCTTTTCTGAAGGAATTTTAAGCATAGTCTCTGGATCTTCAGGTCCAGCCATGACTATACAGACAGTTATGGTTTTGGAAAGAGCTAGGAGACTCTTAGGCGCATCTCTTAGTTTATCTTCTGGAACCTCTTGAGCCATTCGTTGGAGAAGATAATCTGTTTGTAAGGCGATGAGAGGATCTGCCCCCAACCTATAGCACTCTACAGCTATTCTTTCAGCAAGATTAATGGTATGCTGCCATGAATGAATTAAAACTACGTCTCCTTCCTTTATTCTCAGGCATTTCACTATTTGAGATGCTACCTTTGACATCATCGTTAATTAGTCCTTATTGTCGCCTTTAAGGGCTTCTAAAACAGCATTTTTGAAGGCATCTGTGTCCCCAACCCATGCCCTTATGGGTCTCGCGTTAACGATTAGCCACTCTCCAGCCCTTTTCTTTGATTCTTCTGGTTGTTCATCCTCATCGATTAGAGTTATGGGTAGATCTGGCGCTACTTCTTTAATCAGCTCAAAGGCTCTTATTGCGAATACATGGCCAAATTGGCAAGACTCCCCGAATATTATGACTGCTCTGTTAAGATCCTCTTTCAGTGGCTTGTATTCTATTTTTGGCTTGGGTTCGTACTCACCAAATATCGGAAGGTATAGATCATTGGGACCCCCTCGGGGCAATTCTTGAAGCCTCTTTTCCTGTAGAAATCCGCTTGGCTCAGAAAAAGCCCAGTGTCAAAGGCATGAGTCACTATAAACCTGCACTCCTTCATTCCAAGCTTTTCTGGACACTCCTTACAGTCCTCAATTAGAGATTCAAGAAGCGCTGTAGCAACTCCCTTTCTCTGAGCCTCTTGAACTGGGACGAAGATGCAGTGCAAGTAAAGGACTCCTTCTCTTGGATAAGGATCTGCTGGATTGGAATTCTCTGGCTGGAATAGGATTTGCCCTACTGGTTTGTCGTTTAAATAAGCTATCTTAGCGCAAACTCCAACTTTTTCTAACATTTTAAGAAGCCACTTCTTCTTTAATTCAATTCCAGTTGCATACTTTGGGTCAGAGAGGTATTTTCCTGAGCAAATAAGGACTAGATCGTCGATGTTTCTCCTATCGATATCAACTATTCGGATTTCCAATTCTGGTAACTATAGTTCTCTTCCTATTTTATTTCATCGTCTCTTTTACCACTCCATAAAGTGCTTTAACACCGAAAACCAAGTTTTTCACGCTAATACGTTCATTCACGCCATGAGCAAGCCTTAGAAGTTCATCTATAGGCATGTCAAGCCTTATGGGTTGGAATCCGTATGCAATCGTCCCGAATTTCTCCCTAAAGAACCTGCTATCCGTTCCACCAGTTATCATGTATGGGACGCATGTGGAGCCAGGATCAAGTTCTCTCATGACCTTTTCAATCGTTTCAAAGAATTCTGTCTTGTAGGGAGATTTGGTCCCTTTGGACTGTTGAATAGTCTCGATATGGAGCCCTTCTAGCGTGCCAACTGCTCTCTTCAACTGTTCTAACAAGTAGTCCATGTCTTGTCCAGGAAGCAACCTACAGTCTATCACAGCTTCGCACTCGTCTGGAATTATGTTCTCCTTCACCCCGGCTCTCATCATCGTTGGAGCCATAGTAGCCCTAATCATGGCCCTCAAGGCCTCAGCAAGTTGGGGATTTTTTCTCTTTAGATAATCTATTGCTTTATCTATGAGTAAGGGATTCGTTAGCATCCAGGATTTAAGACCTCCTCCGGCAAGCTTCTTAAGAAGTTCTTTTGTAACATCGAGCATAACTGCTGGAGCTTGGTATCTCCCTATTTTTTCCAATATCTTTGTCATCTTCAGCAAAGCATTTTCTCCAACTCCAGGCATGGATGCATGGGCACTTATTCCTTTGGTCCTTAGCCTCAGCCAATAAACCCCTTTCTCAGCAACTTGAACCAAGTAATGCGTCTTATTGCCTATGGGAATGCCAATTCCTCCTCCCTCGTTTATCAGTAACTCAGCCTTTACAAGCTCGGGATGGTTCTTAACAAGCCAGCCAGCTCCAGCCTTTCCTCCCATCTCCTCGTCAGCAGTGGAGGCGAATATTATCTCGCCATTTGGTCTAAACCCTTCTCTCTTAAGCAGAACCATGACCATGGCTTCTGCTGCCACAAGCCCCTTGCAATCAAGAGCCCCTCTCCCCCAGATAAACCCATCTTTTATCTCCCCGGAGAAAGGGTGTACTTTCCACTTTCTTGGGTCTGCTGGAACTACATCCAAGTGAGAAAGCAAGAGCAGCCTCTTCCTTCCATCTCCTGAGAGCTTTGCTATTACGTTACCTCTTCCTTCTGAAGACTCGAGCAATAACGGATCAAAGCCCTCTCTTGAGAGGAAGTTCCTAAGGAATTCAGCTGCTTGAGTTTCGTTTCCAGGAGGATTCGTTGTATCGATTTTAATCAATTTAGACAGGAGTTCTGCAACTTCACCAGTAACATTCTCCCAGTCTGGCACAAGCTATGAAGAGGTGTTAGAAATTAAAAGATGTCGAGACACACGACCACGCTTTTCTCATAGGCTTTGCACAACATAACTGCCTTGAAGAAGTAGCTTCGGCGATCATCTTAAATATCATATCATGAATTTATTTCAATATATGAAATATTTCGAGGCATATGGAAGAATAATCGCTGAACTCTGGCTAAGGGAGTTTAACATAGATGAGGCAAGAAAAATAATAGATACATCGAATCTAAGCCTTCTTCTCCATAGAATGTGTGAAAAAGGGCTCTTAGAGAGGTTATCTAGAGGGGCCTTCAGAGCAATTCATCCAATCATCTTAGCACTTCAATGGGCTGGAATCGATTGGAGAGAGAAAATCCTCCAAAAAGAGTATCGAGGCCTAATGGAATTCATAGTAGCTAGATTAATCGAGAACTTCCAAGATAAATTGGTTTCGATTGTCCTCTTCGGCTCAATAGCTAGGGGAGAGGGGAAAAGTGAAAGTGACCTTGACCTCCTTGTAGTAATCAAAGATCTTCCTGAGAGATATTCTGATAGGCTTGAACTTTTCAACAAAGCACTAAGAGGAATTGAAGCGTTGAGGTTAAGGCTTTGGGAGAAAAAAGGAATATATCCCTTGATAGATCCCATAATCCTAACTCCTGAAGATGCATCTATAAATCACCCGTTCTATCTTGATATGGTGGAGGGCTCCATACTGATTTTCGATAGGGAAAGGTTCATGGAAAGAAAGCTTGAACAGTTGAAAGAAAAGCTAAATAGGCTTAAGGCTAGGAAAATCTTGTTAGCAGATGGAAAGTGGTACTGGGAGCTTAAGCCAGAAATAAGCAAAGGTGAGGTAATAGAACTTTGAGAACCGACGTGATGTCGAAAGACTGTCTAAGAAGGGCTAGATCGAGGCTAATAGATGCTAGATCAGCGTTGAGTAGGGGTGATTATCCTGAGGTCGTTAGATATTCTCAAGAATGCGTTGAACTATCCTTAAAAGCTTGCTTGAGAGCTGTTGGAATCGAATATCCTAAAGTTCATGACGTAGGAGACATCCTCAAAGCATGTTCAAGCAAGTTCCCAGAATGGATGAGGATGCATATGGATGAGATATCAAGCATATCTAGAAATCTAGCCGAAAAAAGGAGTCCAAGCATGTATGGGATAGAGGCTGCTGGAAAGCCAGCTAGCGAACTTTTTGATAGGAAAGACGGCGAAAATGCATTGATGCAGGCCACGTTTGTTTACGAAATTGCTGAGAAATTTATCCGTGAATTCTTCGAGGATGTGCAAGCTTCTATGGAATGAAAGGTTTGCATAGAATTCCACCGCTCCATTGAGGCATTTACTAGTTCTGTTTTAGAATATACATGATCCTTTTGTAAATATGCTCCAATTTAGGCCATGGGCAAATGTTAGAATTAAAGGATATCCAAGCAATATTTCTCAATGTTCCCCTTTCCAGCTTTATCAGAGCTTATTAAAAGCTCAATTAAAGCCGTCTCAGGACGGCGTGTAAAGGAGTTTGCCCAAAGTATATCGAAATTTCACAGAATACAAGCCTCCTCAGGATATCATGAAGCATTGGAGTATGTTAAGGGAGTTTTAGATGAGCTTGGAATAGAAACCAAAGTTTATGCATATCCAGCAGACGGAGAAACGCTATACGGAGGTGGATGGCCAGCTCCTATAGGATGGGACGTTAAAGACGCAGAACTTTGGTTAAAGGAACCGAAGGAGGAGCTGATTTCTAAGTTCATCGATCATCCGACGATGGTGATAGCTCATTGTAGACCAACGAATGGTTGGGAAGAAGCAGAGGTAGTAAATGTAGGTTCAGGGATCCTTGATGAAGAGTACCCTGTTGATGTCGAAGGAAAGCTTGTACTCGCAACTGGAAGGGTTGGATGGGTTCACAGAATGGCTGTAGCTGAAAGAGGAGCAAAGGGCTTGATTTACTACAATGAAACTTCGCCAGCAGATGCCTACCCTTATACTGGTCTGTGGCCACTGAAGAAGGAAATCAAGAACCTAGGAGTAGCTTTTTCCATATCAAGGAAATGGGCAAACAAGCTGAAGTTAGAAATGAGGTCTTCTAAAGTAGTTTTAAGATACAATGTTGATTCTGAGTTCTTCAATGGAAATCTAGAGGTGCTTGAAGCTAGAATTCCAGGAGAGTCTGATAGAGACATTCTTCTCGTTGGCCATCTCTGTCATCCCAAGCCAGGAGGCCATGATAACGCGTCTGGAAGCGCATGTCTCATGGAAATAGCCATTGCGCTGAAGAAATTGGTAGAAGATGGCAGAATAACTCCGAAATTTGGCTTTAGATTTTGGTGGGTTCCAGAGTTCTACGGGACAATAGCTCACCTCTCATCCCATAATGAATTGGTAAATCAGCTTGTTGCTCTCCTAAATCTTGACATGGTAGGAGCAAGCCAAGAGAAGACAGGTGGACATCTTGCTGTAATAGGCTTCCCATTTTTCTCTCCATCCTTCATGCCCTTGTTAACTTTTGGAATGATGGAGCGGGTTATGGCATCGCTTGCTCCAAAGGGCTTGAAACTCTTCATGGAGAAGTATGCTGATGGAAGTGATCATCATGTTTTTACCGATCCTGAGGTAGGAGTACCACAAACAGCCATTGGAGAGTGGGTTGACAAGTTCTACCACACAGACATGGACTTCGCTGACAACTTAGACCTCGTTGCGCTTTCGGTTGTGAGCTCAGCTTCCGTCGCTACAGTTGCTCTTCTCTCCAGCTTTGTTTCTAACAAGATTGACTCTGAGTTCTTAATTAAATACATCAACATTATGGCTGTAAGACAGGGTTTCAGGGAGATTTCCGATCTTTTAGGAGAAAATAGGCAGTATAGCTCAAATAGAGCTTGGATCCTACCAGATGCTTATAAAAGAGCGGTACTCAGTTTGAGTAAGATCCTTGGAAGCGAGTTTGGTGATTATATGGCTAAGGCTGCTGAGTCTGTTTTTAGCAAACTGATGGACGGAGTCAGAGAATCGGGGATACCAAAACCAGAGGCAAAGAAGAAGGTTGGGTTGATCTACTCCAGAAATAAGGCTTGTCCCTTGCATCGGCGTAGGTTCATAGCTGCCCTCCCAAAGGACAGAGCTAGGCAATACCTCTTGAGAGGAGATCTTGCAGAAATAGCAGATATCCTCTACTTTGTCTTAGATGGGAAAAGAGATCTTTCTGATGCTTGGAGGCTAGTAGCATCAGAAGTGAAGGGTTGCAAATGGGAGGACTTCATGTCGATAGCGGAAGACTTAGAGAAGGCCGGTTGGACCTCAAAATCTACCTAAGTTCTTAACAAAAACGTCAAGAAGAACCTAGGTTCTTAAGATTGATTTTTGCTTGAAAACGGGGTGGCTCACATTTTTAGATTCCATTGGAGGGCATCGCAAGATGGCAAAGAAGGTGCAAGTGATAGGGCTTGAAACGATTCCGGACATTAAAGCCGGAGATGACTTGGCAAAGATCATAGTAGATGCAGCCATGAGAGAAGGAGTTGGCATAGAAGACGGCGATATCATCGTGATAACTCACAAGATCGTGAGTAAATCTCTGGGCTTGGTGTTTAATCTAAATGAAATTAAGCCAACGGAAAAAGCAAAAGAAATTGCCCGAAAGACAAGAAAAGATCCGGAATTCGTTGAGCTCATATTAAGGGAAGCAAGGAGGATAGTTAAGGTCAGACCTCCTTACATAATTACTGAAACGCGTTTTGGCCACATCTGCCTCAATGCAGGCATTGACAGATCCAACGTATGTGGAAACCCTAGGATATGCGCGGCTCTTCCTAGAGATCCGGACAAAGAGGCTAAGAGATTAAGAGAGGACTTGGAGAGGCTTACGGGAAAAAAGCTTGCGGTTGTGATAAGCGACACGTACAGCAGACCTCACAGGTACGCCCAAATCGATATGGCTATAGGAGTTTCTGGCATGAAGCCAGTGAAAGATTACAAGAGAAAGATGGATGCATATGGATATAGGCTTAGGTTTAAGATGCAAGCTGTTGCAGATGAGATAGCTGGCGCTGCCGAGCTTGTAATAGGGCAGACCACAGAGAAGATTCCAGTAGCCATAATCCGAGGTTATAGCTTTGAGTCGGATGAGAAGGCCTCCGCAAAAGAGCTTAGCCTAATAGAATTGGGGTATAAGGATATATTCGAAGGGATCAAGCTTATGTCCAGGTCAAACCATTAAGATTCTAAAAAGTCCTAATTTTTGGTAATCTCACATCTGTTAAGCTATGGTGATAATGCTAAAGTATGTAGCATTTGAGGACGGTAGTTTTTGAAGCCTCGTTCAAAAGAGGTCAGCTTTATTAAACTATATTTTCGGGCTGAGTATATGCTTTTATAAGGGCTCACTGCTCTCAAATCTCTTAATGGGCAAAGAAGAAGAATTACCTTCTGTGCTTTCAAGCGTCTTTGAAAGAGAAAAGATTTCCAGTCAACCTTTCCCGATGCTCTTCGAAAAACTCTTGAAGCAATTGTCTTCTCTCCCTCCAGCTCAAATGAGAGAAGATACTACACCTTGTTTGGCTTTAGAGCATCTCTCCTTTAAAAGAATAGAGAAGAAACCGGATCCAGAACTTGTTGTTAGCGCAGTTGATGGGGGTCACAATGGAAAGGAACTCGAGGGTTTTTATTTTGGTATAGCTACTGCGGTTGCCTACACTGGAAGGATCTATAACGTTGTAGATCCCTCCCCCTTGAGCGATGGGCATGTTTTTAGACTTCTATCGTTTAGGGGGCCAACTTGGCTATCCTTGTTAGAACAACGCTTAGTATATCAGATAGCGATTTCTGTTGTTGAGAAAAGAAATCCGGATGTCCTTTTGCTCGACGGAAACTTACTGTTAAGGCCTCCTTATTTAAGTGAGGGCCGGGAAGAAGGTGAGGTTGATCTCGACAGAGGTACAAACTACATAAACGACAGGGATGCATGCATAGATGCCTTGCTTTACCTCCTAGACGAGTGTTATAAGAGGGAAATAGCTGTGGCTGGAGTTGTGAAGAGACCTGCTGCTCAACTGATCTCTCCTTCAAAGAGGGATGCCGCTATCTTAGATCATCTAATGAACGTAGGAGACATGATCGGTCCAATGCTTCCAAAAAGGCTTTGGGGCGCTCCAAAAGCTGGAGTAGGCCATCCTGCTCTCCTTTATTATGCGTCAAGATATAGGGAATTGGGAAACTTTTCCATAGAGGGTCCAACAACCGAAGGCTTCATAAGAGTGGCTTATCTGAAAACTACAGCAGCCAGAGGTCCCCTAAGACTAGAAATCCCATATTGGGTTGATCCAATTGAGATCGCAAGCGTTGTACTGGAGACTTCTAAGGCAAATCCTGTAGACGGAGTGCCAGTCCATATATTCAAGGCTGATGAATTAGCTGGTGTGGGGTCAGATTTACTGAAAATAATATATGGAGAAATGCTAGCAAGGCTCATTAAAGAGAATCCGAGACTTGTTGGAGCTATGAGACCTATGAGAGGTGAGGAATTTGAGCTATAGTAGCGAATTAGAAGAAGTGGGCAGAGTTGTAAGCCCTTCTCAAGTAGATGAGTTCACATTTGCATTAAACGAAAATAAGGAGATAAGGGCGAAGGAGTACTGCCTTGTAAAACATCCACTTGAGGATGTTTTTTGCCTCTGTAGGGTGATAACCGGCTCTGTTCAGAACCCAACAGTTAGTCCGAAGGGAATAGGAGCCGTAATCGCCAAGAGCGGTTTTGAGATAGGAAGAGAGCAGGAAGTAGCTCTTATGAAAGCAGAAGTTCTAGGTTACATCAAAGAGGGGAGATTTAGGCCCCCAGACTTCCCTATCGCCCCAAATTCGAAGGTTTACAAGTGTACTGAGGATTGGATTAAGCCATTCCTTCAAGCACAGGAAGGTATCCAGATTTTCGTTGGAAAGGACCCTTTTTCAAACCTTCCAATCTCCCTAAGCCTTGATTGGATTACAAAAGGGCATCTTGGAGTTTATGGCCAAACTAGGAGTGGAAAAACAAGTTTTGTTCTTAGGCTGATAAAATCAGCAGTTGACAATGATCCACCCGCCAGATTTGTGATATATGATAGGTATGGAGAATATTCTCCGCTAATAGATGCTGGATATGGAGTTAGATTTGGATATAACTCCTTTCTCTCTGGGGCTGTTAGTCCTGACGAGATTACGTTAAGATTAGGACTGAACCCCAAATCTTCAGCATTTAGAGATGTTAAGACAGCAATTGAGATTTTAATGGAGAAAGGTAGCACGATCACGCCCGAGGCGATTCTCGAAGAACTTGAAGCTCTGAAGATGAGAGCAGATGTTAAGGGAAGAGTTGAGTACATTTTGAAGTCTCCTAAAGCTAAGAAAGAGTTGGAAATCCTATCCCAGAGCGGGAAGGGAGAGATTGACCTAATCCAACTTATAAAGGAGAATCCTGTCGTTATAATCGATTTCAGCATAGATGCAGACATAGGGAGGCAGCAGATAGCTTTCTCGCACATTGTAGGTAGACTATTCTCAAGAGCTGTTGCAACAAGAGGGGAGGATTTCACCTGCATAAACGTTATTGAAGAAGCACAGTTCTTCGCTCCGGAAAAAGGGATGCCTACATATGGGGATCCATGGGGAAACGGTTCTCTCACCGCCTTATCGATGGGAGTGTCTCAGCTAGGCGGATACAATGTTGGATTCATAATAATGACCCAAAGGCCTGCTTATGTAGCCAAAGCTGTCCTAGCACAGTGCAACACCCACATATGCTTTAGATTAATGAGTAGTGCTGATCATGACCAAGTTAGCGGGGTTACAGGTTATTCCATATGGAGGCTAAGGGAGATATTACCAAACCTCGAGACTCATGTGGGCTTTTTGATGGGAGCCGCATCTCCCTTCTGGTTCCCTGTATTCTGTGAGACAGAATTATGGCAATATCCTAGAAAGGCCATGAAGACAGCTTCTCAGCTCTTAAGAGAGATGTACGGATAGAGAAGAAAGCAGTTAGAAGTTAAAGTTTCATTTCGTATATTCTCATCCCTCCCTTCTTCACCCTAAATCCAGCCTTTTTAAGGCCAGAAATAGCTTCTTTATCATGTTTTATGGCTCCCCAAACTTGTTTACATCCAAAAACGCTTGCTTCTTTTCTAAGGAAAAGGCCTAGCTCCTCTGAAGCCTTTTTGTCTCCAAGGAAAAAGTCTATCATAATGAACGGAAATTGAGTGCTATAAGGTTGATAGAGGGCTATTCCGTTCATCTCACCATAAATAACTGCAAACCCCTCCTCAGAATAATTCCTCAGATCATCTAACCTTAGAGTGGACCATTCGAAGAACTTGAACTTAACTGGGCGGCAATTAATCCTGTTTCTGATCCATCCCATCACATCTTCTATCTCTTCCACTTTCATTCTCCTGATTCCGCTTGGTTGCGCTGATTTCTTAGGCCAAGCCTCAACTTCGACCAACTCCTGGGCTAGAGTGAAGCCCAACTTCTCAACGAGAGAGATTGCTGGAACGTTCTTAGAACTTGTGGCTAAGCTAACAAATCTTGCTCCGGAAGCTCTGGCATAATCTATACAGCTTTTTGTCAAGGCAGTAGCTACACCCTTCCTTCTAAACTTAGGATGAACTCTAGCTCCTGCAAGATAGGCTTCGCCTTCAGGTCTTAGGGAAAGGCGCATTAGTCCAATAACCTTGTTATCTTCCTCTGCAACTAGTAGTTTGCCTTTTGTATCGCTTATCCAATTCTCCCAAACTGACATGATGTAATCTCCCCATCTCCATGTATGCGAGGTAAATTCAGCTACCTGTCTTCTGTCTGATGGCCTAGCCTCCCTAATAATAACCATAAGTAAGGGAGAAAGGACGTAGAAGATTAAGTTTTACGTAATAACTATCTTGATATCCCGCAGCATCGCTGCTTCCATCCCTACAAAAATGCATCAAAGCCAAACTTTCACTCGAATTTAGGCCTAATGAATCATAGAGACTTTAACTGATTGCAAGTCTTTGTTTTTATACTAAAACTTGATCTAGAAGAATACTCACGTCTTGTGATTAATCTATGTGTGTCGGAATTAAAATAAGGACCTACTCTTAAAAAGAGGGCTTCCAATGACAGAGAGCATTAAAAAGTTCTTGTCAGAGTACTATTCGATTGGCAAAGATGCAAAACTACTCTTGACTAGTTCGAGCATATGGAACATATCTTTTGGAATCTATGCAGTTATTTGGCAACTCTATTTGAAATCTGCTGGCTACGGAGGGTTGGAGATTGGAACATATTCTTTAGTACAAAGCATTTCTATGACCCTCCTAATCATTCCATGTGGTTTTATCGCTGATAGGGTTAAGAGGAGAGGCCTGCTAGTATTAGGAGGATTTTTAGGAGTAATTTCAACTCTTATCATCTTGTTATCTGTTTCAATGACTTCTCTCCTTATTTCAGCGTTAATTGGAGGGATTTCTTGGGCTATCTCAGGGCCCTCGTGGAATGCCCTCTTTGCCGAAACTGTTGAAGAATCTGGTATGGAAGCTGGATATGGTTTGGGTGCATTCCTTGGAAACATCTGTTTTGCTACTGGAAATATCCTAGGATGGATACCAGAGTTCCTAGTCTCAAAGGTTGGCCTGACTTACTTCAATGCTTACAGGATCTTCCTTTACGTACCCATAGCTGCACAGCTACTGTCAAATATCCCATTGATTCTTGTAAAGGAAAGATTTGAGCCTACTTCTAGAGAGCTAAGGTTTAGAGCTGGAAAGGTGGCCCTTAAGTTTATCATAACTAATGCCCTTGTAGGTCTTGGAGCTGGTTTTTCCATTCAATTATTTGGGTACTATCTAAGCATGAAGTTTAATGTTGAATCGGGACCTATAGGCACTCTTTATGCACTTTCCAACATTCTTGGCGCTCCTGCCTATTTAGCAAGTGCTCCCCTCTCCTCTGCAATAGGCACAGTCAAGGGAGTAATAATACCGCAGCTCATCTCTATACCTTTGCTCGCCTTGATCCCATTTTCTCCGAGCTTTAATCTGGCAGCGGCACTATACATTCCCAGAACTTTGCTTATGAACATGTCAAATCCCCTTATTCAGGCATTAATGATGAAATTGACCCCAGAAGAAGAGAGGGGCTCGGTTTCTTCCCTATCCCAGATGGCTTGGAACTTACCAAATGCTATATCCAATAGAATTGGGGGATTTTTAATGGACTATGTGAGCTTAGATCTTCCCGTCTTCATAACCTCTGCGCTTTACACTATATACGTAGTAACTTTTTATATCCTGTTCAAAGGAGAAGAAATGACACAAAAATAGGCTAGGAAAAAGAGTCTTCTTACTTGATCTAGGAGATTAATTTCAAATAACATAAGCTAAAACTTTCTTTCTCTTATCAATCTGCTTATCGGCGCATAAATCTTTCTAAGGGGCCACTCTAGCTTGTAACCGGCTAGTTCAAGTCTTCTCAGCGTAGTTGAATAGGGATCAACTACTTCCTCTTCGAGCTCTATGAGTAGCTTTGGATCTATTTCTGCCAACTTTTCCATGAACGCTAGTCTTTCCCTCTTTGTAACTATCCTTGGATCTCCTATCATAGCTGCCACATGAAAGGAAACTCCGTAATCAAGGAGATTTTGTATAGATTTAAAAGGGAGATCAAATGCTTCAGGTTTTGCTCCAGTTTTTCTTGTAAAATCTTCTGGAGTGCCAGCTTTGAGGGAGATTCTTACATGAACTTTCTTATATTTGGAAATTTGCCGTACATAGCCCTTATCGGCACCGAACAATATCCCATTTGTCTCCAATATGAATAGGGGGAACTCAGATTCCTCAACTAGCTCCAGAACTTGTAAAAGGTGACTCGAACTAACGTGGGCTCTCCTCCAGAGATTCTAAGTTTTCTGATTCCTCTACTCCTAGCATTATCGCTCATTTTCTTGAAGGCTTCTTCAGCCGAATAGAACCTTCCATACTTTTCAGGAAAGTCTCTAGAAAAGCTTACCCAACAAAAGATGCATCTTAAACAGCAACCAACTGCATATCCAGTTGATATTCCCCTGTATACCCCAGCAACAGAGAATTTATCGTATTTTCTTAACCATCTCCCATCTTTCTGCTTTCCTATTATCCTTTCAGTTCTCTTAGCTAGGTCTAACGGGTCAAATGGTTTGAAGTTGGGAGTAACGTATCTTGGGTAAGACATTCGCTCAAAAATAGTTCTACATAAATAAATCCTGCTAGTCCAAGGAGTACTTCAATATCTGTCGAAGTAAATGGATTTGTTTTAAAAGGAGGTACGTTCCTCTTTACTTTGAAGATGTTATCCTTGAGAAGAGAGGCCAGGCTTTTTCTACTAGTTATTTTGGGGATTGTTTCGTTGCTTAGCCCCCTCCAGTTAAAGGCGGATAGAGGCATGATCCCAATAATGCCAAGTGTATTGATATACGAGCCAAGTCAGAAGGCGATTATAGCTTGGAATGGAAAGACAGAAGTCCTTATTCTGTCAACTGATGTGTATTCTTCACAAAAAACTAAAGTCTTGGAGATCTTACCCTTGCCCTCAAATCCTGAAAGAATCGAGAAAGGAAGTTTTGAGTCCTTTGAAGCGGTTAACGAACTCATATTTGAGCACGCCCCAAAGATTCAGGGTTATAGGCAGAAGGACATAGTTGCTTTGAGTAACGAAAGCGTAACCATATTATTCAAGGCAAAGATAGGTGTTCATGATATAACGGTCGTTAAAACAAAAGATTCTGAAGAATTAGCTTATTGGATTCAAGATTTCCTGAGGAAAAATGGTTTAGACATAGTACTGAATCTTGGCTCCGCTGAGAAAGTAATAGATGAGTACACTTCTTTGGGGTTCAGATTCTTCGTTCTAGACATAATAGAGGTTTCAGATGAGAAAAGCGTAGAGCCTATCCTTTATGAATTCAAAACACCGTTTCTCTACTATCCATTGAAGATATCCAGCATTATTCCTGGAGATACTAAGATTTCTCTGTTTCTAATAACTACTGAGAAAGTAAGCGAGAAGCTATTGCACGAATCCTCAATGAAGATGGCATATTATAAGATAGGAAAGGAGAGAGAGCCAATTCAATTTAAGATATCTTTAGGAGAGATATCTAGGATAGATCTTAGGTTAACTGAGCTGTTTGATGAAGAGGCCTGGTTCACAGCCGTTTTCTATGAAGGAAACATGAATCAGTTGAGAAAAGATCTGAAGATAGCGTATCCTCTAGAAACGGGAAATGAAGGCTTGGGCAGCGTCTTAAGAGACCCGACTGATTTTGTTATAGGAATGTCAATGGGCTTCTTGTTTTCTCTCTTGGCCTTCCTCTCAGGACGTTATATGATGAAAAAACTTGGAAAAGATTAAAAGGGCGGTATTATGCCGCATTTCATGCATTAATCGAACTTAGCTTGCCTTCGTTTTCAAATCATCACAATTTATTGATTTAAGATATGGTTTAGAGAGGGTTTACTGATGAAATTAATTCGCTTTCTATACAACGAAGAGGACCTCTATGGCCTGCTAGATGGAGGCAGGATCTTAATTCTACCCTTTCTATTTGATTGGCTACCAAAAAGAGTTGAGGATTTCATAAATATGGGAACTAAAGCTGTTTTAGATGTAGAAAGGCTAGTAAATGAAGTCTCTGAAAGGGATAGGAAGGAGTTCTCGATCGACCTAAATGAAGTAAAGCTCCTCGCTCCAATACTTAATCCTCCTAAAATAATATGTTTGGGGCTAAACTATTGGGATCATGCGGCTGAGCAAGGAGCAAGGATACCAGACGAGCCCATAATATTTATGAAGCCAAGGACTTCAATCGTAGGGCCAAATCAGCCCATAGTAAAGCCTGATTTCGTCAAAAAGCTCGATTATGAAGGAGAACTAGCAGTAATAATAGGTAAGAAGGGGAAGTACATACCCATATCAGAGGCAAGGGAGTACATATTTGGCTATACCATTTTTAATGATGTTACGGCCAGAGACATTCAGTTCAAAGACAGACAGTGGACTAGAGGGAAGAGTTTTGATACATTTGCACCTATGGGTCCATGCATAGCAACTAAAGATCAGATTAAGAACCCTGAAAATCTTAGGATCCGTACTTGGGTTAATGGAGAGCTACGTCAGGACTCGTCGACAAGCAACATGGTGTTCAGCGTTTATGAGGTAGTCCATCACTTGAGTCGGGTCATGACGTTGGAGCCCTGTGACGTCATAGCGACCGGTACACCTGCAGGAGTAGGGGTATTCATGAAGCCAGAACCAAAGTTCTTAAAACCTGGAGATCTTGTCGAAATTGAAATAGAAGGAATCGGAAAACTCAGAAACAAGGTTATTGCTGAGGCTTATGCGTGATAGAAAGCGTGTAGTCCGGAATCAGTTATTTACTTAATCCAACTAAACAAAACTCTTTTAATAGTAGATGAAGAAAGGTACTTATGCCTTACTCGGTCTCATCCTTTGTCTATTTTGTACAAGATCTCTCGGAATACTTTGATGACTTCGTAGAAAGGCTAATGTCTCAATTAGCTCTTAGAGGTACAGCCATTCTCGAGCAGCATGTGGAATCCGATCTAGCGAAGTTTAAAGTGAAGTATATGGACGAAAGGGGTGATCTCATCGTAATGCCGTTAGGGAAGGACATTAAAGCGGTTTATCAGGTGAGTGGCGGCGGTATCCTTAGAAAGGGAATTTGGGGAGCTATAACTGGTGGAGGACTCAGCACAATAGTCAGCAGCCTCTTTGAAGAGAGCAACAAGGATAGGCTGCTAAGTTTAGTTGGAGGGCTGGCTGCTGGTGGAGCAAGCGGAGTATACGATGGCTTCAACACAGCGATGAATGAGGCTACTGAATTCTCAAGGATGTTAGCAGAGACCATTCAAGCAGTAGAGAGCGAACTAAGAGGAATTAAAAGAGGAAAGGAGGCGGCTATAGGTGCAAGGAGGGAGGTCGTAAGGGAACTTGAGAGTCAGCTCGAGGAAGTCTATACTGATCTAACTGTTCTCAAGGAAGAAATTGACCTCGCTAGAAGCGAGGGAAAAAGAATAAGTAAAGCCGAAGGCAGGTTGAAAAGAGCTGAGAAATTACTAGAAGAGGCTGAAGAATTCCTTTCAACAGGAAAGAGAGTTAAGGTAAAAGCTAATATAAGAGCTGCTCAGAGAATGATTGAACTAGCTAGAGAAGCATTGGAGGAGGGCACATAATCCTTCTGTTAGGTGTATCTAATTGCTGGAGGATTTTAACCTCCTAATTACCTGTGCAAGAGGACAAGAAGAAGATGCTAGAATAGAAACATTAGCTGTTTTGAAACAAATAGGAGATCTAAACCCAATCGTGGAGAAAACTCACATAAGAGGTCTTCTTACCGCAAAGACAAGCATAGATCCTCTAGAGGCTATTCAGAAAATGAGAGAACTCTTAAAGAAGAGGCCTGTATCTTTTCTATACATTAAAAGAGCTATTCCTATACAAAAAATCGTTAAAACGAGTCTAGAGGAGATAGAAAAAGTTGCTAAAGAATTTGGTAGTCTGATAGGGGAAGATGAGACCTTCAGGATAACTGTAGAGAAAAGACACACCGAACTAAAAACTATGGAAGTCATAAAAGCAGCTGCTTCCAAGATAGATAGAAAGGTAAACTTAGACAATCCAGATAGGATCATTCTGATCGAGATAGTAGGACCTTTAACGGGTATCTCTCTCTTAAAACCAGGGGATATTCTCTCTATTGCAAAAG
>Ga0190286_1000282_pt1 | contig 22773 bp, 22 predicted proteins | sample 48691834_MG_FD_183241 | JGI IMG/M metagenome (GOLD analysis project Ga0190286, IMG submission 183241) | Hydrothermal vent microbial mat bacterial communities from Southern Trench, Guaymas Basin, Mexico - 4869-18-3-4_MG | ecosystem: Environmental > Aquatic > Marine > Hydrothermal vents >... | reverse complement strand
ACAGAGGCTTTGATTGAACGGGGCATAACGGTAAAGCAGTTTAATCTGTCAGTAACGGATATTGGTAAACTGGCGATGGCATTGGTAGACGCAGCTACGGTTGTGATTGGATCACCCACAGTTCTGGGCGGACCGCATCCGAAAGTCTTTTATGCGGCTTGTCTTGCAAATGCGTTGAGACCAAAACTGAAATTTGTGTCCATAATCGGGTCTTACGGTTGGGGCGCCAGGATGGTGGAACAACTTGCAGGAATGATGACCAACTTAAAGGTGGAAGTACTGGAGCCGGTTGTGATCAAAGGAGTTCCGAAAGGCGCGGATTTTGTGGCTTTGGACAGATTAGCTGATGAAATTGTGAACAAGCACAAGAAGCACAATATAATATACCCAAGATAACAAAGTCGTGAAAAATGGAAAACCTTAAAAAGATAAGCAAGCATTAAAAAGTAAAAATGGGAGCAGAAAAGAAGAAGGATTTATTAGAGCAGGGGGCTATTATCCAGCAGGATTATGAAACGTACGCTATTGCGCCACATATACCGGGAGGGATTTGCGAGCCTTCTACGCTTAGAAAAATAGCAGATGTCGCAGAGAAATACAATGCTAAAGCATTAAAATTGACCTCTGCACAAAGAATAGCTATCGTGGGTATAGCGGAGCGCGATATAGAAGATGCCTGGCGAGACCTCGATATACCACCAGGTTATGCTATTGGGTTATGTGTCAGAAGTGTGAAGTTCTGTCCGGGAACAACGTTTTGTAAAAGAGGAAAACAAGATTCTGTGTCCTTAGGTATGGAATTTGACAGGAAATATCACGGAATGACACTGCCTTCAAAGTTTAAAATCGGTGTTTCTGGCTGTACGAATAGCTGCGCGGAATCATGGATAAAGGATTTGGGCTTTATCGGAATGCCAAAAGGTTGGAAAGTGGCTGTTGGCGGTTCTGCGGGTGCGGCTCCTACGATTGCCGAAGTTCTGGCGGAAAATCTAACTGATGATGAGGCTATTGATATTGCAGATAGAGTCATCAACTACTACAAGAATTGCGATACTAAAAAGCGATTGGGCAGATATATTAAGGAGATAGGGTTTGAAGAGTTCAAAAGGGAGATATTCTAATATGAATCTTGCAGAAAAGGAGGAGGCACTTCTGCATGTAACAAAAGTAGAAGGCAAGGAGATCCCGTGGGACCCCACGCAACTGAGGAGAGTCCAGGAACACCCCTGTTTCAGTAAGAACGCTGCCCATTTATTTGGTAGAATGCATCTCGCCGTGGCACCGAAGTGTAATATCCAGTGTAATTACTGCATACGGAAATTCGATTGCGTGAATGAATCGCGGCCAGGTGTGACGAGTAAGGTACTTACACCGCAGGAAGCGTTAGAAAGGGTAAGAGAAGTGTTGAAGGAGGTGCATTACATCAAAGTTATTGCCGTTGCGGGACCCGGAGAGCCGCTGTACAATGAGGAGACGTTCGAGACGTTCCGGCTCGTAAAGGAAGAGTTCCCGCATCTGATGCGATGCTTGAGCACCAATGGCTTGCTTCTGCCAGATCGAATGGATAAAATCGAAGAGTTAGGAATAGGAACCTTGACCGTTACCTTGAATGCTATTGACCCTTCTATTGGTAAGAACATCTATTCGTTTGTCAATTATCACGGTAAAATATACAGGGGAGAAGAAGGAGCAGAAGTACTGTTGAGAAATCAGTTAGAAGGAATTCGAGAGGCGGTGAAGCGTAAGATTCTGGTGAAAGTGAACACTGTCCTTATTCCCACAGTGAATGATAAGCACATTGTTGACATAGCGAAGAAAATAGCGGAAATGGGCGTTTATATGCAGAATATCATGCCCCTCATCCCACAATACAAGTTTGCACATATCACACCGCCAACACCGCAAGAGAAGAAACAAATGCAGGATAAATGCCGCAAGTATCTGATGCAGATGACGCACTGCCGGCAGTGCCGAGCAGATGCTATCGGGAAACTCGGAAAGGATATTCAACACTGCTACTTATGAGATGGGTGATGTTTTTCCTTGTGATTTTGCATTCTGGAAGGACACATGGCAGAATCAGATTCCCAATCAAGTTTGTACACTTTACATACTTCTCCGCGTTTTCTGTGCGCTCAGCGGTAAGCAAGTATCTGGCGGGAGATGGTGGAGGAAAAAAACCAGCTAATTATTTATGCTTTTGCTTTCTATTTTAATACCGAGAATTGAAGAGAGAAGGAGGAGAAAGATGACAAAAAAGATAGTTATCGTTGGTGGTGGTATTGCTGGGATATATGTGATGAGGAACTTGCTTGCAAGGAAGGACGCAGTGGAAGAAGAAATGGAGTTAACGCTAATAAAGCGAGAGAAAAGCGGCTGGGTATCCACGTGTGGACTGCCTTTTGCCTTGCGAGGCTGGTACGAGATAGACAGAACAGAGATAAACAAGCCGCAGTTTTTCATCGACCAGGGCGTTGATTTCAGAACTGAGACAGAGGTAACGAAACTAAATTTAGAAGAAAACAACGTAGTCCTTAAGACAGGCGAGGAGCTAAAATACGACTTTCTCGTTATAGCGACAGGGAGAAAACAATTCGTGAAAGAAACGAAACTCGATGGTGTTTTCACTTTTAATAATGAGGAGGATGCGGAAAAGATAGAAGCTGCTTTGAATAAGGATGGAGTGAAAAACGCTTATATTCGCGGTCGTGGTATTATAGGATTGCAGGCGGCAGCCGCTTTTGCAGCGAGAGGATTAAAAACAACGGTTCACGGTGGACCACCTTCTTTGCTGCCTTCCAGCTTAGACCCTGATATGGGCGATCTGGTCAAAGAGCGGATGGAGAAAGACGGCATAAGATTCATTCTCGATAGAAGAGAGATAACGGCTATAAAAGGACATGAGGGGTGGGCGAAATCGGTGGTGATAGGAGAAAAGGAAGAGGAGAAAGAGGAGATTCCCGCAGATATTGTTATAATCGGCAAATGGATGATCCCTGAGGTAGACCTCGCAAAGGAAGCGGGGGTGGAAATAGGAGAAAGTGGAGGAATAATTACGGATAGAGCAATGCACGTTAAAAAAGGAAGGCGTCATATAAACAATGTATATGCAGTTGGTGACTGTACAGAAGTTGTAGATGGAATCACGCATCGTCCAAGACTGAATCAACTCGCATCTACTGCTGTCACTCAAGCTAAGATCATTGCTGATAACGTACTCAGCGATATTAGTGGGCAACCAGGTTTATATTCTCCTTGCGAATATTGTTTTGGACCAACAGTAGCGGATGTCGGGGGTGTCTTGATGGGTTCAGTAGGTGTTACAACCGAAGCGGCAAGCCGCGCAGGGATAAAAACAATAAGCGGTAAGGCAACAAAACTCGTAAAGGCAAGATATTTCCCAGGAGCGACGCCTCTCACCCTGAAATTGATCTTCGATGCATACACCAAGAAATTGATAGGAGCGCAGATGGTCGGCGAAGCCACGGTTGCTGAACGTGTAAACGAGTTGGGTGTTGCTATACGCGCTGGTATGACCGCAGAGGAGATGAGAAATATGGAGAGATGCTATGACCCTTCGCAGGCTTTGCTGATAGATGTGACAATAGATGCTGCAGAAAAGGCTTTAGGTATTACACCGGTGTATTAGCCTTTTCTTTTCTCCTTTTTTCTTTCAGAAACTTTGCCGAGATAAGTTTCTTCTTTTTTAATTCTAATAGTTATCATGAACTTTCGGAATTTGATTTAACCGTAAATTTGGTGCGAAGTGCAGAAGCAGCGGAAGAGATCATCAGAGAACGGATAAATCCCGCCAAAATACTAAACAATTTCTAAAAATCTCTCTGGGGGAACTACCACCACCTCAAAATCCAACCCTTTATTGACGCCATAGGAATAATTTGTCGAAAGCATCGAAAGTTTTAAATAGGGGGTGCACCCCATGATTTACATGAAATATGATAAAATGAAAAAGGCAACAAAAATAGTGGTAACATTGATATTAGTAGCGGTGTTATTAGCCGTAGTATCTTCATTCTTGTGGGAAGAAAGGGAACATGAATTAAAGGTAGCTGTCCTCCACATTGGTCCCATAGGGGACTATGGATGGACCTATGAAGGGCACTTAGGGGCTCAAGCAATGGCTGAAGAATTGCCCTTTGTCGAACTTTCAGAAAGGGAGGAGGCTTGTGGTCCCGATGCTCCACAGATAATGAGGGAATATGCTGAGGCAGGATACAAAGTAATCTTCTGTCACAGTTACAATTTCGGTGAATATATCCAGCAGGTAGCTCCAAATTACCCCGATGTCATATTCATGTGGGGGGCTGGCGTTGAAAAAAAGGCTCCTAATACAGGTATATACTTTGCGAGGATGTATGAAGGTGAATTCTTAGCTGGAATGGTAGCTGGTGCAATGACCAAGACAAACAGGATTGGCTATGCCGCTGCCCTTCCAACATCTGAAGTGGTGAGAACTATCGATGCTTTTGCCAAAGGAGTTGCCTCAGTTAATCCTGACGCCAAGGTCTATGTGGAGTGGATAGGCGAATGGTATAACCCCAAAAAAGAGAAGGAAACAGCTTTATCCCTTATTGACAGGGGATGCGACATTATCACCCACCATTCCGATTCTTATGCTCCAGCACAGGCAGCAGAGGAAAGTGGTGTCTACTATATAAGTTTTAACTCAGATATGAGAAGATTTGCCCCACATGCATTTCTAACTGGCGTTGTTTGGAACTGGGCTCCCATCATGACCGATGTAGTGAAGGCAGTGCGTGAGGGAACATGGGATGAATATCCGGGTCAGGACTGGTGGTATGGGCTTGCTGAAGGAGGAGTAGAGCTCGCCCCCTTTAGTGACTTAGTTCCTGAGGATGTGAGGGAGATGGTTGAAGAGAAAAAGCAAGTGATCATTGAGGGAGAGTTTGAAGTCTTCCCAGGGAAGACTGACGAGGAGCTACGAGAGATTTATTATTTTGAACCGAACGTAGTGGGCGAGCTTCCTTAGCTCCACCGACTGAGCAATATCCTGAGGGAAAATCCTCTTTCGTCTGTCAATAGTAAAATCGCAAAAATCGAAAATTATAATATACCCACACAACAAAAACTAAAAAGATTAAAGTGTTCTCCATGAGCCTTGCTGTATTCTCGCATCAAAAATTTCGGCTACCAATGATGTGTATTAAACTTTACTTATTTCATCAGCTTCCATATATACATCCGAGCCCATGAGAATGCTACTGCTACACCAGCGATATTTGCTGCAACCAAGCCCCACCAGATTCCCACCAAACCCAATCCAAAGGTGAAACCAAATACGACTGTAAATAGTGGAGTCAGTATAAGCGTTCGCAAAATCGTGACAATCAGTGCGTTCATACCTTTTCCTGTCCCTTGAAAAAGCGAAGAAGAGAGCATGCCAAATGATATTGTTGGGTGGTAAAAACTGATAATCCTGAGGAAAGTCGTCAAACCAGGTGCGATACGTGCTGCTGCCTCGGCTTGTGTAAATACCGCGGCTATCTGAGGTGCGAAAATGAAGGTTACCAACGCTATAACTGTCTCCATCAAAAAGCCAATCTTTACTGCATAGAGATGAGCAATACTGACCTTCTCAAATGAGCGTGCACCAAAAGCAGCTCCACTTACCGGGACAAGAGCAGTAGCGATACCCATTGCCGGCAGGACTGCTATGTTTACCACACGCCATCCGGTGGAGTAGATTGCCACGCCGTCGGTGTTACCCACCATTACTATTATGACGTTCATTACCAACATCATGAAAGACATGGAAAGCATCATCACTGAAGATGGCAGACCAACCCTGAAGATGTCCATAACAATGTCCTTACTACATTTGAAATCGCTGAATGAGAACGATACGTAGGTATCTTTTTTGAACAGAAACCAGTTTAACACGATAATGGATGAAACACCCAACGATATGAGTGTAGCCCAGGCAGCGCCTGCAACACCCAGACCAAAGGTGTAGATAAAAATCGGGTCCAATACGATATTCAGACCAGCACCCAGTGCCATGGCATACATGGCTCGCCTGGCATCTCCTTCACCCCGTAGTATTGAATTCGCGATGTTAGTGAAAAATAATAGAATACTACCGGCAAAGATAACCCTGCCATAAGCCACTGTCATGCCTACGGTCTTACCCGCGCCTATCAGAGCGAATATATCGTGAGCAAAAGCGAAAAGCGGTATGGTAAAAGCAACTGCGAGTAACAGCATTATAACGATTGTATGAACTGCTACGTTGTCTGCACCCAGCTTATCCCGAGCACCAATCCTGCGGGATATGGCAGACCCTGCACCTACACCCAACCCATTAGACAGCCCCATAGCGAGGAAGAAAAAGGGGAAGACGAAACCAATCGCAGCGAGTGCGTCAGCACCGAGACCCGAAACCCAAATCGCATCAACAAGGTTATAGATTGTTTGCACAGACATAGCCGCAATCATTGGTAATGATAGTTTGATAATGGCTTTTTTAGGGTCGCCAAGTAATGTCTCCACGCCCTTCGTTTCCTTCTTCTGCGATAAGGCATCAGAAGTGCCCTTTTTTGATAAGTTGTTATTCACATTTATGGATAGAAAAATTCTATCCTACTCTCACTTTGCTACTCGTTTCCTCAAATGACGCTTTTACTATATCCACCCCTTTATCGTTCAATTCTTTGGCTCTCTCTTCTGTTTCTGCCTCTGTAAATACTCTAAATAGTGGTTCTGTTCCAGAAGGTCTTATCGCAAGCCACTCTTTACCAAAGAATATCTTCACACCGTCTATTGTTACGATTTTATCATAATTATATTCAGAAACCTTCTTCTCGATTAATTTTAGCACTTCAAATTTTTTCTTGTCATACTCTGCTTTTGGAAAGTACACGTTTATCTTCAACTGTGCATATTCTGGAAACTCTTTGGACAATTCCGAAAGCGTTTTACCCGTATTAGCCATAAGTTCTGCTATTAAAGGTACAAGGTAGGGTCCTTCCCTTGCCCATACCCAATCTCGTATTATCGTTCCTCCATTCTCCTCCCCTCCCACTTCTGCACCTGTGTCTTTCATTATTTCTGTTATATACGGCTCGCCAATGGGAGACCATAGTACTTCTGCTTTTACCTTTTCAGCAACGTCAAGGATAACTGAGCTTGTAACAACATTTGCAACGATTTTGCTCCCGGGATTGTCTCGCAATAGGTAATAGCATGTCAGAGCAAATGTCCTATCTCCGGATATAAAATTACCTCTTTCGTCAACGAATACCGTCCTATCAGCATCGGTATCATGCGCTACTCCAAAATCAGCGTTATGCATTTTAACGAGCTCTTTGAGTTTTCCTATATTTTCTGGTCGCGGTTCTGCAGGTCTTTCTTTAAAAAATCCATCGGGAGTGCAATTAAAAGAAACTACATTAAATCCCAACTTCTCACACAAATTCGGCGTTACATAACATGCGGCACCGCCACAGCAATCCAAAACAACCTTAAACCCAGCTTGTCGGACAATTTCTTGATTCGTTCTGCTAATAATAGCTTCAATGTACCTATCGCTAATTTTTTCTATTTGCTCTACGTTTCCTATTTCTTCCCAGGATGCCGGCAAGAATTTTTTCCCAAAATATATATCCTCGATAACCAAATCCTGTTCCGGGCTAAAAGCAGAACCATCTGCATTCCAGAGTTTTATACCATTCCATTCTGGAGGATTATGAGACGCAGAAATCATTATTCCCGCATCTGCTTTGAGATACGGGATTGTAAACGACAGAGTTGGAGTGGGAGTAATTCCTACTGTTTTTACACTGCAACCATGACTTATCAGTCCTGCTGTTAAAGCATGCTCAAACATCTTCGACGACGTTCTGGTATCCTGAGCTACAATTACTGTCTTTCCCTTTCCCAGATACGAAGCCAGTGCAGCACCCAAATCAAGGGCAACCCCTGGCGAGAGATCTTTATTAGCTATCCCTCTATATCCAAATGTACCAAAGAGCCTCTTTTTTTCTCTTATTTTTATGTATTCCCCCATTTTCATCTCGTATTCCATTTTTTACCTCCCTATGTTTATAATCACTTTTATCATTATCAAGTTCCTTTCATATAATATAAAACTTCATTATAAATTGAGAGCGGTGGAGTCACTGAACTAATGATGCGGAGGAAACAATAAATAGAATGATAGCATCTACAATGTTCATTTTTTCAAAACATCTTTTATCATATCTATCCTTGCATCGGTCTTTAATGCGGTATCCGAGAAATGGGTTCTGCTTGCAGAAAAACCGTTCAATTGTAAATCATCAATTAAAGAAGAAATAGGCGATGGAGGAACTTTCATACTCTTGCATAGCGCATGATAGTCATAATAAAAAGGTATATCCAGCTCATTTATGCATGTGGCAACGGTTTTCATTGCTTCTTTCTTCCTACCCAGCTCCCTTTTTTCCAATCCTTCATGCACCCGTTCGCAAAACCTCTTCTCTTTTATCGCTTCTACATATAAAGGACCTGCAATGCGTATTTTCGCATCACACACCTCACAGTTCTTCTTCACTTCCATTTCCAGCATATCGGAGCACGAAAAAGCGAATCTATTGCCACAGGAGAAGCAATGGGCGATGAAACCAAGTCGCTTCATGCAGTCATCTGCTTTTTTCGCTCCTTTTTCCACTCCTGCTATAATTCTTATGAAATGCCCCTTGGAATAAGATAGCAGCGGCTGTATCGCTCTGTCATATCTGCACAGGTCTCTCGTTACTCTACCTAAGAGAATACGTGTTGCCATCTCCTTATGATACTCAGTGTTAAGAGGTTTTGCATCGTATTTCCTCAAGCCTCCGGAATGAGCGCCGCATAATGGTGCGGTATCCGTCGCAGTAATTAACAACATCTTCTTCACTGATTTACATGCGGCGTCCAGAAACGGAGCTGGCGATCCAAAAGGGTCTATATCCACAAAATCGTAGTTATTCTGCAAGAGAAGCACATTCGCATTCTCGTTATATGCCTTTGCTCTTTCTCCTACTTCATTCAACTCTATATTTCGGTTTATGAGTTCGTAAGCGGGTTTGCTTCGGTCATTGATAGCCACAAACAGCCCAACTTCTTTCGCTATTCTGACTCCTCTCACGCCGGTCCCTGCCAGTGCGTCTATATATCTCAGAGATGCCCGTCGTGAGGGTAGAGAAGAAACAAAAGCAGCTACTCCCGCTATGTCTATGTCTCTGCACAGTTCCATCTTCGGATTATAAAAAATAGACTTTGTGGGTTGTTTTGGCACTAATATCCTCGTGGTTCCTTCTTTTGTCTCTGAAAACATTCACACATCCAAATTTATCACTTCCTTCGCATGATCCTGTATAAACTTCCTTCTCGGCTCTACCTCTTCTCCCATCAATACCGTGAATAACCAGTCCGCCTCCGCGGCATCCTCCAAAGTCACTTGCTTTATGCCCCTTGTAAGCGGATTCATCGTGGTCTCCCATAACTGCTCTGGATTCATCTCGCCCAGACCCTTATACCTCTGTATCTTCACACCTGCATCACCTTCCTTCACGTTTAGGTCTGCCAGTATCTTTGCGTATTCGTCATCAGAAAATGCATACCTCGTCTCTTTACCCTTCTTCACCATATATAACGGCGGCAGTGCTATATACACATGGTTCGTGCTTACCAGCTCTGGCATGTATCGAAAGAAGAAAGTAAGCAATAGCGTTCTTATATGCGCACCGTCAACGTCTGCATCGCTCATTATGATTATCTTATCATAGCGTGCTTTTTGTAAATCGAAATCCTCACCTATTCCCGCACCCAGAGCAGTAACAAGCGCACGGATTTCATTACTCTTTAATATCTTGTCCAGCCTCGCTTTCTCCACGTTCAAAATCTTACCGCGTATTGGCAGAATAGCCTGAAAATTTTTATCCCGTGCCTGTTTCGCAGAACCACCTGCGGAATCTCCCTCTACGATATAAATTTCCTTTTTCGCTGGGTCTTTCTCAGAGCAGTCTGCAAGCTTCCCGGGTAGCGAGTCGGCGAAAAAATCCTTCTTCCTTACTATTTCGCGAGCATGCCGTGCTGCTTCACGCGCCCTCGCTGCTTCCATTGCTTTCCGTATTATCGCATTCGCATCATTTGGATTCTCGTCCAGGAAATCCCACAGGTGTTCCCGCACAATTGATTCCACAATCCCCTTCACTTCACTGTTTCCAAGTTTTGTTTTTGTCTGACCCTCGAATTGTGGGTCTCTCAACTTCACACTTATTACTGCCGTGAGTCCCTCGCGCACATCCTCACCATCCAGACTGATTTTTTTGAGCATACTATTCGCTCTGCCGTATTCGTTGAGTACTCTCGTCAATGCCGCTTTAAATCCACTCAGATGCTTGCCTCCCTCTACCGTCTTCACATTATTCACAAACGAGAAGAGGCTCTCTGCATAGCTGTCGTTATATTGCACGCCAATCTCTACTTTCACATTATCCTTCTCGTCTTCAAAAAGTACAGGTCTGTGTAGCACCCTCTTATCTCTGTTTATATATTCCAAGAACGAAGCAATGCCTCCTTCATACTTAAATATCTTTTCTTCATCTCTCCGTTCATCTTTCAAGCTGAGCGCAAGCCCGCGATTCAAAAACGCCAGCTCTCTCAGTCGTGTTGCTAAAATAGTGGTGTCGAATTCTAAACTCCCGAATATCTTATCGTCCGGTTTAAATGTTACCTTCGTCCCACTACCATCATTTTCATCTGAGTAGCCCAAATCTTTCAATCCGCATACCGGCTTCCCACGCTCGTATCTTTGATAATATCTCCTTCCATTTCTCCTCACTTCTACTTCCAGCCACTCTGAGAGTGCGTTTACAACCGAAATTCCAACGCCGTGCAGCCCACCTGCTACTTTATATACCTTATTATCAAATTTGCCACCTGCATGCAGCTTCGTCATCACTACTTCCACTGCAGGAAGGTTATATTCCTCATGCAGGTCAACTGGAATTCCTCTACCATTGTCATTCACCGTCACTGAGTTATCATGGTGGATTATCACGTTAATAGAAGAGCAAAAACCTATCAAAGCTTCATCTACGCTGTTGTCTATCACTTCGCTTACTAAATGATGAAGACCTCTACTGCCGGTGTCCCCGATATACATCGCGGGTCTTTTTCGCACCGCTGTTAAGTCTTTCAGCACCTGAATATCCTTAGCGCTATAGCTTTCTTCCATTTTCTATGCTATGAATAATGCGATACATTTAAATAAAACTTTATCCAATACCCCAGGTTAATCGACTTTCAAGAATATAATTTAGCGAAAAAGCGCAAACAATCCCAAAGATGTTGGATAGAAGATAATATACGCCGATGTACGCAGTAAAGAGGTAAAGAACACCAACATTAACGGCTAATCCTCCAGAACGCCATAAATTGCTCTTGAAAATACGCTTAATGAATTGTCCTGCATCTGTGGTTTTTCTATCCCTGAATGTCCATCGGTCATTCATCATGAATTGCATCATTATGGCAATTTCAATCGCAACCACAGAAGAAAACAGATAGTACAGTCCCGCAAGGTCTGTCAATATCCAGAGGAACCCCGTGTTAATCCCTGCACCTATGACACCAACGATTAAGAATTTGATCATACGAAAAAAGTCCGCTTTCAGAGCCTCTACTCGATACAGTAGTTTCATATTTTCTTATAAATTTCCAGTCGTGCGTGGCGTAGTTCTTAGGCGGAGAGAAGGGGTTTGGAACAATTAAAACCGCCTCGGTCGATAGCTTAAAACCTGCATCTTTTACTTCAGCATCTCCATCGCCTCCTCCGCCGATACACCTTCATGCACTATCTTGCTTATTGCGATGGTCATATCCATCGGGTTCTTATGCTGAAACACATTTCTACCTATTGATACACCAGAAGCCCCAGCAGCAATCGCATCTTCCACCATTTTCAACACCTCAGCATCCGTATTCGCCTTTGGACCTCCTGCTATTATCACCGGCACCGGACAACTGCTTATCACATCCTTAAATGTGTCAGGATCACCAGTATAATTTGTTTTTATAATATCTGCACCAAGTTCAGCACCCACACGTGCTACATGCTTCACCACCTCCACGTCATGCTCGCTCTTCACCTTTTTCCCTCGAGGATACATCATTGCCAGAAAAGGCATGCCCCACTCCTCGCATACCATTGCAATCTCCCCCAACTCTGCAAGCATGTCCGCTTCGTTCTCCGCTCCTACATTCACGTGCATTGACACCGCATCTGCACCTAACCGTATCGCTTCCTCTACCGTTGCGACTGTAACTTTATTTAATGGGTCGGGTCCTAATGATGTACTTGCAGATAAGTGAATTATTAGTCCTATATCCTTGCCGTATCCTCTATGCCCGGCTATTACAATCCCTTTATGCACGAGAACGGCGTTTGCTCCTCCTTCTGCTACCGCATCTACTGCTCGCTTCATGTCCGTCAACCCATATATCGGACCTAACGTCACACCATGATCCATAGGGACAATAACACTTCTTCCGCTCTTCCGGTCCACGATTCTTTCCATTCTTATTCTCTTCCCTATGCCCATCCTTTCCATCTTTTCCCGTATACTCGTCATTTTCTTCCCCCTCTCTTCTTCTTCTTTTTTATATAAATAAACCTTCTTTTATTTTTAATCAAACCAATCTCAGAGTTTCTAAATTCATTGGCGCTATCGTCTCTATATTGAACCTCTTATGTATCCCACTTGCTAATGCCATACATTTGTTACTCTCACCGTGCATACATATTACCTTTGAAGGCAGCGGTCGTATTCCTCTTACGTATTCTAATAACTGATTGCGATCTGAATGTCCGGAAAAGCCATCTACTGTCCTTGTTTCCATGTTTATTTTTATATTCCGTATTTTTCCCTCATTTGAAAGCTGTATCTCATTCCAGCCCTTTTGTATCCTTCTTCCAAGCGAGCCCTCTGCCTGGTATCCAACAAAGATAAGCTTGTTCCTTTCATCTCCTGCTAGCCCTTTCAGGTATTCTAAAACAGGACCGCCGTTCAACATGCCTGCGGTAGCAAGTACGATGAAAGGCTCCTTCTCTTCTATTACCTCCTTTCTTTTCTCTACATCGTCCACTTGCACAAAAACGTCTGATAAAAATGGGTTTTCACCCTGGAATATGGAATTCTTCAGCTTCCTGTTGAGATACTCTGGATATGCCGTATGGACTGAAGTTGCCTCCCATATCATCCCGTCTAAATACACAGGCACTTCTAACTGCATCCCTTCCAGTGCTATCATTACCTCTTGCGATCTTCCAACTGCAAAAGCAGGTATTATTACTTTACCTCCCTTTTTTAGCGTTCTCTCTATCTCTTCCTTCAAATTCTTCTCCGCTTCTCGTCTTGACGGTTGTAAGTCATTCATTCCACCATATGTAGACTCTATGACCAACGCTTCAACCCTGGGGAAATCATTGAAGGCAGGCTCGAAAAGAAATGTTCGCTCATACTTTATGTCACCGGTGAATGCGAGGTTATAAAGCCCATTGCCTATATGGAAATACGCAATGGAAGATCCCAGTATGTGCCCCGCATTGTAAAATGTTAACTTCATATCTGGCGATATGTCTGTTACATCCCCATACTTCAATGGAATCGTATGCCTTATAGCATCCCTTATTAAAGATGATTTATACGGCATCTTCTTCCCTTCTCTTGCAGATACCTCTAAATAGTCAAGTAGCAAAAGAGCCATAAGGTCCCTCGTTGGCTTTGTTGTGTATATAGGTCCATCATATCCATATAGGAACAAAAGTGGCACTAAGCCAGAATGGTCAAGATGTGCATGCGTTATTACTACCGCATCTATATTACTTAGGGGTGACACCTCTGGTGCGTATAGGTAGGGCATGCCTTCCGTACCCACACTTACTCCACAATCTATTAACACCCTTGTCTCCGGCGTAGAAAGCAAAAATGCATTTCTTCCTACTTCTCTGCACCCACCCAATGCAGTTATACGCACCCACTCATCCTCTATTAGCTTATCTCTATATATCCTCCTCCCTACTTTTTTCACAAAATCTTTCCTGAATTCGCTCTCCTCCCTTAAGTACCTCCTTATACTTTTTATTATCGCGGATTGTATAGGCGGTGCTCTGATAACGTTGGGTCGCCACCCTATCACCTTTGCGACTTCTCTAAGTGTTGCTCCATGCGTGCCAATCACCAATCCCGGCTTTTCTGCTTCTATTATTACCTCCGCCTTATCCATATCGAAATAAATATCTTTTATTCCGCCTTCCTCAGGTATAATATCGTAAATAACCTTGGACGCCTTTTCCGGCTCCATCAATATATTACTACTTGGTCTAACCGAAATCCTTTTCTTCAACTCCCTCGCTAATGTTCTGACTATGGCGCCATCATCCGCGAATTTCTGTGTGTCCTCCGTGTACACAACGAGCTCAGGTCCTTCAAATTCCACCCCGGTAATGTTCACATCACCTGGTAACAACTCCAGTATTCGCCTCTTCAATTCTAAAAGTGCTTCTTCTGCTGACATTGTCCGTTCCCAAACCTTCTAACTAAGTCCAATCATTGCTTTACTTAGGCTGGTACTTCTATTTCTTTCCTTATTCCTATTTTATGTCACCAATATCAATTAGGTCACATCAGTCAAAAACGAAAAATTCACCTGAATGAATTCCTTAGTTTTTTTATCTTTTCTTCACTTATTTCTTCATACTTTTCTTTTGTTATTACTATCACTTCCATTTCCTCACCAGAGGCACTATCCCTTTTCATTGCGGAATGCAGTGCCTGTATTGCAAGTGCTATCCCTTCTTCCTGAGACATATCCTCTGAATACCGGTCCTCAAGCACACCGTATGCAATAGGGGAACCAGAACCGGTAGCTGCAATCTCTCTCTCATCGGTATTGCCACCAAAGGGATCTACTGAAAATATGTGTGCCCCGTTCCTATCTATCCCCCCTACCAGGAGTTGCACAAGATACGGAAAGAATCTCTGACCACTCAGCACATTTGATAACAGCGTAGTCATCGCTTTTACCGTCATTGGCTCTTGCCTTCTTATCTTATACAGTCTCGCCTCTACTGATAGTATCCGAACCAATGTCTGCGCATCTCCAACTATTCCCGCGGTAGTCAGTCCTATTCGTTCATCCACCTGATAGATCTTCTTCGCCGCTTTAGATGCGATAAAAGACCCCATTGTCGCTCGTTTCTCACTTGCCAGCACTACACTTCCATCACATATCAAACCAACAGTGGTCGTTCCCTTCTTTAACTGATCCATTATTTCCATTATCTATATTCCTCCATGCGTGGTTGTCAGCTTTACGTGTTTTACACCCCGCAAGCTCATTATATTCTCTGCCAATTCCTTTATCCGTTTTGCCTCGCCTTTCATTACCACTACTTCAAAACAATTCTCCTCATCGAGATGAATGTGCGTTGACGTTCTTATCATATCCAGGAAGTGGTGCTGCACCTCTGTTAGCTCATCACCCAGTCCCCTTTGGCTGTGGTCATAGAGATATGTTATGGTTCCTATCTCCTCCCCCTCTTCTCGCTCCATCCATTCGTATTCTACAATATAAGCTCTAATCGCATCTCTAATCCCTTCCGACCTCGATGAGTATCCCCTCCCTCTTATTATTCCGTCAAACTTATTCAACAGATTCGACGGCAAAGATACCCCTATTCGAGTCAATCCGCGCTCTTCTTCCATTTTTATCCCCTCATCAATTCCAATATATGTTTTATTATATCCTCCGCCTTACAAAAAGCATTTGAATTGTGCTTTTTTATACGAATGACTTTCGAGTTGATGCCTCGCTTCCTGAGCTCCTGCTCCAACTCCCCCTCATTGAAATTCTGGTCATAGCCCAGTGTTATTATATCTGGCTTTATACTATATAAAGGTTCATACATATTTTCTTCGCTACCCAATATCGCTTTGTCCACAACTTTCAAAGCTGAGACCATCTTCAATCTCTGCTCTTCCGGTATAATTGATGTTCTTTTCCTCTTCTTCACATTTACGTCTCTTGCAACAATGACAAAAAGCTCATCACCCAGTTTCTTCGCTTCCTCCAGATAAAGCAAATGCCCAGGATGAAGTATTTCAAATGTTCCGGTTGCTAAAACCCTTACCATAAACGTTCTCCACCTACTTTAACTCTTCGAAATCCATCTCCACTATTTCCAACTCTATCTCTTCTCCCTTTGAATTATAACATCTCCAACTATCCTCCGCGTAAGGATAAAAAGTGATGATATGGCAATTTCCCGTCTTGGAAAACATCAACAAATCCTGCTCTGATGGACTCATTGCAGCGGGATGCGGATGACTATGAACAGACCCCACGTAGCCAAGACCCATGGGAATCATATCCAATCGTATAATTGCATTTTCATCTGACGAAATCGTGCCCGGGAGGAAAAAAACATCTGTTATGACATCTGCATCGGCGCACAGCATGCCGATGAATTCCCGTGGATGATTAGATTTGCTTACTTCCAGAATAAAATCCAAAGTGTCCTCTGCTATTCCCACGATTTTTCTCCCCTTATTCATTTAAACCTTTTTCTTTTTCTAAAAATGTTTTTGTTAGTTTTAAAGTAAAACATCCTTCTGTTTTTATTTCTTCTTCCCGTGGTAGAGTCCCGAATTTCGCTCTCAATATCAAATCTGCTACCTCATAATTCAACACCCTTGCAATTCCTACGATGGATGTTGTAGGTCTTGGATTTACGTCTACCACGTATGCCGTGCCATCATCTCCTAATACAAAATCTATCCCCACATATCCTTTACAATCAAGCATAGCTACGACCTTCTTACTTATACTCATTATCTTCCTCTCGGCATTTCGCTCTATAAGATACGGCACTAATCCACCTTCATATATCAGCCTTTCTTGCTCCATCCTTATAAACTGTTTGTTTATCGTCAGTGGTAACGCAAAAGAATCCTCTGCTATTACGCTGCTGCTTATATCCTCCCCCTGTATAAATTCCGTTACGATATGATTATCGTCAAAGGATATATCCTCACGGTTCCCTTTTCCATTCAATATAAAGACGTTTTCAGACCCGCATCCATATCTCGGCTTCTTTACGAATACACGTTTCCATGTGTCATCTCTTCTCATCTCTTCTTCTGACACAATCCCCGGCACCGGTATTCCTTTTTCAGCCAAAATTTTTGTCGTTTGTATCTTGTCAGCACAGATTTTTACGCATTCCGAAGGACAACCTAAATTAACGGTATTCGATTCCACGACCTCTGTGAGTTCGCATAGCTTCTCATCGGGAGCAATAACGATGCCCGCATCGCTTTCTTTTGAGAGTTTATCTACTGCTGCTTCGAAATCTCGGACTGCCACTGGATACACAACTTCATGATCCAGTCTCTCAAAACCGCTTCTCAGCGTCGTAAGCATCGCTTTCCCTTCTCTTAATAACGACACACCTTTATCCCCGCCTGTACCAACCGCATACTCTGCAACCATTATCCTCATTTTACCTTTTATTTGTGGGTGAATGTAAGTGTTTTCCCATGCTCAACTAGCTTTGCTAACGCGAGGAGTATATTTACAAAATAGTCATTATGCAAGGATTTATTCAAGTCTTTCTCCCAGCTCTTCTTAATCGCATTAAATCTCTTCTCCGTCTCTTTCGATATTTTACCAATGCTGGAAGAATAATCAACTGCTTCACCAGTACTCACTGCTTTTTTCGGTCTTATCACTTTTCCCTCTGCTTCCTCTTTCTTTCTTCGTAAACCTGTAATCGGATAGCCCATAGTGTTTATCGCTCTCGTCACGGTGGACAGTTTTATTGGCACCTTTCTTATCTTGTTCTCTGCTTCCAGAATATCTTCCACCGTTATTGTCCCTTTCTCTATCCCTTCACGATATTTCTGCAACCAATCCGGTCCCCGCTGCTCTGCTTTTTCTTTAACAGGCTCTGCCTTTTTCCCCCTGCGCAAATCCGCAATTGAATAGCCCATAGCGTTTATCGCTCTCGCTATTGTTGGCATCTTTATCGGCATCTCTCTTATCCTGCTCTCTGCTTCCAGAATATCTTCCACCGTTATTGTCCCTTTCTCTATCCCTTCACGATATTTCTGCAACCAATCCGGTCCTCGCTGCTCTGCTTTTTCTTTAACAGGCTCTGCCTTTTTGTCCCTGCGCAAACCCGCAGTTGAATAGCCCATAGCGTTTATCGCTCTCGACACTGTGATCAACTTTATTGGTATCTTTCTTATCTTGTTCTCTGCTTCCAGAATATCTTCCACCGTTATCGTCCCTTTTTCTATCCCTTCACGGTATTTCTGCAACCAATCCGGCCCTTTCCTTGCCTTTGCTGACTCCTTTTTCTTTTCTTCCGCCTCAGCCCCAACCTGTTTCCCTCTACGCAAATCTGTAATTGGATAACCCAGCGCATTTATCGCTCTCGTCACCGAAGATATCTTCATCGGCTTCTCCCTCGTCTTGTTCTCTGCTTCCAGAATATCCTCTACCGCTATCGCTCCTTTATCCAATCTTTCTTTGTATTTCAGTATCCAATCCGGTGCCCGCTCTATCCTTCCCATCTCCCCTTCCTTACACCTTTATCATTCTTTTATAAAATAGTATTGCATCATCAATATAATAAAACAAAAAGTAAGAAAGGTGGTGATTTCAAATTCCCTGCGGAAAGAAGAGAAAGCTGGCAAAGATGCGGAAGCACAAGCTGAAGAAGAGAAGGAAAAAGCTGAGATATAAGAAGTAAGCCGTTGATGACCTTCTATCCCTTTATTTTTAGCCCATGGCTTATGGTATGAACCATCGGTAGTTCATTCATTCATTCTACGAAAAGGTTATAAATAAAGAAGAAGATTAAAGAGAGTGAAAAGGAAAAATAGAGGGGTAGATGAAATATGAAGGAGCTAGCAGAGGTGAGGACGTTAAAAGAGGGGAAATACGTTGTTTTAGATGACGAACCGTGCACAATAACGAGCATAACAACCTCAAAGCCTGGAAAGCATGGGGCGGCGAAGGCAAGAATAGAGGGAATTGGTGTGTTTGACTCGCAAAAAAGAACGGCGATTCAGCCCGTTACTGCGAAGTTATACGTGCCAGTGATAGAGCGAAGAAGTGGTCAAGTACTTTCTGTTTCGGGGGACATAGCGCAAATTATGGATATGGAGGACTATTCAACGATTGAAATAAAAATACCGGAGGAGTTGAAGGGGAAGGGAAGGATTGAGTCGGGTAAGGAGATACCCTTTTTACATTATGAGGATAAATACAAGATAGATATGAAATGAGAAGTGGTGGCATAAATAAAAAAGGGGGGATAAAATGGCTGAGAAGAAGTTGATAGGAAAAATTACGCATTTTTTCTCGAAGATAGGCGTTGCGGTGGTAGAGTTGAGTGATGATATAAGGGTAGGGGACAGGATAAGAATAGAAGGAGCCACAACATCGTTCGACCAAGTTGTAGAATCCATGGAGATAGAGAATGAAAAAGTTGAATCCGCCACAGTGGGGCAGTCAATCGGGCTAAAAGTGAAAGACCGGGTAAGACTGCACGATAGCGTGTACAAAATAATAGAATAAAGTTGGTGGAAGTTAATAGAAGAGAATCAAAATGAAGTGGAGAGAAGGGGGGCAAATAAAAATCAGGGATATAATGGTGGAAGATGTCGCTTATGTGACATTGCCAGGGACGCGAGAGGAGATAATGGCGATTTGTAAAGAAAGATATATCTCCGGGGTTCCGGTGGTTAAAGAAGGGAAAGTAGTGGGCGTAGTTACGAGACAGGATTTGCTAAGAAATCCGGATGAAGAGCAAATAGCGTTATTGATGAGTAGAAATCCTATTACGACCGGTCCAGAAGCAACCATTGGAGAGGCGGCGAGGATAATCCTCTCGCATAGAATTCGCCGTTTGCCCGTAGTGGAGGAAGAAATGCTTGTTGGAATAATAACAGTCGCAGACATTGTCAGGAAAATAGCGGAGCTTGGCTATAAGGAGCCCATAGGCGATTACATAGGCGATAAGACCATAGCAATATGGGATGGGATGCCTTTATCGGTTGCAGGCAGAATAATGGAGCTTGCAAAGGTAAAAGCAGTTCCAGTTCTGAGTTCAGATTTAGAGCTCGTCGGACTGATAACAGACCGGGATTTGATAAATGCTGCGATGATAGAGGACGCAACAGAGGATTCTGACTTATCTTTAGGTTCTGATGAGGATGAATGGACTTGGGAAGGTATGAGGGATACCATGAGACTGTATTACAGCGTATCAAAAATAAAATTACCAGATAAGCTTGTGGGGGAGGTAATGGTTAAGGAGGTGGTTACAGCGACTCGTAATTGTGAAGTGAGTGAATGTGCAGCGAAGATGAGCGAAAACAAGTTCGATCAGCTTCCTGTTGTCTCCACAAAGGGCAAATTGTTCGGCATGCTCCTCGACAGAGATCTTCTGAAGGTTTTTGCGAATAGGAGGGGATAAAAAATGAGTTTCTTTGGAGGGGTGTTCAAACAGCGAAGAGCGCGGTATGAGATAGATGAAGATGAGAAGTTTTATTTGATGAGTTGTTCCGACCTGCTGGGAGAAATAACATCTGTTATAGACGGCATAGTAGTCATGCATGATTTCTTCTGGGAGAAGATCGCAGAGAGTAAATACGAAAAAGAGATGAGAAAGTGCGGAGAGGCTACGAAGAATACACTCAGTGAGGCTGAGTATATTAAGGCACCAGATAGGTTTAAAAAGATGCATGAGCACCTTGTGAATGGGCTCAGATATTTTGAGGATTCGTATAAAGAATCTTTGGTTTATTTAACCGACAGGCAGAGGGGGCATGTAGCTAAAGCGATAGAATTAGCACTGTTAGGGAGTGCAGAACTTAGGGATGGGAACAAGCAGTGGGAGAGGATAAAGGAAAAGGTGAGGATAGAGTAGCGCCAATGCAAAATGAAAAATGCAAAGGGCGAAGTACAAAATAAGAAATGGCGAGTGCTGGCAGTAAAGAGAGGAGCCGAGATGGAATAGCAGAACTTGCACGTAGAAGAGGATTCTTATGGCAAGCTTTTGAGATATACGGAGGTGCGTCTGGCTTCTATGACTACGGTCCCCTGGGTGCGTTACTGAAGAGGAGGGTGGAAGAGGCATGGAGAAAATTTTATTTGAGAGAAGGTTTTTATGAAATAGAAACGACGAACGTTGCCCCGAGGGAGATATTTGAGGCTTCTGGACATTTAGAAAGTTTTACCGACAGGGCTGTGGTATGCAAGCATTGCAAGAGCTTTTTTCGTGTGAGTGAAGGTGTAGATGTGCGTGGTAAATGCCCTGAATGTGGAGGAGAGCTTGAAGCAGCAGGGGAGATTAATCTGATGTTCCAGACAAGAATAGGCTTGTCAAAAGAAGAAAGGGATGAAGAAGCACAAGAGAAAAGCGAAGGATATCTGAGACCTGAGACAGCGCAAGGCATTTTCATCAATTTTCAACGATTGCTAAGGTTCAATCGTGATAAGTTGCCCTTTGGTGTGATACAAATAGGAAAGGCGTACAGGAACGAGATTTCACCCAGGAAGAGCCTTATTCGGCTGCGTGAGTTCACAATGGCAGAGGCGGAGGTCTTTGTGGACCCCGGAGAGAAAAACAATCATCCGAGGTTTGATGAGGTAAAGGATAGGATGCTATGGTTTGTTCCCAGTGAAGGAGAAGGAGGGGAAAAGAGTTTAGAGGAAGCAGTAAGGAGCGGGATAATTTCAAACGAGTATTTGGGCTATCATATAGAGAAGGTAGAGGAATTTCTGGAGAGAATAGGCATTCCGCGGGATAAACTCCGATTCAGGCAGCATAGGCCGGAGGAGATGGCACATTATGCAAGGGATTGCTGGGATGCGGAGTTCTTTAGCGATAGATACGGATGGATGGAGATTGTAGGTGTGGCGGATAGAGGAGATTATGACCTTTCGTCACATGCATCGCATTCGAATACAGATATAGGGGTGCATGTCCAATTACCAGCCCGGGAGGGTGAGACTGTGAAGACAAAGGCAAAGATAACACCACATGTAATTGAACCCTCCTATGGTATAGATCGGATAATTTATGCCTTGTTGGAAAGTTCTTTTTACGAAGAGCAAGTGGGAAAAGAAAAAAGAAAAGTGCTGAGGCTTAAAAACGAGATAGCACCGATAATAGCAGCTGTGTTCCCATTGCTAAACCGGGATGAGCTGAAGAGCAAAGCAAAGGAAGTATTTCAGATGTTAAGGGATACATCAATATTCGTTGAATATGACGATTCCGGTAGTATTGGCAGGAGGTATCGGCGTCAGGATGAGATAGGCACGCCTTATTGTATTACCATCGATTATGAAACGCTGGCAGACGATACGGTGACAGTAAGGGAAAGGGATACAATGAAACAGGTTCGTGTTCCGATTGGGAAGCTCGAAGAGGTACTGGTATAACCAAGCAAAGCAGTTAAAGAACATTACACAAGCGCATCCAGATACTTCCGGTATTCTTCAACCCCTACCGGTCTGCCGGACCAGTATTTTTTCACGTCTCCTTTGTGGATTACAGCGGTAAGTGGGAGCAGCTTTTCACCTTCTCCCTGATGTATAATATGATAGAGCGCGCCTTCAGAGGAGCTATCATAAATCTCATAAAAAACAACTCTATCACCATACAATCGTTGCAACTCTTCGATATTCGGC
>Ga0190286_1000281_pt1 | contig 22830 bp, 22 predicted proteins | sample 48691834_MG_FD_183241 | JGI IMG/M metagenome (GOLD analysis project Ga0190286, IMG submission 183241) | Hydrothermal vent microbial mat bacterial communities from Southern Trench, Guaymas Basin, Mexico - 4869-18-3-4_MG | ecosystem: Environmental > Aquatic > Marine > Hydrothermal vents >... | reverse complement strand
GCTAGCGACCTGGTGATGCTCGACCACCACCCCCACCCCCGCAGCCGCAGCCGGACGAGCCGCCCTCGGGTCCGGGCGCGAGCGCGCTCCATCTGGGCCAGCTCGGCGGCCCTCATCCGGGCGATTCGCTCGCAGCAGGGGCCGCAGGTGAGCAGGTGCAGGGAGACCTCCGAGAGGCCCCACTCCCCATCGAGCTCGGCTCGGCGCAGCCGCGGGAGGAACTCCTCGCTGATCTGCCACTCATCGTGGAGCTGCCCCGCAAGGTAAGCCCGGAGGACCCGATCGGAAGGGTGATACTCGTAGCTCAGCGGCTCGGGCTTCATGAAGAGCTCGGCGAAGAACTCCTTGTCGTTCATCTTCTTCCTTTTCCTTTCCTCCCCCCTCCTCAGGCTGCCCCGGCCCCGGCCGGCTCCACCTTGGCGCCTCGTTCCATCTGCTCGTAGATCCTCCGGATGCGGCGCTTCTCCCGGGTCGAGTTGATCTCCTTGCCCACGAGCTTCTTGATGTAGCGCCACTCGAGGTGGGTCCCCTCGAGCATCTCGAAGGTGAGGTTCTTCAGGGTGATCTCGCCCCGGTCGATCTTCTCCTGGAGCCAGCGCTTCTTCTCGCGGTTCAGCGGGCCGGAATAGTTGCTGAAAAGGTAGACGAGGAGGCCCCGGACGCTCTGAGGGTCCCCGGTGCGCTTGGCCTTGGCGAAGGCCAGCCACTTGCGGGCGCGGCTCACCTGGCCGTCGAGCGAGAGGAAGTCGAGCATCTTCTCCGGGTCCTGCTCACTGCACCGGATGATATGCTCACCGTAGGCCAGCCGGGCGAACTCGATCAGGTTGTCATCCATCGCCATCAACTCCCCCTGGCTACTCCTGCTCGATCCAGTCTTATCTTATCTTAAACCTCAAGGCCCGAGATCCTGACCGAACCAACTCGACCGACCGCGGCCTCGGCGGTTCCGATGCCAGTTTAGCCATACTCCGGGAGCGGGGCAACTTTTTGCCGCACTATCGAGCTTGACATGGGAGCAGGAGGGAAATATAATTGGAACGGGCCAAGGTGGCGGAACTGGCAGACGCGCGGGACTCAAAATCCCGTGGCTCGGGAGAGCCGTGTGGGTTCGACTCCCACCCTTGGCACCAGGCTTTCTGCGCTTTTTATTTTTGTTCGCTATCGCTCACTGATTTGACCGGTGCTTCCCTGCATGGATGGAAATCTCCGAGCTGAAGCGCCTCGCCGGTGAGCGAGCCGCTGACTATGTCCGGGATGGGATGGCAGTTGGCCTTGGGACCGGCTCGACCGTCTATTTCGCCCTCCTTCGGCTGAGCGAGCGGGTCCGAGCCGGGCTCAAGATCAGGTGCGTCCCTACCTCGCGGGCGACCGAGGAGCTGGCCCGCAAGCTCAAGCTGCCCCTGATGGAGCCCTCCCTGGGGGAGGAGCTCGACCTCGTGATCGACGGCGCGGACGAGGTCGACCCCCACTGCAACCTGATCAAGGGCGGTGGGGGAGCTCTCCTGCGGGAGAAGATCGTCGCCGCCGCGAGCCGAAAGCTCCTGATCGTCGTGGATGAGACCAAGCTCAAGGAGCACCTGGGTGGCGCACCTCTCCCGGTGGAAGTCGTCCCCTTCGGCTGGAGGGCCACCCAGCGCCATCTCGAGCGGCTCGGCTGTCAGGCCATGAGGCGCGAGCAAGCAGGTGAACCCTTCCTCACCGACAACGGGAACTACATCATCGACTGCTACTTCGGGAAGATCGCCGAGCCGGCCGCACTGGAGCGGGAGATCAAGCTCATCCCCGGGGTGGTGGAGTGCGGGCTCTTCGTCGGCCTGGCGGACAGGATCATCGTCGGCCGCCGATTTGGCCCGGAGGAGCTCACCTGCCCTCCCCGCTCCTCTTTTTAAGTTTGAGTTAAGATCTAGCGCGCCCCGAGCCCGAAGGTCGCCCAGCCGTAGATCAGGCCGAGCACGAGGAGCGGCAGGCTGCAAGTGAAGAGCAAGATGAGCCGCGGGAGGGTCCTGTGTGCGAGCCGGTTCCAGTTTGGATTTAGGTTCAGGTTCATCGGCTGCCCTCACCTCCCTCCACCTCGGTCTTACCTCGATGCGGCGACCTGGCGAAGGAACGGCGGCCGCCGGCGAGGGCTAGCCAGTTGGATCCCCGGGTGACAGCGATCACTTAGGTGACCGGCATCACTGCTTGCTCGGTCTCGGTCTGGGTCACCACCGGAGGAGGCCCGCGAGGAGGAAGCCCCCTGCGAGCAGCAGGTCGGTGCCCAGGACCACCTGGACGTTGGTCGCCAGCGCGGGGACCAGCTCGGTGAGCTGCTCATGGTGGGCCAGGGCCCCTCGAGCGGTGATCCAAGCCAACGGGAGGGAGACCAGCCCCAGGAGCGCTCCTAGGGGGAGTGCCCCTCCGGCGACGCCCCCGAGGATCGAGAGGTAACATAGCAGGAGCAGCAAGATGTAGACCCAGACCGCTCGCCGCCGGCCGAGCCAGATGACCAGGTTATCCCGCCCGCCGGCCTGATCGGCCTCCACGTCCGGAAGCTCGTTGAGCAGGAGCAAGTTGGCCGTCAGGAAGCCCGGTGGGAGTGCCGCCACCCCCGCGACAAGGCTGAGCTGACCGGTCTGGATGAAGTATGCCCCGAGCACGGGCAGGCTTCCCAGCCCGAGCCCCGCAGCCAGCTCGCCCAGCCGCCGGCAGGCAAACCACGGCGTGTAGAAGTAGACTATCGCGCCACCGGCGAAGATGAGGAGGAGGAGCATAGGCCCTGCGATGACGGTCAGGTAGAGCCCGACGGCGAAGGCGCCGAGGAGCGCGCCCATGCCGGCCCGCCAGACCGTCTGCGGCCGCAGGAGCCCCCGGGGGAGGACCCCGCTGCCGCCGCTGAAGGGCGTCCGCCGGGTCCTGAGGTCCACACCGCTCCTATAGTCGAAGTATTCGTTGAGGAGGTTGACGCTGATGTGCGCCAGGATCAGCCCCAGCCAGGTGAGAAGTAGCCTTTCCGGGTAGAGCTCACCGGTCTCCCACCAGGCGGCCAGCGCACCCACCGGCGGGAGGACCACCGAGAGCAGGAGGAAAGGGGCCCTGATCTGCTGGGCCCAGACCTTCAGCCGCTCTGCGAGCGCCATCTGCTTATTCTATTCCCCGCCCTCCCCCGCAGCCAGCTTATATCCGAACCCGCGGACGGTGAGGATAAGCTTGGGGGATTCGGGGTCCTCCTCGATCTTATTCCGCAAAAGGTAGATATACTTCTTCACGTCCTCAGATGAGGCGAAGCTGCTCCCCGCCCAGACCCTCTCCAGGATCTCCCGGTGGGAGAAGACCTTCCCCGGGCGGGAGGCCAAGAGCCGCAAGAGTTCATACTCCTTCGGGGAGAGCTCGACCGGCTCGCCGCGGACGCGGACCTCCTTCTTCTCATCGTCGATGACGAGTTCGCCCAGCTCGAGCCGTGGCCCCGGGGCGGAGCGGCGCATCACCGCCTCGATTCGCGCCTCGAGCTCCCGCAGGTCGAACGGCTTGGTGATGTAGTCGTCCGCGCCGAGCTGGAGGCCCCTCACCTTGTCCTCGGTCGCATCCCGCACCGTGACCATGATCACCGGCACGGGGCTCCGCCGGCGCTGGCGGAGCTCCTCCAGGACGGCCCAGCCGTCGATGACCGGCATCATCACGTCGAGGAGCACGAGGTCAGCGCCGCCCTCCTCGAACCTCTCCAGGGCCTCCGCGCCGTCGGCCGCGGCGATGACCTCGTGGCCCTTCGAGCGGAGGAACCGGACCAGGAGCTCCCTGGAACTCGGGTCGTCCTCAGCGATCAGGATCCTCATCCATTCCTCCTCGATCAAATTGAGGGATAGTAAAGTAGAAGCGACTTCCCTCTCCAGGGGCGCTCTCCAGCCAGACCCGCCCGCCGTGCAGCTCGACGTATTTCTTGACGATCGCCAGCCCCAGTCCGAGCCCCATCGTCTCGCGGGTGCTGGAGGAGTCGAGTTGGGTGAACGGCTCGAAGATCCGCTCCTGGTCCTGAGGTGGTATCCCCGGGCCGGTGTCCGCCACCACGAAGAGAACGTTCCCATCGCGGGCCTCCGCGGCGATCTCGACGGTGCCCCGCTTGGTATACTTGACCGCGTTGCTCACCAGGTTCATGAGGATCTGCCGCAGCTTGGTCCCGTCGGCCTGGATCCTCATCGGATTGACATGCAGCCGGAGCTCTAGGCCCTTCTCGCGGGCGAACCGCTCGAACGCCTGGGCCACCTCGGCGGCGATGGTCGCGGGGTCGACCTCCTCCAGGTGGAGCCGCTCCTCGCCCGCCTCCAGCTTGGAGAACCGCAGCAGGTTGTCGATCAGCTCGAGCAAGTGGTCTCCCGAGGCGAGGATCGATTCCACGTCCTCCCGCTGCTTGGGGGTGAGCGGCCCGTCGATCCCCTCGAGCAGGAGCTGGGAGAAGCCCCGGATCGCATGGAGCGGGGTCTTGAGCTCATGGCCCATCATCGCTAGGAATTCCGATTTGACCTGGTTGGCGCGCAGCAATTCCTGGTTGATCCGCTCGAGGTTCCTGTCGCGCTCCTCGATCGCATCGGCCATCTTGTTGAACTCCTCCGCCAGGAGCTCCAGCTCGTCCCCGCTGCGGACGCTCGCCCGCGCCCGCCGGTCGAGCCGGAAGCGCTTCACCGAATCGATCAGCCGCTCCACTGGCCCGAGGATCATCTGGTAGAAGAAGAAGGCGACCAGGACGCCGACGATGATGTAGCCTAGGGAGACGAGCGAGATGGTGAAGATCTCCTGACGGACGGCTTCCCGCACCCCCGCCAGCGAGAGCCCGACGCCGATGTAGTTCGGCCCGGAGCCGAGCGTGAGCTCCCTCAGCCCGCCGGGGGTGGGGATCAGCCGGCGCACCTCAAGGTATGGGGTCCCATCCTCCAGCCGCCGGCGGCGCACCCCCTCTTCCACCACGGGCTCGACCGGCGGCGACTTAACCCGCCCGAAGCTGTAGTTCTGGCCGTTGAGCACCACCTGGAAGTAGAGCACATCGTTGGAGAGGTTCTCCTGGAGGAAGCGGAGGTTCTCCAGGTAGGCGAGCAATTGGAGGGTGGGGCTCTCGAGCGCGGCGACGAAGGCGAACTTCTCGACCAGCTTATCGGCCAGATCCAGCCCGTTCTGAACCACTTGGGCCTCGAGCTCGCTCGAGAGCCGCTTGATCGAGATCATCCCGAAGGAGAGTGCCACAATGACGGTGAAGGCCACCAACGGCAGGATGAACTTATACTTGAGGCTGAACCTGCCCCGCTCCCTCTCCACCTTCACCTTCGTCTCCGTCTTCACCTTCATCCTTGTTTAATCTTTATTCCGAAGGGGAGTTTAACAGAGGGAGGGCCGGCCCTTCAATCCACCTGGAGGAACGAGGGGCCAAAAGCTAGGGGGCTTGGCCGGGGTTCCTTCCCTCGCCTCGCCGGACTTCAGCCCAGCATCCAGGGTTTTGCCCGCTCAGGCGGGTCCCCTCACCTTACCTTCATCCAAAGGACGCGGTTCGAATCCGCCCGACCAAGCCCCGCCAACCTCCTGGCTCACTTGACTGACTAACCATAGCTCAAACTTCGGCGAAAATCAAGACCCCCCACCCGGAATCCTCGAGGTTTGCCCCTCCTGATGGGTATTGACACCATCAAGGCCCCATGATACAATCTCACCAAGACGAGGTGATCCGGTCTGAAGCGCAGATACGAGGTAATGTATATCCTGAAGCCGGACATCGAGGAGGAGACCTACGCCCAGGTGATCAGCAAGTTCGAGCAGCTTGTCAAGGAAGACGGCGGCGAGGTCGAGACCATCGAGGAGTGGGGCAAGCGCACCTTCGCTTATGAGATCGACCACTACGACCAGGGCTACTACGTGCTGATGAGCTTCACCTGCGACGCCGAGCGGGTGCGCGAGCTCGACGAGAAGTTCAAGATGGAGAGCGCGGTCCTGCGCCATCAGATCGTGCGGCTCGACGAGAAGGGGGAAGGGGGATGAGAGCTCATCCAAGGAGATGATCCAATTTGGGGTTGAATAGGGTGATCTTGACGGGGAGGCTCACCGGCGATCCCGAGCTGCGCTATACCCCCTCGGGGCGGGCGCGGGTGCGGTTCAGCATCGCGGTCAACCAGAAGTATCGCGATCAGGACGGCCAAATCCAGGAGACGACGACCTACGTGCCGATCGTCGTCTGGGGCGCTCAGGCGGAATCCTGCGCTAACTACCTGGAGAAGGGGCGGTTGGTCGCCGTCGATGGCCGGCTGCGGATCGACACCTTCGAGACTTCAGATGGGGAGAGGCGCAAAGTGGTCGAGGTGGTCGCCCAGCGGGTGGAGTTCCTCGGCGGCCGCCGTGAGGAGGGCGTGATCAGCGAGGAGGGCTTCCAAGCTATCGAGACGGAGGAGCTCGAGGAGCCCCTGGAGCCGCAGCCGCCATCGCCACCGCCATCGGCAGGGAGCGGCCTGGATGAGGAGATCCCATTCTAGTCTAGGGGAGGGAGGGTGCAGCTCATAGAGGCGAAGGCAGGTGCTATCTAGCATGGCTGGCAGGAGATCTTCATCGCGAGTCAAGGTCCGCTGTAAGATCTGCGAGCACAATATCGAGTTGACCTACAAGCGCCCGGAGGAGCTCAGGCGCTATATGAACCGCCTGGGGAAGATCCTCCCCCGGCGGACGACCCACCTGTGCATGAAGCACCAGCGGCAGCTCGCCCGGGAGATCAAGCGGGCGCGGGTGATGGCCCTCTTGCCCTATGTCGTCGAGCCCTAGCCCTGGCTGGAGCTGGAGCCGGCCTGGACTCCGGGTGTGAGTCTGCGGCAATGCTGCCTGTCCTCGCTCTCGCCCCGCTTCCGGCTTTGGATTCGGGCTTGAGTTTGAGCTTGGGTTCCGGGCTCTGCCGGGCGGGGACGGGGATGTGATCCAGATGAGGGAGCTTGAGCGGTTCGCCCAGCGATTCCGCCGCCGTGCGGAGGAAAATCTCCAACGGGAGCTCCTCCGCGGCGAGGAGGAGCTCGGGCCGTTCGTCCTCGCCCGCCTCTCCTATCAGGAGGTTGCAGCGGCCTTCGCTCTCAAACGGGTCCTCCTCGAGGAGTTCGCCGGGGCCAAGCTCGAGGAGCTCTACGAGTGCGAGGAGCGGGAGAACGAGCTCGGGCGGGTCCTCCGGCTGGTGGCCTTCCATCCGGAGCTGCCCGCGCTGCCGGATAGGCACCAAGCGGAGCGGCTCATCGCCAGTGAGCTGCGGCTGCTGTGGGGCGTGGGGCCGTCGACCGCCGCTCGGCTGCGCGCTCAGGGCTACACCGCGCTCACCGAGCTGGTGAGCCACCCTCGGTTCGGCCCCCAAGCCCAGGCGATCCTAGAGGATCTGCAGGCGGGAGACCTTTCAAGATTACTCGGCCGGATCTGCAGGTTCTTCCCCCAGTCGCACCCGCTGGCACTCAGCTTGCTCGGGCTGGTCCGGCCGGAGCGGCTCGTCCTCTTCGACCTCGAGAGCTTGGGGCTCTTCGGCCGGCCGCTAGTCCTCCTCGGGCTCGCCCGACCCCATGATGGCGGCCTCCTTATCGAGCAGTATGTGATCCGATCGATCGTCGAGGAGCAGGCCGCGCTGGTCGAGGCCGCAAGGGCCCTGGAGCGGGCGGAGGCGCTGGTGACCTACAACGGGCGGGCCTTCGATCTGAACTACCTGGAGGAGCGGCTGAGCTACTACGGCCTCGATGGTATGTGTCGTCCACGGCCGAGACCGAACTTCGACCTCCTGCACCATGTTCGTCGGCGGTTCGGCGGCCTCCTGCCGGACTGCCGCCTGGAGACGGTTGAGCGCTACCTGCTCGGGCTCGAGCGGGCGATCGATGTGCCGAGCGCACTGGTGCCCGACTTCTACAACACCTACCTGGAGGAGCAGAACGTCGGCCCGTTGGTGGCGATCATCGAGCACAACCGGCAGGACCTGGCCAGCCTGGCGAGGCTGCTCGGCCGGCTCCGCCCTCCGAGTTGACCGCACTTGTTTCCGGGGTCTGCTGCACTCATGTCGAGGTTAGGACGAGGAGGTAGAGCTCACTATGACGGTAGCATGGGACTATACCCATCTGGAGTTCACCATCACCGACCATTACTTCTTCTCAGTCCTCCAGGGAGAGTGCGCGAAGGAGGGCATCCAGGTGGATGAGGTGCGGGACTGGCGGAAGCTCAGGGAATACGAGGTGATCGTCTTCAACTACCCGGAGAGGCCCTTCACCGACCGTGAGGTCGAGGAGGTGGCCCAGCTCGTGGAAGAGGGGGGCAAGCGGGTGATCCTCCTGGGCTACTACAAGAACGAGGACGGCGTCGCGGACGCCTGCAACAGCCTCGCCGCCCGGTTCGGGCTCCACCTCAATCCCGATGTGGTCCTCGATGAGGGCTCGAACCACCGGGGCGATCCCTACTTCGTGGTGACCTCCAGGGTCTTGCGGTTCAGCCGGGGCGTCGGCAGGGTCCTCCTGCCGTGCACCTCCTCGGTGGGGCTCATCCCCGGGAGGGGCGAGCCGCTCATCGAGGCGGAGCCCACCGCCAGGTCCGACAAGGATTTCCCGCCGATCCTGGCGGCGAGCTACCGGAGTAGGGCCTCCGGGGGCGAGTTCATCCTCTTCGGGACGTGCGTCTTCTGGAGCAACCACTCCATAAACCTGTATGACAACAGGGAGCTGGCGCTCAACCTGCTCCGGACCCCGGATCCGGAGGGTTAGGTTTAATAAGGCAAGGTTGAGCTGAGCGCTCAAAGCTCGGCTATCGCCATGGAGAAGCCCAAGATCGAGCGATTGATCGAGCGGCTCAAGCAAGAGGGGTGGTATTCCGGCCAGATCGTCGCCATCCATGAGCTCCCGGCGAAGGAGCCGGAATATGCCGGATTGAAAGAGCCCCTCCCTGAGCCCCTCCGCCGCTACCTTGACTCCCGAGGGATCAAGCTATATACCCATCAGGTCGAGGCGATCGAGCGGATCAGAGCCGGCGAGAACGTGGTCATCGCCACCCCGACCGCCTCGGGGAAGACTCTGGCGTTTAACCTGCCGATCTTCGAGCGGTTGTATCACGACAGGGAGGCGACCGCGCTCTACATCTACCCGCTGAAGGCGCTGACCAACGACCAGCTAGCCGTGGTGCGGGAGCTCGAGCGGGCGGTCGGGCTCGACCTCGGTGCGAGCGTCTACGACGGGGACACGCCTCAGCACCTCCGGCCCAGGATTCGCGAGCGGGCCCGGCTCGTGCTCACCAACCCCCATGCGCTCCACCAGTATCTGCCGTGGCACCACAAGTGGCGCCGGTTCTTCAAAAACTTGAAGTTCGTGGTGATCGACGAGGCCCACCGCTACCGGGGCGTCTTCGGCTCGAACGTGGCCTTGCTCCTGCGGCGGCTCCGGCGGATCCTCAGCTACTGGGGCGCGGACCCCCAGTTCATCCTCTCCTCGGCGACGATCGCCAACCCCGCGGAGTTCGCCGAGAAGCTGACCGGGAAGGGCTTCACCGTGATCGACCGGGACGGGGCGGCCCGCGGGCCGCGCTACTTCATCTTCTGGAACGCGCTCAAGTGCCCGAAAAGGTCGGTCCACCGCCAGACGAGCGACCTCCTCGCCTTGCACACCCAGATGGGGCTGCAGACCCTCTGCTTCACGGTCTCCCGCCGGCTGGCCGAGCTGGTCGCCCGCTGGGCCAGGGAGGCCGCGCCGGGCAGGCGGATCACCTCCTACCGGGCGGGCTACCTGCCCGAGGAGCGCCGGGAGATCGAGCGCGCCCTGAAGGGGAGGGAACTCGACGGGGTGGCCGCGACCAACGCGCTCGAGCTGGGGGTGGACATCGGCGGGCTCGATGCAGTCATCATCTCGGGCTATCCCGGCACGGTGATCTCCACCTGGCAGCAGGCCGGCCGCGCGGGGCGGGGGACCGACCCGGCGGTGGTAACCCTGGTGGGCTTCGAGAACCCGCTCGACCAGTATTTCATGAACCACCCCGAGGAGCTGCTCACCAGGCCGCATGAGCACGCGATCATCGACCTGGAGAACCGCTATATCCTCGCGGGCCACCTGCTCTGCGCCGCGGCGGAGCTGCCCCTGCGCCGGTCGGAGCTGGCCTTCCTGGGCGCGAGCGAGGAGCACCTGCGGCCGCTGGAGGAGGCCGGCCTCCTGGAGGGGACGCCAGCGGGGTGGATCTACCGCGGGACGGCCCGCCCGGTGGAGCTGGTGAGCTTGGAGGCCATCTCCGAGCGAATGGTCCAGGTCCTCTGCGACGGCGAGCTGCTCGAGACGATCGACTATCAGCGGGCGCTGGAGGAGGCCCACCCCGGGGCGGTCCTCCTCCACCAGGGCGAGACCTACCTGGTGGAGGAGCTCGACCTGGATCACGATGTGGCCCGGGTCACCAAGCAGGAGCTGGACTACTACACCGAGGCGCTCAAGGTCTCGGAGGTCCGCATCTTGGGGGAGCTCGAGCGGCGGGAGCGAGGCCGGCTCAGGGCGACGCTCGGCGAACTGCGGGCTCGCGAGCGGGTGATCGGCTACCGCATTCGGCGGTATGACCGGCTCCTCGGAGTCCGCGAGCTCAAGCTCCCCCAGGTGGAGTTCGAGACGGTCGGGGTGTGGCTCACCCTCCCGGAGGAGCTGCGGCAGGAGCTCGAGGAGAAGGGGCTTGACTGGCATGGCGGGCTCCACGGCGCTGAGCACGCCCTGATCGCGATCGCCCCGTTCTACGCGATGAGCGACCGCTGGGACATCGGCGGGGTCTCGACCCCGCTCCACCCCGACCTGGGGAGCGGGGCGATCTTCGTCTACGACGGCTACCCCGGGGGGATTGGGATCACGGAGAAGCTCTATGAGCTCCTGCCGGAGTGGCTCGCCGCCGCGTGGAAGCTCGTGCGGGACTGCCCCTGCGAGGAGGGCTGCCCCTCATGCATCTACTCCCCCAAGTGCGGCAACCAGAACCGCCCGCTGGATAAGGAGGCCGCGCGGCTGATCCTTAAGGAACTGTGGAAAGTTTACTCCTGACAGGCCAGGTGGAGCTGGACCGCCCGGCGGATGGCGAACCGCGGCAGCACCTCGGCCTCCACCGGGAGGAGGGTCCGCTCGCCCGGGCCGAGCTCCCAGGGGGGCTTACCACTGCCACTGCCGCTCGGGCCTGAGAGGGGGAAGACCGCTATGGGGTCGCCCTCCCTCACCCGGCCGCGCTCGACGCAGGCCATCCCGATGAGGACCCCCTCACCGTTGGGCGCGCAGCTCGTCACCCGGCCGAGGTAGCGCCCGCGGCCGTCCACCACGGGGTCGCCCGGCTTGGGCGGGCGCACGCCTCGCCTTGCGATCTGGAAGCGGATCACCTCCCGCTTGGGGCCCTCCGCCTGGGCGAGGAGCGCCGCCCGCCCGACGAAGAACGGCTTATGGAACTTGACGTAGGCGGCGAAGCCCGCCTCGATCGGCGAGATGTCAAGCTCGCCGGCCAGCTCGTGGCCCCAGAGCGGCAGCCCGGCTTCCGTCCGGGTGGAGTCCCTCGCGCCGAGCCCCGCGGGCTTCAAGCCCAAGGGCTCGCCCGCCTCAAGCAATAGCCGCCAGAGCCGAGCTGCCCGATCGGGATGGACCAGGAGCTCGTAGCCGAGCTCCTCCCCGGTGTAGCCCGTCCGGGCGATGAGCACCTCGATCCCCCCGAGCTCGCACTCGATGAAGTCCCCCCGGCGGAGCCGGGCCAGCCTCCGGCGGAGCTCGCCATCTTGGGCGATCGCCTGGAGGATCCTAAGGGAGCTCGGCCCCTGGAGGGCGAGGTCGATCCGCCGGTCGTCGCCCGCAGCGGGGTCCTTGAGGTCGCGGATCTTGACCGGCCCGGCGAGGTCGGGCTCGACCCAGGGCCGCTCCCGGTCGAGCAGATACTCACCGGAGCTTGCCGCCAGGAGCCAGGCGAGGTCCTTCTCCGCGTTGATGGCGTTGACCACCAGGAGGTAGCGGTCCCTCCTCCGGCGGTAGACGATCAGATCATCGATCACCCGCCCGTCGGGGTCAAGCATATAGGTGTATTGCGACTGGCCGTCCTCGAGCCAGCGGATGTAGTTCGTCGTCACCAGGTCGAGGAAGCTCGGTGCGCCCTCACCGGCGACCTCGAGCACCCCCATGTGGCCGACGTCGAAGAGCCCTGCGGCCTCGCGGACCGCACGGTGCTCCTCGCTGATGCTGGTATACCAGACGGGCATCTCCCAGCCGGCGAACTCGACCAGCTTGGCGCCGAGGCGGAGGTGCTCCTCATAGAGCGGGGTGCGGCGCAGCTCCTTCTGGCCTAAATCATGCCCATCCCAGTGGAACTCCTTCTTCTCCACCTTGGGCATGACCGGGGCCAGGTGCTTCTGCCCGACGAAGTAGGGCTTGGTCAGCTTGAACAGCCCCGGGCAGCGGCGGTAGAGCTCCACCGCGGTGAGGGGCCCCTCACCCTCATCCTCGCTCTCGCCCTTGCTCTCGCTCTCGCCCTCGCCTTCACTCTTGCCCTCGCGGTTGCGGTAGTCCGGCAGGCCGATCCGCCCCCTCAGGGCTCGGTAGAGCTCACTCCCAGCTTCGGCGGGGGCAGGGACGGCCCCAGCTTGGGTGAGCCTCTCGCGGAGCCGGTCGGCCTCCTCCGGCCGGGCGAGGATCACCAGATGGACCACTTTGGGATCGGCCTCATCCCAGGGTGGGCGGGCGACGATGACCCCTGCTGAGCCCGCACCTGCACTGATGTTGATGCGGGCCCATCTGCCCTCATCGAGGCGCAGGGGTTCACCCTCAGCCTGGGTCTGGGCCTGGACCTGAGCTAGCACTCCCCGGAGGAGCCCCTCCGCCCCCGGGCCGTGGAGGACCATCCCGGTGAGCTGGGCCTCCTCGATCACCACGGGGCCCTCGACCTTCCGCAGGAGGTCCTCGTCGTCGAAGATGATATAGCCGTCGGAGAGCCCTCGCAGGTGGGCCACCAGCTGCGGGAGGTTCCTCCCGTTGGCCACCAGGATGAACCGGTCGCGGCCGAAGCGATCCGGCTCATCCCGCAGGACGAGGAGGTCATCCAGCACGGTGCCGTCCCGCTCGAGGACGGCCGTGCGGGCGCACTCCCCTGGCGCGAGCGAGGCGATATCCCCGGTGGTGGCCTCCTGGAGGAAGGGCACGGCTCGCTCGCCGTACACCCGCAGCACGGCCAGATCCAGGTCGAGCCCCTCGAGCAGGAGCGGGCTCGCCGGCCCAGGCTCGGACTCGGACTCGGACTCGGAGCCGGCCTCACGGGCTCCAGCTCGAGCTCGGGCGAGCGCTCTTGCCCTCCGGGGCCTGCTCTCGCTTTCGCTCTCGCCTTTGGCCTCCCCAGCGCCCACTAGTTCTTCCACCTCGCGCTTGACCTCCTCGAGGACCTCCAGTTCGATCTTCCCCTGGGGTAGCTCCCCGTGGAGCCCCTGATAGCTGAACGGCTTGATGTTGGAGAGCACCCGCCAGATCAGCTCGGCGATCTTCTCCATCTCGGCCTTGCCCATCCCCCGCTGGCTCACCCAGGGCGTCCCCAAGCGGATCCCCGTCGCCAACGCGGTCACGGTGTCCCCGGGGATGGTGTTCCGGTTGACCACGATCCCCGCCAGGTCCAGGATGCGTGCCGCGGGCTCGCCCCGCAGGAGCTTTCCATTTTTGGTGGGGATGGACTTGAGGTCGACCATCACGATGTGGGTGTCCGTCCCGCCGTAGGCCAGCCGGACGCCCTGCCTCTTGAGCGCCTCCGCCAGGTGGCGGGCGTTCTCCACGATCCGCCGCTGTAGGCGCTTGAATGCCTCCGTCTGGGCGATCTTGAACGCCACGGCGATCGCCGCGAACTTGTTGACGTGGGGCCCGCCTTGGGCCCCGGGGAATACAGCGGAGTCGATCCTTTGGGCCTTGCCCTCGTCGGTGGTGAGGATGCAAGCCCCCCGTGGGCCGCAGATCGTCTTGTGAGTGGTGAAGGTCACCACATCGGCGATCCCCACCGGGTTGGGGTAGACCCCGCCGATGACCATCCCCGCGGTGTGAGCGATATCCGCGAGGAGGATCGCACCTACGGCGTCGGCGATCTCCCGGAACTTCTCCCAGTCGGGCGCCCAGGGGTAGGAGGTGTAGCCGGCGATGATCAGCTTCGGGCGATATTTTTTGGCGAGGTCCATGATCTGGTCGTAGTCCAAGAGCTCCGTGGTGGGATCGACGGTGTAGGAGACGACCCGGTAGCGCTTCCCGGAGAAGTTGAACCGGCTCCCGTGGGTGAGATGGCCGCCGTGCATCAGGTCCATCCCCATCACCACGTCGCCCGGCTCGAGGAAGGCGTCGTAGACGGCGAGGTTGGCCGCCGCGCCGGAGAGCGGCTGGATGTTCACGAAGATCTCATCGGCTTTGGCGTTCTCGTTGGCGAAGCACTCCGCGATCCGCCGCTGGGCGAGCGCCTCCAGGATGTCGACATATTCCACACCCTTGTAGAACCGCCGGTCGGCGTAGCGCCTGATGTAGCTGAGCTGATGAGCCAGGTCGAGGAGCAGCTCCTCGGGGTCGTTTAGCATCCTCACCGGCGGGTAGCCCTCCGCATACAGGTTGGTGAAGACCGAGCCGAGGGCCTCCCTCACCGGCAGGGGGGCTATCGACTCCGAAGGGATCAGGATTATCTTGCGGGCCTGGCGCTCCTCCTCATGGCGGATGAGCGCCGCTACCCCGGGATCGACCTCCTCCAAGGGCTTGTTCAGGAACAGCTCCGCGTATTCCTCGAGCATCTCTCAGTTCACTCCCCCTCGTCTTGTCCTCGGCTTGGGCTTGATCTTGATCGAGCTCGGGCCTCCTGGCGGACCCGCCGGGGTAGGTCCCTTTGCATCCAGGCCAGCTCGACCAGGGCGAAGAGCCCTCCTGAGACCAGCGAGTGGCCGCCGAGGAGGACCTCCATCGGGGCCCCCCTCGCCGCGGCGGTGAACTCCCGGACGAGCGGGTCGGCGATCCGCTCCGGCCGGAGCAGGTCGGACCAGTAGCGGTCCGGAGCGGTGGGCCTCCGGCCGAGGTGGGCGAAGAGGACCCGGGAGTCGAGCACCGCAAGGTCGGCTAGCTCGCCCAGTCGATCGAAGAACCGCCGCGGGCCGACCTCCTCCAGGTAGAGGCCGAGCAGCGAGCGGACCTCGCCCCGCTCCTCGCGCCCGCTGGCCTTCATCCCCCGCTCCTCCGAGAAGATCCTCGTCTGACAGGCGGCCTCCTCCTCGAGGTGGCGCACCACGTAGGCCGGGACTCGGCCGGCCACCAGGACGGTGGCCTCCCGGTCAGTGAGGTATCTCATCGCCCGCTCGAGCGGTGCCGGGTCAAGCTCGATCTCAAGCTCATGAGCTAATCCTTCAAGGTGGGTCCGAACGTGGGGCCCGCACCCCGGATGGAGCCCGAGCAAAAGGAGGTCCAGCGGGGCATCGATGTCGAACTGGGTCGCGGCCGAGCGGGGCAGCTCCCGCGCTGAGAGCCCCGCCTCGGCGAGGAGCCAGCCCAGCTCATTGTCCTTTCGCGGCGGGGGGAGCTCGAGCAGCACCTGGGCGGGCGCGAGGGCGAAGAAGTCCACGGAGTAGAAGTTATTGCAGAGGAATAGGGGCCCCTCGCTCTCGTGCAGCCTCTCCGCCAGCGAGGCCAGCTCCCCCTCGGGGAGGAGCGCCCCGCTCCCCCCGCTGAAGTAGATCAGCCGCTCGATCCCATACTTCCTCACGATCGCCTGGAGAGCCCACCCGAAGTGGAAGCCTTCCGCGAGCGGCTCGAAGGTGAAGGGGACCTCCACCCCTAGCCTGATGAGCTCCTCCGGGGAGGGAGCGGCGACGATCACCCGGTCGATCAGCTCGATCCGGCTGGCCCTCTCGAGCAGGTCAGCAGCGACGGCGTAGCGCGCCCTGGCGACCGCCCGCTCGAGCGGATCCCTACCTGAAGCTGAAGGGGCCCCGCCGGGCATGAGAAGCAGGGTCACCCCTCGTGGATCGGTGGCACCCCCTCCCCTTCCCCTTCCCAAGCTCGAGCTCGGGCTTGATCTTGACCTGGATCTGGACTTGGCCCATTTATTCTCCATCCCGATGGAATTTTATTTCCCCGCGCCCCCTTTCGCAATCTTCATCGTCAAAGCTCTTCCATCTTCGGCGCGCGGGTCATCAGCTCCTGGAGCTTGTCCAGGGGCCTGGCCCCCTCATAGAGGATCTGGTAGACCGCGGTGGTGATGGGCATCTCCACCCCTTGCTCCCTGGCCAGGTGGTAGACCACCTGGGTGGCGTAGACCCCCTCGGCGACCATCTCCATCTCGGCTAGGATCGCTCTCAGGGGTTCGCCCCGGCCGAGGCGGTAGCCGACCAGCCGGTTGCGGGAGTGCGGCGAGGTGCAGGTGGCGACCAGGTCTCCCAGCCCGGAGAGGCCGAACAGGGTCTCCTTACGTGCTCCCAACCGGACCGCCAGGCGGACCATCTCCGCGAGGCCCCGGGCGATCAGCGCCCCCTTGGCGTTGTCCCCGTAGCCCAGCCCATCGGAGATCCCCGCAGCTATGGCGATGATGTTCTTCACCGTCCCGCCGTATTCCACACCTCGCAGGTCCTCCGAGAGGTAGACCCGGAAGCGCTCGGTCATGAAGAGCTCTTGGAGCTTCTTTCCCAATTCTAGCGAGTCAGCGGCATCCGCCGTCCCGGCGATGACCACCGAGGTGGGGAAGTCCCGGCCGACCTCCTCCGCGTGGCTCGGCCCGGAGAGCGTGAAGATCCTCCCCGCGCCTAGCTCCTCGCGGAGGACCTGGGACATCGTCTTCGCCGTCCCCCGCTCGAGCCCCTTGGCCAGGTTGACGAACACCGCCTCCCGGCGGCGCCCTTCGGGGAGGACCTCCGCGAGCCGGCGGGCGACCTCGCGCATGGCGAAGCTCGGCACGGCTAGGATGAAGACCTCCCCATGGTGTCGGAACCGCTCCAGCTCGGCGGTGATCTCCAAATTCTGGGGGAGCTTGACCCCGGGGAGGTATTTCCGGTTCTCCCGATGTCGGGCCAGCTCCTCCGCGAGCACGGGGTCGCGGACCCACCACCATACGCGGTAGCCCTTCCGGGCGAGCAGCCGGGCGATCGCCGTCCCCCAGCCGCCCCCGCCGAGCACGACCAGCTCCGGGTGGGGGCCCATTGCCCCCGATTTCTGAGATCTGAGAACTTGGGCCATCTCTCGCTCTCGGGTCGGGCGCTGATAGCGCGGGCTCAGCTAGAGGATAGGCAGCCCCAGCGCTGATTGCAACTGAGCGAGCGCCTCCTCGACGGTCAAGGCCCCCGGCAGCCCCAGGGCCCGGAGCACCTGGGCGACCGGCGGCCAGATCAGCGGATGGTCGAGCAGCTCCCGGGGCCGGCCCGCCGCTGCTAGCTGGCCCCCCTCCAGGATGAAGACCCGGTCGAGCTGGGGGAGGAGCTCGCCCAGGTGGTGCGAGACTATTATCAGGGTCAGCCCCCGCTCCTCCCGCAGCCGGAGGAGCCGCCCCAAGAGCTCCCCCCTGGCGAGGGGGTCGAGCGAGGAGAGCGTCTCATCCAGGATGAGCACCTCCGGCTCGAGCGCCAGGACGGCGGCGATCGCCAGCCGGACCTGCTCGCCGTGGGAGAGGCTGAAAGGCGACCTTGACCCGATGGACTCGAGCTCAAGGCCGACGGCCTCGCTCGCCGCTCGGGCCCGCCGGAGCTGCTCTTCCGGAGGGAGGCCGAGCTCCCTCAGGGCGCTCATCAGCTCAGAGAGGACGTCCTCGGCGAAGAGCTGATGGAGGGGGTTCTGGAAGACCAGCCCGACTCGGCGGCAGAGCTCACCCGCCCGGATCTCGGAAGGGGCCCGCCCCCGGAAGAGGACCTCCCCGGCGGTGGGACGGAGCAAGCCGCACATTAGCTGGACCAGGGTGGTCTTCCCCGAGCCGGCAGGGCCGGTGAGCCCCACCACCTCGCCCTCGGCGACCGCTAGGCTTATACCTTTGAGGGCCAGCAGGCCATCTCTGGTGTAGCTGAAATGCAAGTCCTGAACCTCGAGGATCGGAGCGGCCTTCCCGTCCGCACCCGATCCCTCGATCGAGGGGGAGGGCGAGGGAGGGTTCTCGCGCTCAGGCTCGGGTCCAGGTCCAGGGCCGGCCGCGGCTGCGGACGTAGGTGCCTCCAGGGGGAACTCCCGCAGCTTGGCGGCCAGCGCGGAGGGGCCGAGCGGCAGCTCCCCTCCCAAAGGGAGCCGCTCCCGCAGGCGCCAGTAGAGCCGGAGGCTCTGCGGGGGGAGGAGCCCCGCCCGCTCGAAGAGCCTTCCATCCTGGAGGAGCTCCCGCGGGGGACCCCAAGCGAGCAGCTCCCCCCGGTTGAGGAGCGCCACCCGGTCGGCCAGCTCGAGCAGCTCCGCGTCCTGGGAGATGAGCACGATGCCCTTGCCCTCGCGCTTCAGCTCCTTCAGGAGCCCTACAAGTCCTGTCCAGGTCTTCCGCTCGAGCTGGACGCACGGCTCGTCCAGGATCAGGTAGTCCGGCTCGGGCGCCAGGAGGCTGGCTAGCGCGAGCCGCTGGAGTTCGCCGCCGGAGAGCTCCTCCGGGGGGCGGTCGGCTAGCCCCTCCAGCTCGAACGCCTCCAGCATCGATCTCACCCGGCGCTCGACCTCCCCGGGGGGGAGGCCCAGCCCCTTGAGCCCGAGGGCCACATCGCTCTCGACGGTGCTCCCGAGGACCCCGACCGCGGCGTTCTGGAAGAGGAGGCCCACCCGGCCATCGACCCGGACGCTGCCGGCGGTCGGCCGGAGGAGCCCCGCGAGCAGCTTGGCCAGGGTGGTCTTACCCGAGCCGTTGGGGCCCAAGATGAGGAGCAGCTCACCCCGGTGGGCCTCCAGGCTGACCTCGTGGAGGGCCGGCTCAGCCCTGCCGGGATAGCGGTAGGAGAGCCTCTCGACCTCGATCATCGGGCGGGCAGGGGCAGAGCCTCCCGAGGTGGGCCTCAACCCACTCCCGGGCGGCCTCGAGCTGCTCCTCGGGGTCCTCCACGGGGATGTCCGGGAGGAGGCCTACCGTCTGGACGCGGCGCCCGTTGGGTGTGAAATACTCCGCGGTGGTGAGGATCACCGCGGAGCCGTCCCCCAGGGTGAAGGGCGTCTGGATCACGCCCTTGCCGAAGCTCCGCCGGCCGACGAGCACCCCCATCTGGTGGTCCTGGATGGCTCCCGCGAGGATCTCCGCGGCCGAGGCGGTCCCCTGGTTGATCAGGACCGCCAGGGGTAGGTTCGGCCAGTCGTTCCCCTCGGAGTAGCGATACCGGCTCCCGAACCGGTCCTTGATCAGGAGGAGCGGCCCCTCATCGACGAACTGGCTGGCCACCTCGAGCGCCTGTTCGAGCAGCCCGCCGGCGTTGTTCCGCAGGTCCAGGATGAGCCCCTGGACCCTGTAGTGCTCGATCAGGTCCTCCAGGGCCAGGCGGGCCTCCTCGGCGGTCTTGCGGTTGAAGGTGCTGATCTTGAGGTAGCCGATCCCCTCCCCAAGGAGGCGGTAGCTCACCGGCTCGATCTCGATCCGCTCGCGGACGACGGTGATCTCCTCGATCGTGCCATCCTCGTGCTGGACCTTGAGCCGGACCGGCGTCCCCTCCTCGCCGCGGAGGAGCTCGACCGCCTCCTCCAGGGTGATCCCCTCGGTCGAGCGGCCGTCGATCTCCAGGATGACATCGCCCGCGCGGATGCCCGCCCGCTCCGCCGGGGAGCCCTCCAGCGGCGCGACCACGATGAGCTTCCCCTCGCGGACCTCGATCTGGACGCCGATCCCGACGAACTCCCCCTCCAGGTGGACGTTGAACCGCTGATACTCCTCCGGGGTGAGGAACCGCGAGTAGGGGTCATCGAGCTCCTCCACCATCCCCCGGATCGCGCCGTAGATCAGCTCCTGCTCGTCGACCCGCTCCGGGGGGTAGAAGTAGGCCCGGATGCGGTCGTAGGCCTGGAAGAGCGGGGCGAAGGAGCCCGAGCTGGCCCCTCCCAAGGCCGCGGTGATGCTCCAGAGGCCCAGGCCGATGATGACCGCTAGGAGGAGTGGACCGAAACCAAATCCGAATAGGGGTCCCCGCCGGTTGCCGCTCTCCACGGGCATGGACGCCTCCTTCCGGTCGGATCATAGCAGCTCAATTGGGGCGATGCAAACCCCCTGCTTTTGCTTTCACTTTCGCTTTCGCTGGAGCTCCCTCAGCCCGCGGGGATAGCGGCGGGCGAGCTCGACGTAGGTGCTCTTGAACTTCAACCACTGCTCGCGATACTCAGCGGTCAGCTCGCGCTCGAGGACCCTGGCGGGGACGCCGACGGCGATCCTCCCGGCGGGTATCTCCTGGGAATTTTTTACGACCGCGCCCTCGCCGACGACGGCCCACTCCCCGACCAGGGCCCAGTCGCTCACCACCGCGCCCATCCCGATGATCGCGTAGTCCCTGACGGTGGCGTTGTGGACGACCGCGCCGTGGCCGATCGTGACATGGCTCCCGATGAGACAGCGCTCGCCCGGGCGGGCGTGGATCACGCAGTTGTCCTCGATGGAGGTCCCATCGCCGATCACGATCTCGCCGTAATCGCCGCGGATCCGCGCGCCGGGGCCGATCCAGCAGCCCCTCCCGATGGTGACCTTGCCGATCACCTCGGCTGAGGGGTGGACGTAGGTGCCCTCGCCGATCTCGGGGATGCGGTCTTCGAATTGATAGATGGCCATCTTGGCCCCCTTCACCGCGATTTTTCGCCCTTCTAGATAGCACTTCCTGGGAGATCGTGTCAAACGACAGAGCCCGGCGAGGCCGCAGTGAGCCTGTTTGCCCTAGGTGCCAGGGGGATGGAATAATCTCAGGATTGAGGATGGCCAAGTTGAAGCGCTTCGGCGTCTCGATGGATGGGGAGCTCCTGGCGCGGTTCGACGAGCTGATCCGCTCTCTCGGCTATGCTAACCGCTCCGAGGCTATAAGGGACCTAGTGCGCGAGCGGCTGGTCCAGCGGGAGTGGGAGGAGGGCGTGGAGGTCGTGGGGGTGATCACCCTGCTCTATGACCACCACAAGCGGGAGCTGGTCGATCGGCTGATCGACTTCCAGCACAAGCACCACGAGCTGATCCTCTCCACGATGCACATCCACCTCGACGAGGCCAACTGCCTCGAGGTCCTAGCCGTCCGCGGCGAGGGGCCCAAGGTCCAGGAGCTGGCCGACCGCCTCCGCGGCCTCAAGGGGGTCAAGCACGGGGAGCTGACCGCCACCTCGACCGGGAAGGCCCTCCGCTAGTCCCCGAGCTATGAGCTGACGTAGGTCAGGCAGATCGATGATCCAGATCTTTGCCGCTTGGTGCTACTAATTTTAGAATGGTGTTATCGAGGAAGGGCAGTGGAGGCCGAGATGGAGAGGCTCAAGGTGTTGTTAGCCCATTGGATCGAACACAACGAGGAGCACGCCAAGGAGTTCATGGAGTGGGCCGAGCGGGCAAAGGAAAAAGGGATAGATCCGGCGATCTGCGAGGGGATAGCGAGAGCTGCTCGGCAGATGGAGGGCGCAAACAGTTCCCTGCGCGAGGCGTTGGAGAGGTTGCAAGGCGAGGTAAGGTAAGGTGAGGTGAGGAAGGGGCTGATATACCATGTGCATCGCGACCGCTTACCTGAAGAAGCAAGGAGGCCGCGAGGATGTCCTCCTGAAGGAGGTAGTGCTCATCAAGTCTGATGGGGAGGGATTACTCCTGCGGACCCTCTTCGGGGAGGAGAAGTCCATAAGGGCAAAGATCAAGGAGGTCGACTTCAAAAGCTCCAGGGTCCTGCTGGAGGAGAGCTTAAACGATGGGAGAGCTTCCTGACCTTAAGGCGGGCAAGGACCTGGTCATCGAGGAGTTCAGTCGGATCGCCGAGGAGCTCCTGGAGAGGGAGAGGGAGACCCCGGAGGAGCTGCGGGAGAAGATCGAGGGGAGGAAGTGGCGCTTCTACCGATATGGCTACAAGGCCGGCAGGATCTTGGACCTGGGATGCGGAGGGGGCCTCGACCTGCTCGCCCTCCACGAGATAACCGGGGGCAAGGCGGAATTATATGGGGTGGACATGACCGATAAGGTCCTAGAGCTGGCCGAAGAGAGGTTTGGGAGGCTAGGGGTGGAGGGGGTCCACTTGCTCAAGGGGGATATCTCCTCACTGCCGTTCCCGGATGGCTCCTTCGATATGGTCACCGTCGCCTGGGTGCTCCACCATGTCGATGGGGAGGAGCTCGATCGGATCCTCGACGAGGTGAGGAGGGTCCTGCGGCCCGGCGGGATCTTCCTGATGCTCGAGCCGTGCAGCTTGCCCTTCACAGAGGGGCAGTGGCTCTGGATGGAGCTGATGAGGCTCCAAAGCGATATAGAACTCCTCGCAGGGAGGGACTTCCCCCGAATCCATCTCACCCCCCAGTTCATCAAGGAATACCTCTCCAGCAAGGGGTTAAAGCTCGAGGCCCTGGATGTGCTCACGCCTTATGTTGGCGGCTTTCCCATGAAGGCGGAATTTTTCGAGGAGGAGCTCAGGAAGATAAGGGAGGAGCTCTCCAAGCTCCCGACGGAACTCCGGGGGCACTTCCAGAAGAAGCTGGACTTCACCTTGAGGAAGGTCGGGATGATAGGAGTGGAAAAGGGCTCGACTCTGATTGCCAAGGCCTCCCTTCCGGGGGCGGCTGCCGAAGGGGGTGAGAGGTGAAAAAAGAAAAGAAGGGACAAAGTGAGGGCAAGACGGGGAGATTCCTCAATCTACGAAATCAGAGGAGGTAAGGATGAGGGTGAGGGTTTCGATTAGCCTCATTTTGATTGGGATCTTGAGCCTCGGGCTCCTCTTCGGGCTGGGGTTCGGTCAGGACCAAGAGGGGGAGAAGC
>Ga0190286_1000280_pt1 | contig 22847 bp, 17 predicted proteins | sample 48691834_MG_FD_183241 | JGI IMG/M metagenome (GOLD analysis project Ga0190286, IMG submission 183241) | Hydrothermal vent microbial mat bacterial communities from Southern Trench, Guaymas Basin, Mexico - 4869-18-3-4_MG | ecosystem: Environmental > Aquatic > Marine > Hydrothermal vents >... | reverse complement strand
GGTTTCCCCCTCTTGTAGTACATTTTCCCCAACTTCGCGAGAAAAAAATGGACTTTTGCAACAGTCTCTTCAGCGCCGGGTTCCTCAATCCACTCTAACCCTGTCTGAGAGTCCCGGAGGGACGACAGAATACTAGCGGCGCCCGCGGTGTTACGTGTGTCCCAGTGTAAGCCCTTGACGGGAGGGGTAGGGGGAGGGTGATCTTAGCACCGAATGTCAATGCCCATGAGCACTAGACAGTCAGGAGGATTCTTTCAGGGATTTCTAATGTCGGGTCTGTTGGGCCGGTCCGTCGGCGCCAGGCCTCGTACAAGAATTGATCTCGAAAGAGCACTTCCTCAACATGATCCTTGTGCGCGTCCTGAAGCGCGTCGAGCATTTCTTCACAGGCCTTCTCCTGTGCCGGCATTGAGTGTGAAATCAGTAGGGGAGCAGAAGTGTGACGGAAATCCCTTCCAGGACTTTCACCGAGATCCCACGCGGGCGCGGCAACGGCCCGGTAAGGGGCCATGAGCATCTCTCTTGTCCTGGAGTCACCCGGGTCGGGAAGAATAATGGTGAAATTGATGGAGACAGGTACCCCTTCTCCGTATAGCGGCGCAAAGGATTTGCTTACGAAAAGGCTCGGCTGCCCGGCAATCCTGAACGCTTCGTCGAAAAACTGCACGCGTGGCGGTTCCGGGTATTCAAGGACCACAGCCATCACTGAATGCGGATTCCTCGATGCAAATTCCTCGAGCATCTCCAGCATGCCCTGTTCCGCGCGTTGGGCGTCACAGCCGCGGAACCAGATTGTGAAGGGGTCTGCCGCGCAGGCCACTACCCGCCCGAGGATCGGCCGCCATTGTTCGGTTCGAGCAGGGTCGACTATCCACTTGCTGATATAAGGCCGATCCTCCGGACCGGTCGTGAGGTTCGGCCCGCTGTCTACCAGCGAAGGTGGCTGAATATAGTCCAGTTCCATCTCAAGGATTCGTTCGCATTCCTCCAGCGCGGACCGAAACTCTCCAGCGGGGAAGGTGGGCGTGGAGCGCACATAATAGGGGGGACGCGGATCGAATGTGAGGCCCAGACCCTGTGCCTGAGCCCTGAAGTCAGTGCCTGGGAGAACCGACAACACAAAAGGATGAACAACGGAATACGAGCTCGTTCGCTTCAGCCATTCCACTGTCTTGAGAAATCCCTCCGGAGTGTCCCCCGGGAGGCCCAGAATGATTCCCGTAGTGACCTCGATCCCTCGCTCCATGAGCAAGCCCACTCCTGTGGCTACCTTTTCCGGGTCGTCCGACCTGCCCGCTGTTCGCAAGACCTCTGGATTGATGCTCTGTAAGCCAACCTCCGCGCTTTTCAGACCTGCGTCTCTCAACAAGTCCGCGTCTTCCCGCGTGATCAGGTCCCCCCTCAATTCCGTGTGAAGAGCCACATCATGTTGATTCCTGCGCCTTGCAATACGACTGAGCAATTCCCGGAACCCAGGGCGAGCATTGAAGGTGGGATCCATCAAGTAAATTTCACGGACTTTGGATCCCGATGAATATGCAAAGTCGAGAACGCGATCTACCGACCGTTCCGGGTGGCGTCGCATTCCCTTGAATGCCTTGTGGTAATAGCAGTATCTGCATCGGAAGGGGCATCCTCGAACCGTCTCCAGGAAGAGGGTCCCATCACGAGAGGGGGTGATTCTGCCGTCCAAATAAGGGTACGGATTCGATGCCGTATCCCACGGCGCGGCAGGCTCCCTCTCGATGCGCAAACCCGCATGGGTCTTAGCAAAGGTTCCCGGAATCCCTATCGGTTCTCGGCCGACGAGTAGCGCCTCCAAGACCGGCCCAATCCTGGATTCTCCTTCACCGAACACGCCTGCGTCCACCGCGGGGTGTTCCATCACCCAGGGATTGTCGGGGGTGACTTCCGGGCCTCCCACCAGTATCGTGGTCTCAGGGGAGCGTTTCTTCACGTTTGAAGCCAAGAAGAGGCTTCGCTGAGCGTTCCACACGTATAGGGTGAGAGCAAGAACCGCGGGCCGCCGCATAGCGATTTCCGCAGCCAATCCCTCGTCGGCCAAGACATCGACGATTTGTGGTTCAAGTATCTGAAGGTCCACCCCGGGGATCCTCCCCACGGCTGAGACGGCACACATGAAACCTGCGGCCAGAGGGATGTTGTGAGGGGGCTCCCGAAAGAGAAATCTGGGTCGAGGAAGCTGAGCGAAAATAACGGGATGCATACGTTTTTCACCTGCCCTTCGGGACACGTGTCCGAGTCCGGTGTCCAGGAGATCCTACGGTCCGGTGATCGATGGCCATTGTAGATCCGGCCGCACAGTGGTTGCAACAAAGACTATTCCAAAGGGCCGTATAATGTTACACTGCAATGATCGGAGGAGGCGTATTCCGTGGGGGGGTGCCGATTCCATTTGTTGAGGCGGTTCACGAGGGTTTGTGAAAAAGACAAAGAGGTATGAACGGCATGCCGCGCATTCTTATCGTAGACGATGATTACCAAGTACGGGCCATGCTTCGGGAATTCCTGGAGTTCGAGGGATACGAGGTCAAAGAGGCCTCCGACGGGATCTCAGGGCTTGGAACCCTTCGAGAGGCGCCGATGGATCTGGCAATAGTTGATCTAATCATGCCGAACAAGGAAGGTTTGGAGACAATCACGGAGATACGGAGGGACTTCCCGGACTTGAAGATGATCGCCATTTCCGGTGGCGGCAGGATAGGACCTGGATCATATCTGCCTTTGGCCCAAAGCCTGGGGGCTCACCGAACATTCGCCAAGCCTTTCACGCTTGCTGAAATAGTCGCGGCTATCAGGGAACTCTTGGGGGATGATCAGACGTGAAGTCGGCTTGCCCACGGACCGGGAACCCAGCCTGACGCGCACTGAGGTAGAAAAGGATATCAAAGCGCGGTCATGGTGATGTGCCTCAAGATCCAGCGCCAAGATCACTCTCCCTCCCCAGACCCCTTCCGTCAATCCAGCGGGACGCGGGACCGGCGCGAGAGGGATAGGGTGAGGGGCATATGTGTTAACTTTGACAAAGGGGGGTAAGGGGGATTTATACCACGGGAGCACCAGGACGAAAGGCTTATGCTGACGCACATGGGGTGAGGGGGGGGAGCCGTAGAATCCATTTTGAATGCGTGGTACCATAGCGTCAAATGAATTCCCCGCGACCCCACTTCCGGCGCGCCACAGGAGATTCAACGATGTTTCCGTTTAGTGTCAAGCGAATCAGCCGTCGAGCTTTCATTAAGATTTCAGCCCTGTGGGGAGCGGCCGCTGCCCTTTCCGGCAAGCCCGGTTCCTTCGTGGGCTGTGAAACGATCACCGGGTGAGGATTATCAGGCCGTGGTCATAGGCGCGGGCTTGGGCGCGCTCGCGTTCGCGGGATATATGGCCAAGAACGGCTTCAAGGTTCTGGTCCTTGAACAACATGATATTCCGGGAGGATACGCCACCACATTCACCCGGAAGGGCGGGCGCTTCACTTTTGACGTGTCTCTTCACCAGACCGCAATGAGCGGCTCGATGAAAACGATGCTCAAGGACCTGGGAGTGCTTGACAAGGTGAAATTCCACAAGGGCAAGAATCTTTTCCGGCTGATCACTCCAAACGTAGATTTTACCTGCCCCGGCGGCGATCCGGAGAAGTTTGAGTCGCTTCTGAAAGAGATGTTCCCCAAGGAAAAGGAAGGCATCCACGGTTTCCTAAAGGACATGTTGGATCTAAACGGGGAGGTACAAGAATTCTTCCAGGCGGGGAAGCTGAGTCTGATAGGCAAGATCACTTTTCCGTTTCGGTACCCGTGCATGTGGGGGGCCAGAAACAAGAGTCTTGAGGATTACCTGAATCAGCATGTCTCGGATCCTAGAGTCAGATCCGTGCTCTCGGTGTTCTGTGGGTACTATGGCCTTCCCCCGGACCAACTCTCGGGATTCTATTACATGAACGCTTCAGCAAGCTATCTGAAATACGGCGGTTCCTATCCACAAGGCTGTTCTACCGCCATATCCCAGGCTGTGGTAGATTTTATCGAATCCAAGGGAGGAGAGGTCCGCACGGGCAAGAGAGTGGACAAAGTCCTTATGAAAGACCGCGCGGCCGTCGGAGTAAGGACGACCGACGGGGAAGAATTCCGGGCCGCCGCGGTCGTGGCAAATTGCAGCGCGGTAACACTCTTCAACAAAATGTTCTCCCCGCGAGCGCTGCCGGAGAGTTTCCGGAAGAAGATTCGCCCCTTGAAGCCGAGCGTCTCCTCCTTTATTGTGTGGCTGGCACTGAACCAGGATATTACCGACCGTGTCAAGGATTCGCACATCTTCCTGGAGACTGAATCAGACCCCAACAAGGCCTTCCAATATTGCCTTGAGGGTCGAGCCGACATGGCGCCGATCGGCGTGTGTATCTACAACAACATGTACAAGGATTACTCCCCTCCAGGCACAACCGTCCTGAGTCTGGTGTTCACAGCGGGGTACGAGCCCTGGAAGCCCTTTGAAAAGGACTATTTCGCTGGACGAAGGCAAGATTACCACAAGAAGAAGCAGCAGATCACGCGGACGCTCATTCAGAGAGTGGAGGAAAAACTCATACCAGGCCTTTCCGGCATGATCGAGGTCCAGGAAGCGGGAACTCCTCTCACAAATGTTCGGTACACTCTCAACACACAGGGCGCAATATACGGATTCGAGCAGAGTCTTGACAACACCTTCATGAACCGTCTCTCCAACAGGACGCCCATAAAGAACCTATACCTGGCCGGCGCGTGGGGCGAGCCGGGCGGAGGATACACCGCGGTGCTCCTCTCCGGCAAAAAAACCTTCGGCATGCTCATGGAAGACTGGGCATAGGCGAAGAGGCATGAAGACAGCAGGCTGGAACGCGTACAGAATGAGAATAAGAATAAGAATAAAAATAAGAGAAGAGAAGAGAAGAGAAGAGAAGAGAAGAGAAGAGAAGAGAAGAGAATTTAACCACAGAGACACAGAGAAGAAAAAAGAAGTGATAAGAGTTCACCGGGGGTGGGCGTTTTTTCAATAACGCCCACCCCGGTGAACTCTTCATCTTCTCTTCTCTGTGCCTCTGTGGTTTCTAATATTCTTCCTCTTCTCTGTGTCTCTGTGGTTCACTTCTACTCCATCTGGATCGCAATCGCTCCGGCTGCAAGCGCCCAGAGAACGAAGATTGTGACTTTCTCCGGCAATGAAAACCGGGAGTTCTTCCAAAGGCCGTATATGCCCAATGGAAAGCAAACAAGGAACATCAACAGTACGACAACCACTCGGTTTTCATGCCACACTGATTTGTCCGTCACGGGTGAGCCGGTATCCACTAGTGTCCGGTTTTCTACAGCCTTGGGGGATGGAAATCGCGAGTTCCTCATGGCTTTCTCAATTCGTTTATGTCCTGCTTGCCACATCAAAGGCATCAAGATCAGCATCCCCAGGAGCCACAAGGGCCCCAATGTTGCCACAAAATTGAAAAGAGCGTGCAGACCTATGGCCGACAATAGGCCGATTGTTATCAGCTTGTTACCACGTTCCTTGCCGGTAAACTTCGCGACACCAAGCGCATAGCCCCACATGATCGAGAAAAGAGCATGAGCAGGGACCGAGAGAATTGAGCGAAGTACGGTCAAGGTTGCAAGGGAGCCGCTGCTTTGCTGATACGCTCCGTACAAATAGCCGGCGTTTTCAAGCGATGCAAACCCCAAAGCCACCGCTGCCGCATATACAACCCCGTCCATGGGTTCATCGAATTGGGAACTCCTGTATACCGTCAAAAGGATCGCAAAAAACTTGAAACATTCCTCCACAATCGGCGCAACTATGACCACACTCTGAAAATGGGAAACAGGGAGCGCGCGTTCCAAGAGAGCCGCGGGGATCACAACCACCATTCCCAGAAAAAAGCAGTTGCGGATCAGGCCTAGAGGCTCCGGTTCAAGCTTATCCTTCTTGTAGAAATACCAGAGCCAGAAAAAGCCCGGGGCAAAAGCCAAAGCCAAAACAAGCAATATTGCCTGCCAACTCGCCATCAACAGATCCTCCTATGGCGGCGCTTATACCAATTTACATGCCTAGAAACAAAGGCACAACGAAATACAAAAAAGGAACTATTCACTTGGCAAAGGTCACCTATGTCAAGTCTTGTTAATGGAGCCCTCCAGCAAAAGCCCCAATCCAGGGTTCGCCGGGGTGACGGCGAGGAAGGACGGGCATCGGGGAATATACTGACAGCGAACTTCTGCCGATGAATACTTGGTATCTTCCCCCACGGAGGACATCTTCCGGTTACAAAATCTGAGGGTGCGGGGAGCTCCAGCTGGGCCGGGCCATCCATCTCCGGGCTCAGTGACTTGCTGTGACGGACGAGCATTTAGTTATTCCCAGTGGAGCCGTCGGCACACAAGATGTGCCGGTCAACATGCTTGACGTGTAGCACATAGCGTTGCGACCGCCGTAGGATTCGCCGGTGCACGCACCGACTATCGTCGGCAAATCGGTTCCCCCGGATAACCTCACCCTATAGATGTACCGAAAGGTAGGGTCGTTCCCGCTGGGCCGACTTCCCTTTTCCGCGCAACCAAATACTTCATCGTCGCTTGATCTTCGTACCCGCACGTTGCATTTTCGGCTCGTTCCGCTCCAGCCATAGTACGGACCCACAAGCCAAGAAAGCTCCACCGCTCCCTTCACGACGCTCAAGTCAGAGCAGTTCAGGTCAACCACTCGTTACCAAACCTTTCGAGGGACGCGCCCAATTTGGAGAGGTCGCCTGAGACGGCCCTGTCGCAAGCAGTCCTCTTGTACGAGACGTAATAAGGAACCGCGACTGCCAGGATGACACCTACAATCGCGATGACAACCATGAGTTCCACAAGAGTGAATCCCGTCACTTATGTCGTCCTGTTTGACACAAGCCCTCCAGTCGGGAACTTTCAGGTTCTTCACAGACTCCCTTCTTCGATCTTCGGTGGCCTTTTGTTGAAAGAAATTCGCTTTGTCTCTCTACCAGGCCTTGCTTTGCGGCCCGGCGATGTTGTTTCGAGCCTTCTCCGGCCTGCCAGGTCCTTATTGCCAACGCACGCTGTTGTTGCCGAACAGCCCGTGGCAAATCGAGCCTCATCTTCATCACTCATCCAACACCTTGCGAACTGTTCGGAGCAACAGTTTCACATCGTAGGGCTTTTCCATAAATCCCTTTGCCCCGCCTCCGAAGGCCTCCTCTTTAGGCTCATCTCCCAAATGGCCGCCGGTGATGATAATTCTTGCATCAGGATCTATACGGAGTAGCTCCGTGACACATCGCCGTCCGTCCATTTCCGCCATAACCAGATCCAGTATGGTCAGGGCGATCTCCGCCTTCTTTTTGCGGTAGATATCCAGGACTTCTATCCCGTTACTTGCGGTAATGACCTTGTATCCGGCCCAAATCAGTACCTCTTTTCCCAGGTCCCTGACCGCAGCGTCATCCTCCACCAACAGGATTGTCTCGGTTCCGAACGCGGGTATCTCCATTGTTGTCGCGAGGTGGGATTCTACTTGCTCGTCAACTACCGGGAAATAGATCCTGAAAGTGGCGCCAACACCCGATTCACTCTCACAGGTGATGTGACCGCGGTGGGCCCTGACTATTCCGAACACCATGGCAAGCCCGAGCCCGGTGCCTTCGCCCTCATGCTTTGTCGTAAAGAATGGCTCGAAAACGTGTTGCCGAACATCCTCGGTCATCCCGTGGCCGGTGTCGGAGACCGCAAGTTGTACGTATTCACCAGGCCCGGCCTCCAGATGCGTGCTACAATATTGTTCATCCAACAGAGCTTTCCTGGTCTCAAACACCAGTTTGCCGCCATCGGGCATGGCATCTCTTGCATTCAGGGCCAAGTTCAGCAGGATCTGCTCCACCTGGGCGGCATCGGCATTTATGGGGGGGAGGTCGTCTGCCAGGAGCATCTCGATTTTGATCGTTTTCGGAATTGTTCGATGCAGCAGTGTTTCCACATGGCGCACTTTCTGGGTCAGGTCAATGGGTGTGGTTGCAGCCTCAACTTTTCGACTGAAAGCGAGCATCCTTTTGACCAGGTCGCCACCGTTGAGCGCGGCCTGACGTATGGCCTGAAGCGATTTGTGACCGGGGTCGCCAAGGGTTTTGCCCATAATCAGCATCTCGGCATGGCCCAACACTGCGGTGAGGAGATTATTGAAATCGTGTGCAATTCCGCTGGCCAGCGCCCCGACGGCCTCCATCTTTTGAGCCTGCAGAAGCTGGGCTCTCAGGGCTTCTTCTTCTGTAATGTCTACCACGAATCCCAACAGGGCGCGCTCTTCATCAAAACTGATAAAGTTATGCCACAAGACCACCCGGATGGGGTCTCCGTCTTTTTTCCGGCCGGTCATTTCGTGGTAAGGGGTCGTCTCGTCGGTCCCGGGGCCCGCTCGGACTATGTCCTTTATCACACCCCGATCCTGGGGGAAGTACAGATCTTCAACCGGCAACCCGACAATTTCTTCCGCGCGGTCAAAGCCGAACATTTTGACCAAAGCGGGATTTGTATATTTGTATGTGGCGTCCTGGACAACCACTACTCCTATTGGGGATGACTCTACTACGAGGCGCATCCTTTCTTCCGAGCGCTTGAGCGCTTGTTCTGAACGTTTGCGCCGCGTGATGTCACGACAGATCTCCAGCACCATCTTAGGTCGGCCGTCCTCATGTCGCGCTGCGACACTCGCGGTGCACCACATGTTCGAGATTGCGTTGTCCGGCCCAAGCGCCTCCGTTTCCCGCTCGTGAACTTCGCCGTCGGCAAAACATTGCTCCACAACGCATGAATCGCATAGTCTATCGCGCCCATGAAGAACGGGATAACATTTCCTACCAACCAAATCCGATCCGAATGCGCGCTCGGCAATATGGTTGACCCAAGCAATATTGAAATCTTCGTCTATCATGAACATCTGATCGATCAGGGAGCTCACAATACCGTCAAGCTTTTCCTCACCGGCCCTCAGGTCTACCAAGGCGCGTGTAGCGCGAAGCGATTCAAGGGTATAGCTTGCCAATATCAAACATATTTCGCTGTCTTGCTCGGTAAACGGAGGATTGGTCCTGTTGTGGAGGGCCAATAGCCCCACGAGGTCCTCGTGTTCGTCCGCCAGGGGCATGACCAGCAGGGAACCGTCCCTGTATCCGTCCCACCCGCTTGGAAGCAGGTTAGGCTCCTGGGCAATATCCTTCACCAGAACCGGGGTCCCCTTGGTCATGGCCGTGTGGAAGGGTGAACCCTTCTTCAAGGGGAGGTCCAGCGCGGCAGGGGCGTGCCCGGGGTCAAGGGAGTGAGCAAGAATCAGTTTTCCGTCCTGCATCAGGAACAGGCTCCCGCCCTCCGCGGCCATGTTCCGCGCGAATTGCTCCAGAATGAGTTTCCCCATTTGGTCAATCCTGGAGCACGTTGCAAGCGCCCGGGTGGCGTCGACCATGGCCCTGAGACGTGCGTTGATTTCGGTCAGTCTTCGGTTCTGTTCGCTCAGAGCTTCTTCGGCCGCTGCTTTCTCTTGCTCCAGACGCAGTTTTTCGAAACATCGGTCCAGCGTTGCCAATAGGTCTCTTACTTCAAGGGGCTTTCGGAGGTAGGCATACGCGCCCCGATCAAGCGCCCTTATTGCAGTTTCCGTCCCCGCGTACGCGGTCATCATCACGCACATGATCCCGGGCCGCTGTTGTCTGAGCTTTGTAATAAGCTCAATGCCGTTGGCACGTCCAAGGCGGATATCAATCAGCGCAACGTGCCCGTCGAAATCCTTTATCTTTTCCTCCGCGAGTTCAGCGCTGTGCGCAGTCTCAAGCACATACCCGCGAGATTCCAGGATGTCTGCTATGCCGGCGACAAAATCCCGGTCGTCATCCACTATCAGGAGGCGATTCTCTCCCGTATCGTCATATGCAGGTTCGGTTTCGCGGTTCATGACTATCCCGTTGCTGAGCCGGCCAAGCGCTCCACAGCTTCAATCAGATCTCTGGGATCGAAGGGTTTCCTCATTATTCCGTTGACTGACATCGACAACAATCTGCTGATACGTTCGGCTTCTTCATCCGCGTACGCGGTCACCACAATAGTGGGCACAGCGAGGCCCGAGTGCTTGAGTTCAAGATATGTCTCGAGTCCGTTGAGTATGGGCATACGAAGATCAAGTATAAGAATATCAACGCCGTCGGAACGGATTTGATCAACGGCTTCTTCGCCGTTCTTTGCAACAAGGACTCTCCAACCTTGAGATATCAACACCTCCCTGACGCTTTCCACGAAATCAGCATCATCGTCCGCTATCAATATTCCAGCGGGTTTGACCTTCTCGAGCATCCCCAACGTTCTTTCCACGTCCAGCGGTTTATGGAGCACCCCCCAGGCCCCATTCTCAACCGCCTGGTCCAGGAGTTGCTCCACACTGTACCCGGTCATCATAACCACTTTAGCATGGGGTTTGAACTTCCGGACTTCCAGAAAGCTTTCCACACCGTTCATCCCCGGGAGCTTTACGTCCATAAACGCAATATCGAAGTCCTGATTCCGGAACTTCTCTATTGCCTGCCTGCCGTCGTGCGCAAGTTCAACTTTGTGACCTCTTCCTTCAATTACCATGGCCAGGCTTTCAGCGAAGTCCTGATCATCGTCTACGACGAGCACTTCCAATTGCTTCATTTGAGGTCCCTTGCACGTGTGGGGGTTACAGCCCGAGTCTGTTCATTCACCGTCTCCCGGCAGCTCCGACACGGGCAGCCACAACGTAACGGTCGATCCCTTGCCGAATTCAGTTCGGATTTCAACGTCTCCTCCGTGAAGGTCCATTATGTTCTTGACAATCGGCAGTCCGAGGCCTACGCCGAAGCCCTTGGTGCTGAACAGTGGTTCAAAGATCTTGTCCAGCACATCCTCCGGGATGCCGGGACCTGCGTCTGTGACACGTATCTCAAGTCTGTTTCCGACGACATTAGTACGCACAGAGATGTCGTTCCGCCGGGACTTTTCATCCTGTGCGGCCTGGACGGCATTATTGATAACGTTGACTATTGCGCGTCTTAGGCGTTCACGGTCCACGGAAAGCTCAATGCCGGAATTCAGATCAGGAATGCACGGGATCTCTTTCGGGATGTGCATTTCGGACAGTATTTCCGTTATCCAGCCGTCGATGTCGGTCGGTGTCGGACTAAGGTCTTTCACACGTGAGAAGTCCAACAACTCTTCAATGATCCCGTCACATCGTAAGATGTTGCGTTCCGCGAGTATTAAAGCTCGCTCGACCCTTGCCATTTCATTGCGCTCGATCCCATCGCGGATCGAGAAGACTGAGGTGCGAATCGTCCCCAGCGGATTACGAATCTCATGGCTGACCGTTGCGGTCAGTTGTCCCAGGACGGCCAGCCGTTCCTTGCCGACCAGTTCTTCCTGGGCCGCCTTGAGCTGACGAGTCCGTTCGTCCACCAGTTTTTCAAGGTGGTTCCTATGTTCTCCCAGTTCCGCTTCGGCCTGTTTACGCGCTGTTATGTCGGAGAGAATCACGAGCATTCCCGCAGGAGTATCTTCATGGTCATGATAGCGGGAAGCGCTCAAGCTAATGTCCAGCGTGCGACCGTCCGAGGTGTGGCGTCTGGTCTCGAAGCCGCTGCACGCAAGGCCTTCTCCCACGACACGACCGATCAGTTTCATACTGGGCTCTCGCTGCGATTCCGGCACAAAAGGCACCCGCTTGTTCTTAACCTCTTCCAGGGTCCAGCCAAAGATGCGAGTAAACGAATCATTCACATATTGCGCATTTCCATCCATGTCGTAGACAACCACGGCATCGGGAGAAGAATCCAGGAGTGAACGGTACAGTTCTTCCCTGCGTTTTGATTCCTCATACAGACGCCTGTATTCCTTGTGACTTTCTCGCAGAGCTTCCTCGGCCCGTTTTTGTTCCGTAATGTCGCGGCAGATCGTCTGGCACTGATTATCGCCGTCCTCGACTTCCCGAAGCGTGGAAGTCACCAGGCAATCTCTTATCTCTCCATCCTTGCGTACGCACCTCCATTCGTAGTCGCTGACAAACCCTTCTCGCTCCACAATGTTCCGCCACCTCAATCGCTTTGACGGATCAGCCCACAAATCTCCGGCATTCCTCGTCATGATTTCTTGCTCACTGAAACCAACGAGATCCGAAAAAGATTGGTTGACATCAATGACCCGGCCGCCCAGTGTAACAATTACGATTGCGTCTCGGGAGTTCTCGAAGAGAGTTCGGTACCTGTCTTCACTTTCCTTGAGCGCGAGTTCCGCCTGCTTACGCTCAGTAATGTCCCGAAGCTGGACCACGCTGCCCGCGGGCTGACCGTCTTGGTCAAAAAAGATTGCTGCGCTGAGGCTCACGTCTGTCACTTGCCCATCCTTGGTCAGGCGCTTGGTCTCAACATTGGAGATGTCTTGTCCCTTCAACGCTTTTTCTATTAGCTTATTGGTTTCAAGCCGGCTCTCGGGGGGAACGAAATCTATTGTCCTTCCTGCAACTTCCTCGAAGGTCCATCCGAAGACCCGGGTAAAGACGGGGTTCAGATAAGTTGGAATACCTTCTCTGTCATATACTACGATGGGATCGGGGGAAGCATCCAGCAGCTTGCGATAGAACTCAGCCGTTCTAAGGGATTCTTCGTAGAGGTTCTTGAACTTCTCCTCGCTTTCACGGTGAGCTTCCTCCGCCTCCGAGCGGTAGGCGATCTCTTTTAGGAGCTTTTCATTTATGAAGACGAGCTCTTGCGTGCGTGCGGCCACCCGGATTTCAAGTTGATCATGAGCCTTTTGAAGCTCCTCCTGAGCCTGCTTGAGTTCCGTGATATCTGTCCCGAACACCAGGATTGCGGCTCCCCCCTGCCACGTTATGGAAACTATGCTGATATACGCCCACCAGACCCTCTTGTCTTTGTCAACAATTCTGAGGGAATAGGCGCTGGGTACTTGCTCACCCATGACCCTTTTTCGATGTCGTTCGGCCACCATCGCTCGATCATCGGGATGGACAAACTCAAGGAACGGCTTTGTCTTGATTTCCTCGTACGAATAGCCTAAACGTCTTATGGTTTCGGAATTGGCGAATACGATTCTTCCTTCCTGGATTACGAAAACCACTTCCGTGGCATTGTCCACCACGAGTCTGTATTGTTCTTCCGAATCTCTCAACGCTTCCTCGGTTCGCTTGTGTTCCGTGATTTCTCGTTCGAGTCTCTCATTCGCGTCAACAAGCTCCGCTGTGCGGTTTTCCACCCGCTGTTCCAGTTCATCACGGGTCAGTTTGAGAGCCTCTTCTGCCTGCTTACGCTCGTTGACTTCCTCCAGCAGTTGCTCATTTGCCGCGGACAACTCCGAGGTGCGTTCTTTCACTCGTGTCTGTAGTTCGTCTCGGGTTTTGCTCAGAGATTCGACCAGATCGTTCTTCTCGAATTTCAGTTTCAGAGCTTCCATGAGCGAATTATGGGTGGCCCTTGCCGTGCCCATCAGAGCCGCTGCAAACACTATGGCTCCGATGCCTATTGCCACCGGAACTTGCCCGCCTTCATAGATGTATCGGCAGGAAAGCGGTACCAGTACCAGAAGGATGGAAGGCAGATAACAATCAGTCCGTGCTGCGTGCGCCACCGCGGTGGAAGCGGCAACCCCCGCCATGAAAGCGGCCAGAAAGAATTGGTGGAGTAAAGAATCAGCAGGGAAAAATAGGATTGGTACCAGGCCCCACAGGAGAGCAGTGGCGCCCGACCCCAAGGAGAACCATCGTCCCCATGGAATCGCGGCCTCCCCGGTAGGAATATTTCTACGGAACGCTGAAGCCGAAGCATGTCGGAGGGACTGAACCACCAGAAAGATTGTAAGCCATGCGATCTGGATTCCGTGGGAAGCCACGTTCCACATGACAACGACAAGAATCAATGAGGCCGCAACCGCTCCGGCCATTCCCACGCGCGCCTGGCTGTATATCTGTTCGGTTTGCGCGGATCGAAGCCTGGGTTGCCGAAACTTGGAATCGGGTCCGTCCCCCGAGGAGTTTCTCGTTCCATCCTTTTCCATGTCGTTACCCTTGAAGTCCTGCTGCCGGAGTCCTGGAGAAAGCTTGGAACCGTGGATTTGTGGCTCCTGTTCAGCGTACAATGTTTGACCGACAAATTCAAAGAAAATCGGTTCAAGGGTCAGTTTGAAAACTCTTGGCGGGAGACAAACAATGGGTTGGCACGAACATTGCTTTGTAACGAATAATGGAATGGCACTGTCAAGAATGAATTGACAAGGATTCCGTCAGGGTGGTAATGTTGAAGTAGTTGATGGAGCATGATCAAACTAAATGATTGGGAATGAAATAGCCCTCCACCAAAGTTCAACGAAGCCAGCAATTTCGAGATAGACGTGAACTTCTTATAAGGAAAAGGAGATAGGCGACATGTCCGATCAAAATAGCACAAGCGACCAGTCGATTCAACCTCTTGATATCATCGGGGATCCGGATATTCCAAAATTCTATGTCAATGGATTCTTTATGGGGACATCTTTGAGCGACGCTTTTGTGATCGTCCAGAGAGCCGGGAAGCCCTCTGCGGTGTTGTTCATGTCCCTCATAGCAGCAAAATCGCTGGTCAACCAGTTAGGGAGCATGGTCTCTGATTTCGAGAAAATAACTGGTCAAGAACTCCTTACAATGGAAGACATCAGTGAGGCATCGGGCAAGTCTGCCAAGGGAGACAAGGAATGAATAGACAAGTGCTTGACGAAAGACAATCACCACTTGTAGTGAAGTATCGATCACCGACTGTCATGAGGGCTTTTTCCCGCTCTCCAGTCAAAGAAGACCGAGTGCGGACGAAAATCGAATCTTTTGCCAATCTTGAAGACGGCTGGGATTTCGGAATTGGTGAAGCGGCTTGTCCAGCAGTAATCGAGCTTGCTGTCAAATTATACAAACAAGGATCCAGGACTTGCTTGGAAGCAGACGCGTTTCCAGGGACCGGAGGTGAGATATATATCGCTTTCTATAAGAATGAAGATACGGTTGAGATATGTGTCAATTTGGATTTGTCGTTAGCTTTGTCACGGGAGCACGGTACAGGCGCAGAGTTTGAGGAGTTGGATTATATGGAAGACCTAGATCTTGGTGCTGCCTTAGACTATCTAAACCGTTTTTCAAAGGAGATTCTATGCACCTGGTCAGAGCCTTACATCGCGATAAGTACGACAGAAAGCGCAAACGATTTACGAGTGACACCTTCAAGAACTACAAAGGAGGTATATCAGTTATCGACTCCAATTGTGTCGGGGAAACCGACAATGAATTATGTTCACATATAGAGCAGTACTATCAAAAAACGATTGAACGTTGTCCGTTTGCATACTGGGTTATTGATATTGCTTGTCTTGAAGAGCACTTCCCCGGAGAATTTGAGATTGTCGAAAAGGAAAGCACAACAGGTGACAAGTGTCATCGCAATATTGAAGGGATAAGCAACGGCCGTGCCCAGAGTTGGGCAAAGAAGCGTTGCAAGCCGCCTCATGTATTTCTGTGCTTAGGCGACAACGGCATCCAAATTACGAACGAGCAATTTGAGAAGTTACATGAATCATTAGATCTGACCTAGCGGATGCCTCATCACCAGTTGAGCAATATCCTCCAAATCCCACACATGATCTGACACCCCCGCCTCCATAGCAGGAGTAACCCTCAGACTCTTACGAAGAATCATAGCCTGTCGTTCCAAGCTCAATCGGTTCGTGGTCGCAAGCCATTGGTTACGCGGGAAACTCCAATCTAAAAATGGGTTGAAATGCTCCGCATTGAAAAGTACGGTAAACTGCCATTACGAGGGCAGAAGGGAGATTCCTTCGCTGCCGCCTGGAGGTTCGTTGATGTCCGGTCCGACTCTGACTGAAAAGCAGGCTGCTTGTCTGGCGCCGTCTCGCAATCGGATGGTGAGCGCGGGCGCGGGTTCGGGCAAGACCTTTCTCCTGGTGCAGAAGATCATGAATCTGTTCTGTGGCGAATCAAGGGCAAGCCCGGGCATCGGAGTGGAGAATCTGTTGGCTCTGACGTTCACTCGCAAGGCTGCGGGTGAGATGCGCACCCGTGTTTACCGTGAGCTTCTTCATCGGATTGAGCAGGAAGAGGAAGCCCGGGTACGGGATCATCTTGTGGGAGTCAAGGAGAGATTTCAGCTTGCCAACATCAGCACGATCCACGGATTCGCGGCTTCCCTGATCAGGAGCAACCCGGTGACCGCGAGCGTGGACCCGGACTTTGAGGTGCTTGACGACGCTGACAAGGCCGCATTGATTACCGCCGCGGTTCGGACCGCTCTACGGGACCGATGGAACGCCCGCGATGAGGCGGTGTCAAGTCTCCTGGAATTGTGGGAGCCTTTTCAGTTGCGCGTAACCATTGAGAGCTTGCTGGCCCGTCCCATCGAGTTCCAGGAGCTTGTGGCGACGCGCGAGGATACGGATGTCCCCGACCTACTCAGGCAGATTCGGGAGAATAAGTGGGCCGCATTTGTGGAGCGACTCAATGAACCGGACGGCCCGCTCACCAACCTGGCTGTGATATCGGACTTTTGCAAAGGAATTCTCGATGGACGCGGAAAGGCCCGGATTACGGCCAAGGACGAGCAAAAAGCTCTACGACTGGTCTCGGAATTTGTTGGGCCGCTGACCGAGGCCTTGGCCGCAGATTCACCCGAGGATCTCGACCTTTCAATCCTTAATGAGCTACGACAAAAGGTAAAGGAAATCGGCACATTCAGGTGGGAAGCGCCGACCGCAATCGCCATGCTCAAAGAACTTGAAGCCGAGACTCGACCCTGGTTCGAGCTCCTGGATCGCGACCTGGATGCCTTGAAATGGACCGACAACCTGATCGAAGTGGCTCTGGACGCATACGAACGGTATCAGGCCGAAAAACGTAGATTGAGCGCACTGTCACACGATGATCTACTGATTGCCGGGCACGCGATGTCACGACATTATCCGAACCGAGCCAGGGGCGCTCTTCGACATTTTCTCGTGGACGAGTTCCAGGATACCGATCCGACCCAATGGGAGATGATCCTCGCTCTGTCAAGGCGCAATGAGGAGGCGCCCCGCAACCTTTTTCTCGTAGGGGACACCAAACAGGCGGTATACGGATTTCGCGGCGCTGACCACACGGTCACGTCAACGGCCCGGGAACTTCTCACGCGCGTTGATGATGATCCGGATGTTGAATTAACATTGGATGAGAACTTCCGCTCCCTTGCCGCTCCGCTGGAATTCACCAACACTGTTTTCTCCAAGATATTCGAATCCGACCGGGCTGAAACTAATCCCTATGCGGTTCCGCCCCAGCGCCTGATCCCCAGGAGAGAAGCCGATGCCCTGGCAGAGGCTGATTCATCAGTGGCGTTTCTCGTGGCTGATGCCGAACGGACTGATCCGTGGGTCCATGAGGCGCGGGCTGTGGTCCGATTCCTTAAAAGTGTGAAGAACCGTGAAATTCAGCGCCTGCTCAGCATCGCGGATTTGATGGAACAGGGAAAGCCTGCTGTGGGGATCCTTTTTCGGGTCTATGAACCCATGACACGCTATACAGGTGAACTGCTCCGAACCGGGCTCCCTTTTTCGGTCTATCACGGCAGGACATTTTTTCAGACACCCGAGGTTCATTCGTTTGTGAATCTGCTTTCGTGGCTTGCCGATCCCCAGGATGAATGCGCTCTGGCAGGCGTGCTGAGATCACCGCTGTTCTCGTGGACGGACTCGGATTTGGCCGCGCTCCAGCTAGTGAGTGACGAAAACCATGCCCCCCTGGACAAGCGATTACAAGGCAAGGCCCACAGCTCGGATCCTATTTTGCCCTCGGGGCTTTCGGCCGCCGGAGACCTGGAGATCCTGGAAAGACTGAGAAGGCTTTCCGCGCATCTTAGCCTATCGGAGACCATACGAGCCGCGATCGACGCAACCATGGCGCACATCATTTTCGCCAAAGGCCCGCGAGGCGCTCAAGCCGGCGCGAACATCGAGAAATTCCTGTCCATGGTCCGGGAACTTGAGACTTCAGGGGGCGCGACGCCACAGACCGTTGTGGCATCCATATTGGCTAAGAACGCGGCCGGGGCCGGAGACGCGGAAGCGGAAAGCCCTTCGGAACATAGAGGCGCGATCCAGCTGATGACAATTCATGCGGCCAAGGGATTGGAATTTCCCCTTGTGATTCCCGCGTGCAGCGGGAGGAGAACAGGCGGCGCTCCGGGTCTGTTCGCCCGGAGAATCTGTCTGTCGGATCAACAAGATCCGGACAAGCTGAAACGGCTGACACTCGTAGGGATTGATTATCCGGACAAAGACCGAGAGCTTCCTCCGTCTCCAACAATCTTGAAGGCCCTGCTGAAAGAGCACGCAGCGTTGCAAGATGTCTCAGAAGAAGAGAGGCTCCTTTACGTGGCGCTCACCCGGGCCGGAGATCATCTGCTGATTCCCCTGTGCGTGACGGAAGACGCAGTGGTCGCCGCGAAATCGTCTCATGCCCGTTTTCTGCTGGACGCGGCGCCCGATATTGAATCCGCGGTCCTGGAAAAAGCGCCAAGCGTGGACTTGCACGAAATGTCCGTGGACCTCATTTACGATCGGTCCGACTCAGGTGAAGACCGTGCCGTCATAGGACTCCAATTGAAGGGTCAGGCCGAAGAGATCAGGGAAGCTCAGTTCCCGGGGCCCACGCCCACGCCCCAGATCGGTGAGATGCCCTTTGCCCGGAAAATGAGGGTAAGTGTGACCGATCTGATGACCTTCCGGAAGTGCCCACGCAGATTCTATTTTGAGAAGTTCCTACCCGGGGCCCATGCCGGCGGCCTTGGATTTGAAAGCCCCGGAGTTCCTGATTCCGAAATCTCCACCCGGCCCCGGGCCTCGTCCTTCATGGCAGCAACCAGAGGGACATTGGTCCACGCTATCCTGGAGAAATTCGATCATGTTGTACGTGATTGGCGTCCGGATCACGCGCCGCCTGAACAACTCACCACGGAACTCGACAGGATGATCGCGGGATTGAAGGACCGGCAAGAATTGAAGGGTCTGGGCACCGACTTGCGAGATTCGGTCCTCGAACATGTTCGCAATGTTGCCGCAAGCGGTGTCCTGGAACGCGGAGTCTCCCATGACGATGATTCGGAAATGGTGGTCCTGCTGGAAGCGCCCTTTGAGATAGAGGCAGACGGCTTTACGGTAACCGGCGCGGTGGATCGGATCGAACGAATGCCTGACCGGACGTGGCGCGTGTTGGATTACAAGACAACCGGCATTGAGACGCGTTCACGCGAGCATATCGTGAAAGAAGAAGCGTACGATTTGCAGATTCGCTTTTACGCTTGGGCCGCGAACCTTATTCTCAACGAGCCCGTTTCAGCAGCCGGGATCGTTTTCACGGGAGCGGCTCAAGACCCGCTGTTCCCGGTGGACATTGAAACTGAAGAGGTGGACAAAACCGTAACGAGCATTCTCTCGGAAATATCGCAGGTCCTTGACAAAGGCAGGGAGGCTTTCAGCGCGTCGGAGAAAGGAAGGATGTGCGAAGAATGCCCCTGCGCTTACCTGGAGTTGTGCTAAACTGCGACCGTTCATGCGGCAAGATTGTGTCGTCGATCCCCTGATCCGGCCCGGGGCCGGCACAAGGATCTCGGAACATGGATTTCAAGGCTGTATACATATTGTCCCGAACCGTCACTACGTTGATCGAAGAGATGTCGTGGGACACTTACGGTTCACCGGATCTGCACGCGCCCGTGGTTCAGACCGATGAAGACTGCCGGAAGTTGGATCTGCTCACGGACGTCATGGGCACCCTTACACGAATGATGGACACTCGCATAAACTACGTGACTTCCGAGGGCAAAGTCATCCGGGAATGGATTGAAAACATCCTGGAAATCGGCCGGAGGTACAGAACGGAATTGGAGCTTATCAAGACGCTGGAGAAGGAAGCCGAAGAATCATCTTGCGACTGATCCGTAAGGCTTCAGCTTCGCGGGGCAGACCTTTTCATCCAACGTGTCATTGCGAGGAGTGAAACGACGAAGCAATCCCGATATTCACTCCGCAGGAGATTGCTTCGCTACGCTCGCAATGACATCTTATAAGAGATCCCCGAATGATTGAAGGATCACACCGATCCCCCCTTTTGCTTGTGTTCCCTAATCCGCTCCCTTGCCTTTTGCAGATCACGAGGATCGGGCCCGTCGGAAGAGCCTCCTTTCACGTCGGCTGCTGATTCCATGTCCGCGTCCGAAGTGCCGGGGTCCGGACTTCGCCGCCGCATAAATATGATGAAGATCACAGTGCATCCCAACGCGTAGACCGCCCACCCGATCCACTCCGTCAAAGCGTCTCCTGCAAACCAATCCAGTGTCAGTGTCAAGACAAACGCGGCCACCACAAACCCGAGTAGCACCAGCCCCGGTTTGGCTGATTTGCCAAACTGCCTTAATTGGCTCAATATATTCATAGCTTAGACCGTATTCCTCTAAAGTGTTGAAACTTTTTCAACGGTTGTAGGTCGTACAGTATCGTGAATGAGGCGTGCCCCCGTGAGACGGAATCAGGATTTCCATTCCTGGCGATTCTTCCATCCTTCGGGGGTTCCCTTTTGGTTAGAAGTGGTTGCAAGACCTAGAAGAGTTTGAAGAGTATCCTGGGGAGGGCCTTTTTGCAAAAAGGCCCTCCCCAGCCCCCTCCCCAAAAACTCCTAACTATTGCACCAGCTTATAGCTTCTTAAGCCGCCACCTTGCTTTTCGGCTCCGCGACTCCGATTAATACGGCAAGACAGCCAGCCTAGCTCCGGGGAGCCCATGGAGCCAAGGCTGCTTCGATCACCTGCGGAACTTGCGCCTCAACAGGGAGTTTTGCAACCGCCTCTAGTGCGATTGCTGCGGTTTATCTTTCAACCGCACCAGGGTGGCGCCCCAGCTTCCCGCTTCCGGTGGGGCCTGCTGGAAACTTTCTACCAGTGAGTGGCGCTTCAGGATCGACCTCACCCGGTCACGTAGTATGCCCTTTCCCTTTCCGTGAATAATTCTCACGTCCAAGATCTTTTCCTCGATGCACGCGTCCAGATAATCGTCCAGTAGGTTTGGTAGCTCTTTTGGAGAAAACGTGTGCAGATCCAACACCCCGTCGATGGGCATTATCATCGGTTGTTCTTCCTCGGGAATTGCCTCGGAAGCGCCGATATTCTCATCTTCTTCCACGGGCTTGCTCATGATGGTTAGGTCCTGAAGCGATGCACGGAGTCGCCGGCCCCGGTGTCTCTCTTGTTGAGTCTACCACCAAGGCCGACCTAGAGTGAGAGAATTATTGGATTGCGGTTACTCGGCTGTCAAGTTGTTGCACGGCAGGAGTTTCCCCGGGAGATCGGTATGATTTCACGCTTATTGTTTCATTTCAATAGGATTTCCCATTTGTGAGCGTCGGAATCGGATTTGAAATATCGGTCAACTATTTGGACACTTGCTATAAATGGCGAAACGGTATGAGAACCGAATCCCGACACCGGTCTGTTTCTTTCTCAGCGGCGTCGAGCCCAAGCAGGGGAGGCGCAGCCTGGGAACGAGGGAAAATAGGTTCGGTGCCCGCCGTGACAGCGAAGCAATGTAAAGAAGCTTGCTACCTTTTCCCCGGATGTGCATCTGATTAGTAAGAGCGTACTAATGAAGGACTCTCCAGTCCCCCGGAGGAGAAAATGTCAAACTGTTCAATGACCGGATCTGATGCATCCAAGAGCTGGCCGGAAGGGATCATATCGGCCAAGCTGACCATGAACCCTTATCTTCTTGCTATGGCGCAAGACGCGGCTTACAAAGAAGGGCTTCAGCCCTGGGAGTTCATAAACGCGGCCCTTTGGGACAAACTCGGCAAACCCGATCATGATACGCTCATGGGGTTTGCCGCGAACCTGGAGATCGAGGACGAAGATCCCAAATGGAAGAAGAGGCTCAAACTCACCGCTCGATTTGAAGTTGAAAGGACCGCGGCCATTAAACAGAGGGAAGAAGCCCCCCAAGCCTCCGGGATCGAACCGTCCGACGGAGACGGCAACGAACCGTGAATCATACCAAATTGCGTTCAAAGAAGTACAGTGTACAGGTGAGGGACCGAGTCTGAAAATCCCCCCTAGCCCCCCTTCTTCAAAGGGGGGCAGGGGGGATTTCTCCCTTCCGGACTTGAGCCATATGTTCCCTCTTTGAAAGCGCATTCCTATGAAAGTCCCGTTGAAAAACCACCCCTTTGCGGGTCAACGTATGGGGTGGTTTGGAGGGGAGATGAGTCTCCCCTCCAAGTCCATGCGCAGCGTGCGCGCTTTTCGAGTACCCTGTCCGAGGCGCAGCCACGGACCACTGAACAACGGAAAGGACTTTCATGCTTCGTTGTCGCTTTCTTGCGATGATAGTTGGTATCAGCCTCTGAAGGTGTATCATGCCCATAAACAAATACAGATGTGAAGAATGCGGTAACGACTTCGCCAAGATATTCCTCACACCCGAGCAAGAGCCCCACAAATGTCCGGTCTGCGGAGCAGAGAACATCGTTGGACTCGGGGCCGCATTTGAACCGGATGCCCAACAGACCCAACGGGCATTGTGCATGTCCTGCGATTCCTGCGAAGAAGAGGACTCATGCGAGTCGAAGGGATGAAGAATGCCCCCCGGACCCCCATAGGCGCTATAGTGCCACGCATTGAAAATGGGTCTTACGGCTCGCCTCCCCCCCTCACCCTAACCCTCTCCCCTGGCGGGAGAGGGTTAGGG
>Ga0190286_1000279_pt1 | contig 22854 bp, 33 predicted proteins | sample 48691834_MG_FD_183241 | JGI IMG/M metagenome (GOLD analysis project Ga0190286, IMG submission 183241) | Hydrothermal vent microbial mat bacterial communities from Southern Trench, Guaymas Basin, Mexico - 4869-18-3-4_MG | ecosystem: Environmental > Aquatic > Marine > Hydrothermal vents >... | reverse complement strand
GATTATGAGTCTGGCGCCCTAACCAGGCTAGGCTACCCCGGCTACTTTTTGGATTACCCCGGTACATTTTCTACTTGCGCTTTCTAAAAAACATTAACCCATCCTTCTCGCATACGTATTCGAATCCGGCTTCCAGCAGCGATTTGATTTCTTCGGGTTTGCTGGCCACCTTGACTGCGAACTCGTCGTTGTATTCGCCGAAGATTGTTTTCTCGATTGTTATGTAGATCTCAGTATTTTTCAGCGTCTTGTGTCCGAGAAACTGTTTCACGTAATAGGGATCCTTTGTCTGATGGTAAAGCATTGTTGCCTTCCAGTGTCTGAAGGTGTGGAAGGTTATTCTTTCAAGCCTTGGGTTCTGAAGTTTTCTGGCAAGCCGCTTCCTCGTGCTCCAGAGCGCATGCTTCATGGTGAAGTATGTTGCCCTGCCAAATACTCTCTCATTCTCCTTTGGCAGATTTTTCAGCATGGCTATGAGTTCCTTGCTTACCTTCCATATGCGCGGGCTGCTCTTTTCTCCGGCTTATTTAACGTTATAGTGCGCCTCTCAAAGTCTATGTCAGCCCATTCAAGCCTGATAGCTTCTCCGGCCCTCATTGCCGTCTCCTTCAGAAGCCGAAGGAACGCAGCGAGCTTCTTGCCGGATCCGGCTATCAGGGCATCAAGCTCCTGTTCCGTTGGAATGAACGGAATTTTCTGCTCGATCGTATATTTCGGCTTATCCCAGTGGAGCCCCTGCATCTTGAGGAAGAGCGTATAAGCGTTTATGACGTTCTTCCTTCTGTTTCCGGACCATTTCTGCCTCGAGATCACTTCTTTCACCGATTCGGGAGAGCTGAGATCAGCGCCCCTGCTTGCGAGAACCCTCAGAGCCGACACGTTGCATCTGATCGTTTCTTCAGCGTAGCCCTGCTTCTTCATCCACCATGCGAATTCAACCAATTTTCCTTTGACTTCGGCATCGCTGAGCTTTTTTGTGGCCCCCGCGGCCCATCTTTCGCTTTTGCTCGTTTTTTCCCTCAAGGCCAGCACGGCCTTGGCCAAGTTTTTCGCCCCCTTTGCTGGGGCGCATACTTGGCGATAGATACTATTCGACATTTTCAGATTTGAACGTTTTCCCACCCTAGTTTCGGAGAACCTGTGGCCGCATGATCTGCAGACATAGCGCTGGATCTCACCTTGCTTGGTATACCTCACTCCGTCCTTCCATACCTTTTTGCTACCGCATTCAGGACATGCGATGCCTGCATTCGTCAATTCCAAGACCATCGATGAAGATATTTTCAGTTCTCAAGTATCATGGTCGAAGGGGGAAAGAGATTGCGATGATCCGGAAGAAGCGGAATTATCCGAGCGGAGAAGGGATAAAATAAATTTCACGGCCCTGTCTATCTCGTTTATCCGGAAAATTCTGACCTTCTCCCTGTCCGCAAGATCCTCGAACTTTATGCTGCTGTTGCATATGAATACAGTAGTTTCAAAGCCGGCATCTAGGTTTTTGTTAAGATCGCTTATCAGATCCCTTTTGGTCACCTCCACCTCAACAGCTATTCTTCCATTGACAACAATATCGGTAGTTCTTCCCCCTCCTATTGGCTTCTCGATCTCAACGTTCAGCCCTTTTGCCTCAAGCTCCTCCGAAAGCATTTTGATTATGTATTGATGCAGGAGCCCTCCTTTCCTCATGCTTCTTGCATTGATGCCGAGGTCCCTCAGGAAGGCTTCGCCATTTCCGGTGAGCTCATAACCTCTAATATATCCCCCCTTCCTTCCCGGAAGGTTTACGGGCTTTATCAGTCCAAACTCCTCAAGTTCCCTTCTTGCCTTGTTCCCCTGATACCTATTCATCCCAAGCCTTCGGTATCTTTCGGTTGTTGCTGACAGCGGCTTTGAAGCTATGTCGGTGAGTAGCTTCAAAGCGTTCTCTGAGATTTCTTTTTTGCTCCGTAAAGAAGAAATCTCGACCTGTTCATCCATTACCTTTAGGTTCTGCAGGTGTTTTTGAGTTTCAGGAATTCCTCGAGCTTTTTCAGAACTACTTTTATCTCCGCCATGATATTCCCTTATTTTCGAGGAGGAGTTAGATCTTTCTTTATCTGTCGAAATTTTCCCATAATACTTCCTGATATCTTCGTCGGTTACGCTTCCTTTCTTTATTTTCACTAATGGAATCTTTATAGCGAATGGATCGGTAAACCTACCCTGTAGTTTCACTATTGCTTCCCCAACTTCGAGTTTGCTAAGGAAGCGTTTTTCATTACTGTCTATCTGCAGAATTCTTGCCATTAGATTGATGTCACCCCTTTCCTTAAGATTCATACAAATTGTGCAGAAGGTATTTCCCAAGATGGGTTTGCTTAAAAGGCTGGGAGTCTGGTCTATAAGCGTAATCCCTTCTCCCAGTTCCCTTATCATCCGAATGAGCATCTCAACAATGCTTTCATCTCCACCAGTTTCGGCGAATTTTCTGTTCGCGATGTGATGGGCTTCCTCTATAACCAAAAAATGTTTGAGTTTCTCTTTTCTTCCTTCATTCAACCTGTAAAAGTATATCCAGAGGAGTAGAGTAGATACTAAGAACTTCTTGTCCGAACTCGTCAGGTTATGGAGTTCTATAATCACATTCCTTCGAAGATAGTCTGGAAGCGATTGATTTGACTCACTACATAGAGTATAGCCAAGCTCGCCGTAGGTCAGATTTGCAAGCGCTCTTAGTGCGCTAGCCTTCCATTGCGCTGATCTTCCTTTGAGATCAAGCTCTTCGAGAAGTCGGAGAACATCCTTGAATGTAGGATAAGTCGATGATCCATTGTAAACTCCGAACTTCTCGTAAGCCGTGTCGATTGACCTCATGAGGAGATAGGCCACACCCTCTCCGAGGTAATATGCAGTACAAATTATCTCGATCAGTTTCTTCAGCCATATACTCGGGCTTGTTCCATCAGGAGGGATTAAAGGGTTGAATCTCAGCGGATTGGGCTCTCCAATCGTGAGGATGAGGATATCCTCATGTTTAAACTCCGGAAGCGATAACAGATCCCGGTAGCTCTTTTTCCAATCCAACACCATCCAAGGGATTCGTTTTTTGCTCAACTGGATTAATAGGTTCATGCATGCATTGCTTTTTCCACTGCCAGTGGATCCGAAAATTCCGAGATGCCTTAGGAGATCTTCGTCCCGCAAATAAAAGGCATGGGAAGGACGTCCGTTGATCATAACATAACCGAGAAGGTAATCACCCTCTGATTGCTTGATACTCGGAGCTTTGAGCGCCGGATACTCTATTCCCGCCCCTGCGAGTACCCGATTTTCAATGAGCAATTGAACGTCCTCAATGATATCCTCATCGGTTTCTTCAAGCATTGTCCCGGATAGAGCATATTTTATAAGTCCCGCGGGAACCGTCTTAAGTACCGATCGTTTGATCTTTCCAAGTTCTTCTGCGATGTCCCTCCTATCTTTCATCGGCCTATCCTCCTGAAACCCCGCGAAATGAACATATAACCTGAGACAAATTGCGCACATGTCGGGCAGAGAACAACATCGCCCATGAATCTTGCATGCCTAGGACATAGCATCCGGCCGCATCTAAAGCAGCGGAAGATGCATGCCTTGCACACAATTGCGCCACAGTTTCTGAACTGGCAGATACCGCCAATCTCCGAGAGATCTTTCAATATGTGGCCGCAATCGGCTTGGAAGAGGTAGTGCGTCTGGTTCCTGCTTATGGCACCATTCTTTACTCGTGCTTCCTTGACTATGTCGATCACAGTTTTCCTCTTGAGCCTTGAAATCCTGCCGATATAGATCGCTTTTTCCTCCTGCCTTATTTGGGTTTCATCTTGCTTTTCCGGTTCGAACGTTTCATATCACCCCGAGAAGCCTGAGGATTATGAAGGAGAGGATGAAAGCAACGAAAAATGTGATTGAGATGGGAATAAGGAAGAGAAGATAACCGTAATTTCCGGAGATAAGCAGGAATGATGCTACAAGAACTAAGAAACTGAAAATACCAAGGACTCTCGAGAAGAAATCTGAAGGAACTATGAGATGAACAAAAAAGTAAGAAGCAATCATCATGAGGAATATGCCAGCTAGTCTGAAGGCAAGTTCCTTCATATCCAGCGCTGGCCTATCAAAAAAGAATCCTTCAAATGTTGCCTCCTCCTCGGGAACAATTTGATAAAGCGATGAGTAAAAGACAATGAATCCTAGGAGCCATATGGAAAAGCCGGCAAAACTCATCACACCAGTTTCTTCAAAAACAGCTTCATATAACCAATAGAGGCCCGTAATTATGAGCGAAAGGCTCAATGGTTTATGGAAATGCCTTTTCGACAAGCTAAAATAAAGCAATATTACAAAACTATAGAAAAAAAGGGGGAGGAGAATAAGGGAAACCGTCGTTCTCAATCCTCTAGTACTCCTTTGTCCAGCTTTGGATCTTCCCGTTCCGCCAGATCGTCACTTCCCGTTTTATCGGAATCCTTACTAGAGGTTCCGGTGTGTCTAAGCCAATTTCTGAAGCTTCTGATAGCTTTCGGGCCAATTTGCAAGTCGCAACAATTATCAAGACGCCTATAATTTGCTCTATCATATTCGTACCCCCAAAATTGGGCAAGGATTTTGATTTCTCCATTTTTATCAATTCTCATCACATGTCGCCCCAGCAGGCAACCGGATTTGCCCTTTCTCCTTCTGAACAAGAGTATCACCTCAGGAGATGATTGATTGAAGCAATCTCTGGCCAAGCTCAAGCTTTGCATCACCCGATTTCGCAAGTTCCCTGATTAGATTACATACGAGTCCGACAGACGCTACACTTCCCATGTCCTTTATCCCTTCTGAAGCAAATCCTTGAGCAATTAATGCAGTTGCGACGTCTATGGCGGTTTTCCTCTGCTCGCTAGCAAAGATCCCGCCAAGAGGACCATAGGATGTCTTCCACTTCACTTTTATCCACTTCTCGACATGCACTCCATGCCCAATGGGATATGCGAGCAAAACACACCGTCCCTTAACTTCTCCGCTTGCCATTCTAATCCCTCCATTCAAATTTCCACAACTTCTCAACGCCGTAGAAAGCCCCAGTGTACTTGCCGATTAATGCAAAAGTTATAATCTCGCAGCGCGCATATTTTGGGTAATAGCCATTAGTAGCTTTAAATTTGTTCAATGAAGACAACAGGAGAGTTGAAGCCGCATTATATTCTTTCCTTTCTTGCTTAAATAACACAGACATTCGTTTACCCGCAGTGTAGTATATATACTCAATCATGTAAAAATTTTGCTTTTAAAAATTAAAGAATTGATAAAAAAATGTACATAGATAAACAAGTGAAACTTTGGTGCAAAAAGTTCTTATAGTTTACAAAGGTAAAGAAGTAAAGTTAGGGTAGAAATTGAGTAACGATCAGAAGAGGGTACGTATAATCAAAGTTATTTTTAGGGAGGGAGTTATTGAGTTACTTAGATACTTAAAAGACAAAGGCCCCGGCAGATTTTCGGATTTGGCAAAAAAATTGAATAAAGCTAGATCATCGAAAACTGTAAGTAGTTACCTTCATGATCTTTTGGATTTAGAATTAATCAACAAAGCCAAAGATAAAAACGGCACAATTAAATACAGCATAACCCCTCGTGGTGAGCTTGCATTATTCCGTGTTGAGCAACTTATGATGTTTGGGAAGGCCGGGCGAGGACGGGTCTTTTTTGATGAAAAGAAAGATAAAAGGCGTTGGTATTTTGCTGCCTACTCAGTAGCTCTCGCAGCGCAAGAAGAATTGTTAATGGTGACACGGTGGCTTCGCAGTCTCCAAGAGAATGCTATCCGACACTTATTATTCGCAACATTTGAGACTTTGAATAATAAAGGGGTAAATATAAAGATAATCGCTGATCCTGGATTATCCAAAGATTTGCGTAGTCGACTAATGACCTATTATAACGTTAGATTCAGATTTGTTGACGCGAAACTATTGGAAAATCCACCCGGTATTTTGAAGCCGGTAATATTCCCAGACTTCTCTCACGTCATGATAGCGGATCGAAGGGACTGGCTGTACGTTTATCCTCATAAAGAGGAAGGTTCTCATAAGGGAATTTATTGTATGGACGACCCTCCTGTAGCTAAATATCTAGCCGAAATATTCGATGCATTCTGGCAATTCGGTAAAAAGATAATTGACTAGTTCGAGCGGGGGGTACTGTTTTCGTCTATGAAGAATTTTCCTAACCACTTATGGGGCAGACTATGAAACTCTTCGCCAACCATGATCTTCCTAGCCAGGGCATCTACCATCATTTCACTTTTCAAGATCCTTGCCTGTCCCTCGGCAATTTCCTCTAGCGTATCCTCATTTTCCCTCACTAGGTCGTCAACTTCCGGAATGCCGCCAACTTCCCCTTCCCTAACGAAAAATATTTGACTCATATATAGGATGGAATAGATAATCTCCGCCTTAGTCCTCGGAAGACTATTCCATCGCTCAGCTAATTTAAGATATTCCTCTCCGTACTTCTTAATTTTCACCTCAATTGGCCGCTCATACGTTTTCATGTACTAGAGCGAAAAAACTGTGTTTTTTAAATTTTTGGGAATAATTGGCAAGCTACTTTCAAAATCCTTAAAAATCGGCATAGTTTCGTGCCAATTATGGCTTTCAAGGTTAGCTACACGACTCTAATTAAGAATCCGTATGTTTTCGAGGATGAGTACATTCCCCCCAAGCTTCCGAGTAGAGAGGAGCAGCTTGAGAGAATTAAGAAAGCCATGCTTCCAGCTTTCAAGAACAGATGGCCTGAAAACCTCTTGATTTATGGTCCACCTGGGGTAGGAAAGACGGTTTTAATAAAGTACGCGATTGAAGACTTCAAAAGGAACTGCGACAAGCCTATAGCCTATGTTAACTGCTGGGAGGAAAAATCGATCTACAACATTCTTTCGAATATTGTGATGCAGATAGGAGGTTTTCCGTCACCAAGGACAAATACGAAAGTGATGGTTAACTCGATTAAAAGAATCGTCGGCGAAAACTCCTTCATTTTGATATTGGACGAAATAGATCAATTGGATGATAAAAATACGCTGCTGTATTTCTTCTCAGATATCGGTAAGGCCGGAATTTTCTCAATCTCAAACACCGATTTATGGCTCCTTTCTCTCGATAAGCGAGTAAGATCTAGGTTTGTTTTCGATCCCCTCTATTTTCCTCCTTATAAAGTAAAAGATATAGTTGAGATCTTGAAGCCAAGAGCGGAAATTGGACTAGTTAGAGGCGCCATTGATATAGAACTCATTGAGAAGATTGCAGAACTAGCGCAGGGAGATGCCAGAATAGCAATCCAAATGCTGAGGAAATCAGCGGAGAATGCTGAACTTAGGGGAAGAAGAAAAATTAGTGAAGAGGATATCGAAAAAGCATGGGGATCTTTCAGGAAGCAAAGACAATCGTACTTGTTATCAAAATTAAATAGAGATCAGAATATCCTTTATGAAATAATTGAGCAAAACCCCGGAATAGAAAGCTCTGAAATTTACAGACAATATGAGAGAAGGGCAAAGAGATCGGGATTGAAACCCCTAGCTCCGAGAACCATCAGAAAATATTTGAGGAAGTTCATAGAACTTGGACTCGTCAGAGTGGAAAGCGGTAAAGGAAGGAGGAGAAGATTTGAATGTGGTTATGACTGAAAAATTATTTAAATTTACCGGACTTTCTCAGAACTGTAGGTGGGGGCATTATGGTTAATTTTTTCAGAATTCTTGACTCGGAACGGCATGTGGCATTTTGTCCAACGAACTTTGTTGCGGATGTTTACATCGGATGCCCGCATGCATGTTGGTATTGCTATGCGCCATCTTTCTCCAGACCTGCCAAATTTGAGAAAAGCTTTGAGAATTTTAGGTTATTTAAACCCAGACTTAAGGAGAGACATATAGAAAAAATAGGTGAAGCCGTAAAGACCGCAAATCCGAAGGGGCTCTGCGATCCGAGGAAAGAAAGGATAATAGAAGGTGCATTGAAGAGAAGATTTCCAGTAAGACTTGGTTCTGTCTCAGAGCCCTTAGGAATGCCTTTAGAAAAGGAGTACAGACATTGCTACAAGGTTATGGAGAAATTCATCGAAAATGATTATCCTTTCCTAGTATGCACAAAGAGTCCTCTCATTGCAGCCCCGGAATATATCGATCTTCTGAAGAGCGCGAAATTCGTTGCAGCTCAAATCTCGCTGATTTCCGCTGATGGTAAATTGCTAAGGTTTATCGAAACAAGGCCGGGCGGAGCCACTCCATCAGCGAGCTCGAGACTTGATGCAATGAAAAAACTGGTAAACAACGGGATATGGACAACCTGCAGGATTCAACCAATGATACCGAGGGTCACTGAGATGGGCATGAAAGAACTGATTTTCAAACTCGCGGAAATTGGAGTGAATCATGTGATAGTTGAGTTCATGAAATTCCCGCTCATGCATGCAAAGGGCATGAGCCTCAAACTAAAGCAACAATTGGACAAATACTGCAAAGAAGGGGGAGAACTTCCGGAGGACTTGAGGAGATTTGATAACGATCTCTATAGATTTTATAAATCATTTCCGGATTCGGTTGTAATCGGGAATTATCTCTTCTTTTCCAAAAGGGAAAAAGCGAGGCTGATGAAACAATTCGCCCAGATGATTAAGGATGCGAACAAAGAGTATGGTACAAAGATGACCTTTGCCTCTGGAGACGAAGAAACGCAGTTCCTGAACTTTACGTGGAACTGCTGTGGCATAGATCAGCTTGAAGGATTTGAAGGCTTTTCAACATGCACAATTCAAACGATGCTGAAGATAATAAGAGAAAAGGGCAAGGTAACGCTCGAGGACATGAAGAACTACTATAACCCATGCATGGAAAGGTTCTTCCAGCTCTGGAAGAAAAAGGTCAGAGGGATGTATTATTTTGAGGAGAGAGTGTTTGGATTGAAAGCTATTGAGGAGAATGGGGAAATAGCTTATACTTTTGATGAAAATCTGATTCCGGGTTGATGAAATGGAAATAGCCTACATTCCATACATCAAGTACGTCATCTCTCCTGGAACGAGATTTGAAAGAGATAAGAAAGTACTGTTTGATCCGGATGGAGAGGTTGCACAGGGCAGGCCGTTGATAAATTACGGATGGGCTCCTTCCGGACTTAAAGAGTTAATTGAAGCTTTGTACAAATCAAAAAAGGGTACCCTACGGGGATTCGATTTCTTTTACAAATCGAAAATCCTGAAGTGTGAGGGAAACATAGTTGACGTTCTAAGAGATGAGGGATTAATAGGCGATAAATTCCCGGCATTGCTCAGAATTAAGATAAAGGACAGAGTGGAGGTCCCAGCGCTTCTCGTTAACATAGATAGGATGTATTTCAAGAGATGCAAGAAGTGCGGTCAGAACTGGAGGATTCATGGGATACCAGAAGATTTTCTCAAATTTCTCAGGGAAATGAAACTGGAAAGACTGGCCTACATATTCCCGTGCTCCAGATTCCTCTGCAAGTTTCTGTGTGAAAATTACGATAACTGCATAAGGAGCTACACAAGCAAAGAAGGGGATCCGAAAATTGAATCGGAGAAACTTGAATGTTTGAAGGAGCTTCTTAAGCAAATATCTGGCAGATCAAAGGGATCTAAGAGGTGGGAATGCATACCCAAAAAAGGCATGAGCTATGAAGGGCTCAAAAGAGAAATATTGCGCATGAGGAGGGTGAACAGGAATTCGTGCATCGAAAGGCATTTGAGATTTGACTTTACTCCGCTGAGATACTTCTTCTTTGATTACAAAACATGGGCAAAAATGCAAAAAAGGAGGTACAGTAAGGGGCCAATGCACAATATTGATGCCCTTCCAGCAAAACTGCTTTCAGACTTCATTTCCTCCTACGATCAGTATCTGGATGGAACCCAGCTTATTGCGCCGATAAATCATGAGGGGGTTCTCGAAGCATTTCTGAATGTTTCAAAAGTGAAGTTTGAAATTAAAATACAACTCTCCGCTCATAGGTGCGGGATCTGTCACAGAACGCACAGGATAACCGATATACCGATTAAAGCGATGTTCAGAGATTCAGAAGTTTTCAAACACGAAGCCGGTTTTGCAGAATTGCTGTGGAGGAAAATCTGGGAGAAATTTCCACGGGAATTTTGCAGGAGCTTCGGAGGAAAGAATAGGATAAAGATTTCGGAAAGTAAGGTTCTGAGAAGGGAGATGAAAGTTCAGGAAGTGGAGCAGAGGAGCAAATTTGCCCTCAGTTCTTATGATTATGCTGTTGACCTCCGTGCTTTAGGCAAGCAGAGGTTGCTTCTTTTTGACCTCACAACCGGGCTCTGGAAGAAGAGCGGCTTTCACGAGGTCGGCAGATCTCCTGAGGAGTATGTCGAAATGTGGAAGGAAACGCTTTTCGAAATACCGAATAGAAAGCCTTGGATCGTGGCGACTTGGTACATAGTTGTTAACAGTACTGAGGAGATCTTTTTCGATGGAACAGCTCCTCACGGTGTTAAAAACATGAAAGAGCTCGTTAATCTTATTGTTTCCGGAAAATGGTCCGATGTAGTTCTCGTTAGCTCCGAGGAAGGTCTCGATCTGGTTGATCCCGAAAAGAAGAGCCTTGTTGTGGTTCCCGTTTTCAATTCCACCCAGAGGAAAGGGGAGGTCAGAACCGAAATAAGGCGTCTGGAGAGAAAAAATTTTGAAAGGCTACTGATTTGGAATGTCATTGATAGACTTTTTGCCTAGGTGAAAAAATGAAAGGAGATAAGGAAACAACAGTTGAGGAACTTAAGGAAAAGGTAAGGGCATTTATAAAGGAAAGGGACTGGGAGAAGTATCACCATCCAAAGGACATATCTGAATCTATCTGCATAGAGGCTGCTGAATTGCTTGAGCTCTTCCAGTGGAGGAGCCCGGAGGAAATAAAAGAATTGATGAAAAGGGAGGATTTCAGGGAGAGTATAGGCGAGGAACTGGCAGACATCGTGATATACTCTCTCAGCATGGCTAACGTCACGAATACTGACCTTACGGATGCAATAGAAAAGAAGCTCCAGAAGAACGAGAGAAAATACCCGGTGGAGAAGTATAAGGGCAAAGCATATGTCGAGGAGTAAGCCCCTTTTAGTGATTGAATTGAATGAAAAGAAAAAATCCATTCCGGAGGAAATCTGGAGGGAGCTGAAAAAGAAATACGTTGATGAATGGGAGCCAACTGAGAACGATATAGACTGGCTCATCAACGTGGTTAGAAAGATGAAGATCGGCGGCATATGGCATCTTCCAGCATCGGGAGTAACCTTCGAAAAGGTTGCCGAGGATCATCTGAGGCTTAAATCAATAACAACGGATGACCCGCTCAGTGCAATGATAACCATTGAAAAGACGAAGAAAGTTGGTGAAAAAGTTGGGATAAAGATCGACATAGAGAAAGCAGCGGACTACATAATCTTCAAGCTGTGATGGGAATGAAAGTTAAGAAAATGCCGTCCCCCAAAGAAGTTTTCAAATTCATGGTTGAGAATGCAAAGCCGTATAGATTCGAGTTTGTTGAAGAAATACAGCCGCTGAGGGTGAACGTTGCGGAGAAGAAGATATACGTGAACAGAGAAGTTCTGATGGATGTGATAAAAGATCTGCTTGAAGCCGGGCTTGACTGGAAGGAAGTTATGAAGAAGAACCTGATGCATGAAAAAGCTCACGAACTATATCAGAAATACGCAGAGAAATGGGGCGTAGAGGCATCTGATTACGGCTGGCTTCCAAGCTTCTTGATAGACGTGATGATCGATAGGGTTCACCTTGGAAAGGATCAATGGTATCAGAAGTGGCTGATTGCAGATTCGAGGCATTCCTTCAGGAAAACAACGGAAATCTTTAAGGATCCGAAGAGCAGACCGCAATTCGTTTATAATCAGGCCGCTTACTGGATCGCTATAGGTGCAATCACCGAGGAGGAAGCCATTTCGGCGTATCCTGAAAAAGCAAAGTACATAATGGAACTTTCAGATCTTATGAAGAGAATACGAAGTGAGAAGGACTTGGATGAGATCTTTCTGAAGGCTAAGAAGCTTTATCTAGAAAATTTCATCTGAATACTCCTAATTGGCACATATGGCATCTCTTATGCGCAATAAAATAAAGGTTGAAGGTTGACTTTTATTTCATGGTAAAGGTAGTCATTGAGTTTGATTTGGACAAAGCAAAGGATAGGAGGGTTTACCGAAGAGTTACTAAGAGTCTTGCACCCTATCGGGTTAAAGAAAAGGAAAATGAAGATACCGCACGAGACAAATAGACACTTTCCTTGTGCTTGAAATGTATTTAGGATTCTGCTGCGTACCTGACGCTCTTCATAATGTAGGGTCTTAACTCGGGCTTTATCGATTCAGAAATTACGAGGTCAACTTTCCTTTTAAAAAGTTCCTCCAAAAAGAATTTCAGTTCCATATAGTTGTCGAACGTTTTCTTTCCATGTTGAAATTCAACGAGTATATCTATATCGCTCTTGGACTTTCGCCTTCCCCTAACAGTAGAGCCAAATATGCCTATCCTTTTTACACCATAGCTCTTTATTACATCAATGTTTTCTTCGATCTTTCTCAGTATTAGGTCTGCGGCGAGCATCTTTAACAATAATAAAGTTAAGAACTCGATTTTTTATGTTTTCATGCTTCATATTTATGGCGTTTTTGGCATTCTATTCGCGTAATCAATTAAAGGAAATAGCAATTTGAGAGTTCGATATGGATAGGAAAACTCTTGAAAAAATTTTGGAAATTGTGGATGAATATAAGAAGTATGCATGCTTGGAGTATGGCTGGAATCTTAATCTGTGGGATAGAGACGACTTAAGTAGTGGCTATCCATTTATTCATCTCAAAATATTCTGGAATAAAGAGGAAAATCAGAAGGTCATTAATAAAGTCAACGAGGTATTCTTCGATGATCTTGATGTGAAGTACGAGGACCTAGCAATTTTCATCAACAACTACAATACGGTTGAATGTCACAATGCGGCATGCTCTTTGCTAGATAATAGCTACATTGCAGAGTGGCTTCTGAAAAACGGAATAGGAAACGTTTATTGTCACTACGACGAGGGACTATGAGGTTCTCAGGAATACAGGCCTAAAAATGAAGCATTGCGGAAGATTCGCCAATGTAGGCAAGCTAGAGAAGATCAAAAGAGGAAACAAGGAAATCGTAATCTTCATACCGAACAAAGTTAGAGAAACATCTTCGAAAGAGTTCTATGAATGGTACAAGAACCAGGATAAATTTGAAATAGCATACGATGAATCAGAGGACTTCTGGTATTTAAGAGAAAAAGCTGCGGAAACGATTAAGCAACATAGGCGAAATCCATTGCTTTTCCTCAGGGATTATCCAAAACTTGAGGAATTGATATTAGGGAAGTGAAAATAATCTATTGAAAATGCAAAAAATTACGACCTCTTTATCCAAAAAGAACATTAACATGAAAGGTAAGAACTGCTTCATCATCGTCAATTTTTTAATTTCTTCTTCCTTTAATGATATTGAGTGATGATGAAAAATATTGCAAAAAAGCAGGAAGAGTTAGTGTACCCTCATGAATTACTAATTCTATCCTCGAAAAGGGCAATGGAAGTTTTAGAAGGTAAATATAACAAGCGTACAAAAATCTTAGCTTTTTTATTTCTCTTCATTCAAGGTCGAAAGACTAATTTAAGGATAAAGACGGATGACCCTTATCTTAAGATTCTGCTCACTATGGCTAAGCGATCTCGCATAAATATTAGGAGAATCGCAAAAGAAGTAGATGAAAAGTTGCTTTATTATATTCATCAATTTGAAGAAACTCAAAGCACAACGGCCTTTGCCGATTTTGAAGATTACCTAAAGGATTGTATTTATTTACATGTAATCTCGAAGGAAATTATGGGAATTCCGATTTTATCATCGCTTACAATCAAAAGTAGCATGAAGTATGTCAAACCTAAAAGTGAACTCAGAGATTTTCTTGTAGCCATTCAACTATTGGAGAGGAGAGAAGAAATATCCAGATCCGCGGATATGAACAGGATTATAAGTACTCTGTCATTAGCCAAAGAAACACCTCTTATAGAAGCTTCTTTAATGTTATCATTTCTTCTAGCGGTTAAATTTCCTGAGTTAAAATCAGAACTGTTATTAACGCACTATACAACCTTGAAAATTATTGCCGATGAGTTTGAAAAACTGCTTGAACATAAAAAGCTGGACGATATTGCGCTTCAACAGTTGTTCATGAAGTCTATAGTACTCAGTTTGTGTGGCTATTCCAAGTCCTTGCGTTTATCACATGAGGAAGGGATTAATTATCTTGAGGAAATCATCAAGCTCCCTTTTATTGAATGCAGAGTTAGCGAGATATTCGATAGAGCGTCTAAATTAAGAATTTCACAGTTTGAACTACCACTTTGGTGTTTGCTTATAGTAGCTATCGTATTAGTTTTTATTCATGTATTTGCAGAAATTCATCTTACTGGTTCTGTTAATATTGGAATTGTGAGTTTCTCTATTCCAGCCATCCCCTTTTTCCTAACAGTTTCAATAATTTTGTCAATTATGATTCTGTATAAGTTATTAAGGTTGAAAAAGGAGTTGCTGAGCAAGCTCCGGAGGGGGTAGAAAGTGACCGAGTATAAGACGAGTCTTTACGTCGCAAAAATTGATTTGTTGAGTATTCCCTCTAGAGTAAACGTAAGAAAAGGTGTATGGGAAGCACTCAAAGACCGAGAGCTAAGTGAAAGCATTAAATTTTTAGAAAATACACAAAATATTGTCTACAATAATACTTTAATAAGTTTTAGAGTTCGAGAACTGTCTGAAGAGGGCATATATTTATTGTCTTTTTTCCCATGTGGTGAAAATACATCACTTTGGCGGAAAAAACAAAATATCAAAGCTACTCAGGACACTTTAAATTTCTGCGATTTAATTGGGGATCAGTTATCTATAATTGTAGAAGAGGGAATCATCCAATTTTCTAGGCAGTATTTAAGGGATAAGGAGACTATAGACATTTCGGATTGGGAAATTAGTTTTATGGCTATTGATCCACCAGAAAAAGAGAAGTTAAGTGACTTCCTGCAGAAAATTGGAGAAACGAGATATGATTACGTTTTCAAAAAAGTTCCTAAAGGAAAATCCTTCTTTATATTTACTCAAAGTTATTTGAAAGATAGAGAAATAATTGAAATTCTCAAAATTTTTCTGAAGAGATTTGGGGAAATTAAAGGTCCCAAATCGTTAATTACCGCAAGAGAATTTGGAGAAAAATTTTCCGGCAAGGCAGATACGGCATTTATATTTGTTGAAAAAAGTGGTATGTTAGAAGCTTGGTATCGAACCTTGAAGGTATTTTTTGATAGTCAACGTATAGCAACCCAGTATATTGTTGATAATACAATAACCCAAAAAATAACTTCTTTGCCCGGAGTGAAAGCTAACTTAATACTAGAGATAATGACAAAGCTCGGATTACAGCCTATAGTGCTAAGACCACCTGAGGAGATAATAGATAGTGACGGATTCTTGTGCCTATCAAGTATAGAAAGCACAACTCGTCGACTTTTCGGTGCACTTTTCATGTATTCAAAGGGAGGACTTAAGGTTGAAGAAGAAGTGCAGATATATCCAGATATAGAATTTCACATACGTGAAGGGTCATTAGAGATTCCGTCTGATAAAGTCGATGTTCTCTCGGAGAAAATATCGAAGTTAATAGGAAAGAAAATGACGATTGATATTATACTTACCATAGAATGGAATAAGGAAAGTTTGGATAAACTTATTAAGAACCTGGAAAGAGACGGAATACGGACCAATAGAGTTTACTATGTTTCGTCCAGAACTTCGCGGTTTGTTGACAGTTATCTGCTCGACGGGCATATGAGAAGCAATACTCATCCATTTCTGAAAGTTGGGAAAAAAGTTGTTTTTTTGAAGAGCTCAACTGATATTAGAATTTATGCAAATCTTTCATCATTATTCGTTAAGTTGGTCTGGCCAAACGATGAAATCAACATAAAGGACTTAAAAAAGATTCTTTGGTTAGTAAAGAAGAGGATATACAGAATCCAAGAATTCTTTGTACTTAAGATTCCTGAACCGATCCACGTCTTTAAGAATGTAAGAAACATGTATCTTGGCGAGTTTCAAGAAAAACTTACTATCCCTTTACGTCTATTAATCTGAAAAAACTAACTTATATAGAAATTCGCAGAAGAATTTTTAGATGGTGAGAAATATGTCAGATGAACAGCTTCCGATCTCTCAGAAACTTAAGGTAATCGAAAGTGAAACACTGTACAAAACAGACAAATGGTGGGCCGCTGTAGCTCTTGTAGATTCGTTTGGAAGGAAGCAAATTGCAATATACCTTTGGGCAAGGAAAGGTGATGAATGGAAAAGAAGACAGAAATTTGTTATACATGATAAAGGTGAATGGCTTCAAATCAAAGATGCCGTGGAGAAATTAATAGACAAGCTGACAGCGTAACTTCTGAAATCTGCTATGATATTCCTCGAGCTTTAATTACATAATGACGTACTCGTACAGGTAAAAAACTGAAACATATTAAAATGCTTAACTCTTACTTACTATCTATGAAATGCGCTTTTTGTAAAAGAAAGGCTGAATATTTTGTTCCTCCCAGAAAAAGAGGAGATAAAATAATTTATGTCTGTGAAGAACACGCAAGGAAAATTCTACTTGAAGGGAAAAGAGATTTTCTGCCAAGGATAGGACTGGAAGCAAAGTACACCAAATGAATAAAAACAGCAATTACTACGGAATTTAACTACTTTTGGGTGCCACCAATTAAAGTTTCGCAATTTGAATTTTTCTCGAGTGCCCGGGCGGGGCATTTGACATTTACTCCAATTGCGAAATCTTTTAAAATTATCGGTTCTTTCAGGTTTTCATGGAGAAGCTAGACTTATATAATGAAAAGAAGCTTTTGGATCAGGCCATTAGCAAACTTAAAAGATCTAGGATAACGAGAAGGAACAAGAAGCTGATAATGGATTTTGTTGAGTACTCGTTTGCAAGAGGGCTAACGACAGTCAGGGTTGTTAAATATATTTTCCACCTTACTAAACTTGCTGAACTTCTGGGTAAGGATTTTGATAAGGCAACGAAGAAAGACATACAACGGGTTGTTGCGGAAATAGAAAGAGAGAACTATTCTGCGTGGACGAAGAAGGATTTCAGATCCATGCTTAAGAGATTCTACAAATGGCTCAACGATGATAAAGGTTATCCGGAGCAAGTCAAGTGGATAAAGTCAACAATTTCAAAGAAGGACGTCAAGCTCCCTGAAGAACTTCTAACTGAAGACGATATAAGGAAGATGGTTGAGGCCTGCAACAATTCTAGGGATAAGGCTTTAATTTTCGCACTTTACGAATCAGGGGCAAGGATTGGTGAGATTGCTTCTCTAAAAATTAAGGACGTGAAATTTGACGAGTACGGTTCAATAGTAATCGTGAAAGGAAAAACGGGGATGAGGAGGGTTCGATTAATTGCTTCTGATCCTTATCTGAGAGCTTGGCTTAATGATCATCCGATGAAGAATGATCCGGAGGCACCCTTATGGATAAAGACAAACAATGAACCGATAACCTACTCAACAATCAGTAAACTGATCAAGAAAATTGCGAAGAAGGCTGGAATAAAGAAAGGGGTTCATGCACATCTCTTCAGACACTCAAGAGCAACATTCTTAGCTCAGTACCTAACTGAAGCCCAGCTTTCACACTACTTGGGATGGGTTCAAGGCTCCAAAATGGCATCAATCTACGTTCACCTTTCTGGGAGAGACATGGACAAAGCCTTGCTTGGAATCTACGGAATAAAATTTGAGGAAAAGAAAGAGGAAGAAAGGCTAAAGCCGAAGATCTGCCCAAGGTGCAAGGAGAGGAATGCTTACAATGCTGTTTTCTGCAGCAGATGTGGATTGCCGCTTGATATCAAATCAGCGATTCTAAAAAGTGAATTGAGGGATGAAGCGGACAAGCTTTTGAGCGATATCTTAAAGAAAAATCCGGAATTGAGCACATTGCTTGAAAAACTGATCGAGAAGGAAGTTGAAGAAAAATTCAAAGAATTAATTAGAAGTCATAGAGGTAAAGAGATTAGATTGAGAAAATGAGAAGGCAGATTTGCCTTAATCTTCTGAATTTTCTCGTAGTATGTTTTTAGCACAAAGTTTACCCAGTAAGGCATATCTTTCAGAATTTCTCGGAACTCGCTTTCTTCCAGACTTAAAAGCCTTTCGAGCAAATCCATGAGAATCCTGATAAATACCTAGAATAACTAGTTTCGGGTGCTATACGAAGTGTCTCTTGAATGACTATAGGAAAGTAATAAAGTTGGTTTTGCTTAAGCATAGTTGAGATGGAGTATCAGAGGTTTTTAACTCCTGGCTTTAAGCCGTTTGATCCTTTAAAACTGGCTAGAGAAACTGAGAAAATTGTTATAAGGGAAGGGCCTAATGGCCTTGAGAGGAAGTATACGGATTTCTACTCGGTTCCCGTTTATAGAGGAATTGCAACCGGATACGCGGCTGGCTGCTGCCTACGCTGCTTTTATTGCTGGAGCAACTGGTCTAGGGATTTTCCAGAAATTTTCGGAGCCTTTTACTCGCCAAAGCAAGTTGCAGAAAAACTGATACAAGCCGCAAAGAGAGGCATTACTTATTCTGAATACTGGCGCAGAAGAATACCAATAGTTAACAAGCTCCGCCTATCGGGATGCGAACCAACCCTAGGTAAAGAGCATTTGCTGGCTGTTCTGGAAAATCTTGAGGGAAAAGGATACCCATTCTACCTTGAAACCAACGGAATATTGTTTGGAGCGGATAGAGATTATGTGAAAAAGCTTGCGGAATTCTCGGACTTCATCTATGTTAGAGTGTCATTTAAAGCTGCAACCCCAGAAAGGTTTACCCAGAGGACGGGAGCCATCGGAAAATACTATGAGCTGCCATTCAGAGCGCTAAAATATCTGTTGAATGAGGGGATATTCGCAAGGGCAGCAGCGATGACAGATCCAAAAGTAATGCCGAAAGAAGAAAGAGAGCTGCTTATCCAAAAGCTTAGCGAAATAGACCCTAGGTACGCAAGAGGGGAGCTTGAAGAAGAATGGATCGATGCCTACGATACAACGATTAAGAGAATTAAGGCATATTCAGACGAAAAATTTGCAAGGAAACTTCTGAAAGAATTCCTAGGCTAGCAATTTACCTCTGACAATTCTCACAGACAAAAGTCTTCCGATTTATTGGCTGTTGCCTATAAAATTTTATCAGATTTCCGCAGTTCTTACAGAAACCTCTATACTTGTTGTAAACGAGTAGTAAATCTCTAATACCTTTTCTTTCCATTTTTAACTTTAGAAAATTCTTCATCAGATCTTCAGTTATCTGCACAATTCTTCCAATTTCCTCATCAGAAAGATCCTTAACGGCTCTTTCGGGATGAACCCCTGCTCTAAAAAGAATTTCGTTCCTCAAAATATTTCCTATACCAGCAATAACCGACTGATTCAGAAGAATAACCCCGATTCTCTCCTCTGGAAATTTCCTTAAATTTTCTATGGCTTTCTTTCTGTTCCATTCATCGCTAAGGGGATCGGGACCAAGCTCCTTCCTCAACTTTTCCAAAATCGATTCTTTCCTATCAAACTCAACGATTGGAGCATTATAGACAACGAGTCTCTTGACTTTTCCTTTAATCATTAACCTTACTCTTTTCTCTGGCTTAAGTAAAGGCTCATCCAATTGATAGATATGGATAGCTCCGAACATCATCAAATGAACTCTAATGGCGAGGTTATCAAAGAAGAAAATTATGTTTTTACCAAGGCTATCGGATCCCTTAAATCTCTTTCCAATGAACTCTTCAATCGGCACAAAGATTTTCTTCGTTCTGGTAGAAATGTATTCAACAATTTCGTTTCGAAATTCCTTACTTATTCTTATAGCATACGCTTTGGCTGTAGGGCCTTCGACCATATTTTACACATTTCCTTTCATGAATTGTTTTATTTTCCGTAAGGTTTTGTCAAGTTCTGCTCTTGTTCTTTGTTTTGATTTATACCATAGGTCTAATCCGTCGTTTTCTCGTCTGGGAACGAGATGTATGTGGAAGTGGAAGACATCTTGTTGTGCTTCTCTACCACTTGCGTGGAGGATATTGACGGCATTTGCTCCGAGGGCTTTTCTATAAATCTCGGCAAGTTTCTTTGCGATTACTACTATTCTTTTGAGTTCTCTATCAGGGATTGTGTAGATTGTTTCGTAATGCTTTCTTGGAATTATTAGCGTGTGCCCTTCGCTGGCTGGGTTAATATCAAGAAACGCCATAACCATATTGTCCTCATAAACTGTCCATGAAGGTTCAATTCCCTTTACTATTCTACAGAAGACGCACTCTTTCTTCATGAAACATCACCCGCATCTTATACTTTTATGTTTAACCTTCAAACACCTCCAGAAAAGCAGTCTAATTACACTCTAAATTTATAGACTTTCAACTCTCCGGTTGTATAATCACTAAACATTATCTCCTTCAGTTCTACTCTCAACATTATGTCAACAAGTTCCGGCTTGTGCTTTGTTATATCTCTAAATTGGCAATAAAATTTCCTTGCTTTTTCTGCTTCTCTTCCGCTTAGAATGGTTGCGATTCCTTGGGCTTGTAAGCATAGCCTTTCCTTTCCCTGATCGTCAATTGCAATACTAACATTTGGATTTTCCCCAATATTCCTAACTTTGGTGCTTTGTGCAGATGTAACTATGTAGAGCGTGAAGCCATCAGAAACGTAATTCACCGTGGATGCCCTAGGCATATTTCGGGAACAAGTTGCTATAACACAAACATCCTTACCTTTAATATACTGCTTAGCCCTTTCTTTAAGAACTTCCATTTTGATCATATTCATCAAAGACCGAGGTGATTAAATATTTTCCTTTAGGCGCCCTCACGGATTCTTTAGGAAGTTCTCCGTAAACCATTTCCTAAACTTCTCATATGGGATAATGGGTATTCCGTTTAACTTTCCTTCCATTCTATCAGTCCTTACTATGATTTTCGTCTCAATCCAATTTAATTTCTTCAACTTCTTGGCTTCTTGAGCAATATCGGAAGTATGTGAAATTTCTATGACAAAGTTTTTGGTGAGTTTGTCCTTGTAGCCTAAAAGATCCACCCTTATACACTTCTTAGGCTTCACTAGTGTAGTTTTGCCCAAAGATGGCTTGTAGATCGCCTTTGGAAAACTTGAAATGTTACGGAATTTACCATATTTCAGCAAATAGCGCCTATCATTTCTATTTGGAAAATGAAGGGGGATATCCCTTTCAGAGTGTACGACACAACCCATACTTTCCAACCATGCTCTTAATTCATCCTTAATTCTGTTATGTATATCCTCTCGATTGTCGACCATTCTTCCAATTAAAATACTAACTTCAAAATCGATATCTTAAAAATCAAAATCAGTTTCAGCAACGACTTCCATTCCTTCAAAATCCGAAAGTATTCAACAATCCTAGCGTAATATTTGGCTTCTTCCCTACTCTTGGCTTTCCTTAATTTCTTCCTATATTTTCTCAAATTTCTATCGATCCAGCTCATAAATTCACCTAGTTGTCAATACATTTCATTTGTTTCCGTAGGATTTGAGAATTTTAATAATTTGCGATTGCCAGAAAATTAGAGAAATTTATAAGAACCCTCTTCTTCAAGCTTTTGAAGAAAAAAGTAGAAACGAAGATTATAATGAGATAATCATCTGTTTTTCTTCTCAAATTCTTTTTTGAAAACTTCGGCAAGATTGACATTAGCAAGCGGGTTTCTCCTCCTAACTCTCTTAAGATCAATTACAAGTGTATGATCCTTTTTAAGATCCATTCTCATCACATCTCCTATCTCCAAATTATATGCAAGCCATATCGGCTTAGGAATAATTATGGCTCTGCAGCACTTTCCACGTCTAATTATTCGGACTTCCCATGCAAGCAGCGATTTCTGCTCCATGTTGACCAACTTTTGCTCTAGTTTTTAATCTATAGCGCGTCTATTATGCCGAAGATTCCGCTGCATAAATAGCCTACAGTGCTTTTCTGAAATCACTCAAAATAACACTCTAAGGGATTTATTCAGCCAATTTCTCAAAAATGCCGGTGGTTATCATGTTTAGGATTTGGAGTAAGGAAATTGTTGAAACAAAGAATTATCTGCGAGGGGGAATAACAACCATAAAGACGGAGACAAGAATTTTCACAATAGCTGCTGAAGAAAAGGAGAAGAAAGGTGACAAAATCAAGGAGAAGATCTCAAAACTAGTTGAAATTTTAAGGCGCAATAAGGGAAATGAAAATAAGATTCAGAAAGCTTGATCCTGGGCCAGAGGAACTCCTAATATTCATTTTCAGCCTAGCCATTGTTCTCTCATTCCTCCTTTGGAAAGGGCTGATTAGTTTTCTTCGGCTTTTCTATTTTGCATGTTTGGTTATAGTCGCTTATGCCCTAGCTTTAGTGATTGTTCGCTACTTCATTATTTTCACTAGGGATTATGAGAGGGCAATTATCTTCAGATTTGGAAGCTTCAATCGAATCGTTGGGCCCGGCTGGGCAATAAGAATTCCATTAATTGAGGAATTTATCAAATCGTTGACATTAGGATTCAAAACTTAAACATTGAAAAACTTGAAGCCTTCACAAAGAATGATATATTGCTCAAACTAGATTTGATTGCATACTTCAGGGTTAAAGATGTTTATAAAGCAATACTA
>Ga0190286_1000278_pt1 | contig 22965 bp, 13 predicted proteins | sample 48691834_MG_FD_183241 | JGI IMG/M metagenome (GOLD analysis project Ga0190286, IMG submission 183241) | Hydrothermal vent microbial mat bacterial communities from Southern Trench, Guaymas Basin, Mexico - 4869-18-3-4_MG | ecosystem: Environmental > Aquatic > Marine > Hydrothermal vents >... | reverse complement strand
TGCCTCTCTGGTAGAGAGGCTTGGCAAAAAGGTAAAGATAATCCCCGGTGTAAATCAAAATATAAAGGTTACAGATAAAAGCGATCTAAAACTGGCTGAATATTATTTAGATTCCTTCTAATAAAAAACAAAACGTGTCAAAATAACACATTTTACACAAAAATGTGTGTAATATATCAATAAAAATCAACTGCGGATATTTGTGTCACAATCGCCCAGTGAGACATCTCTATCCGCACAAAATCTATATTTAGACGATAATTCTTAATTAAAAAACTACCTAGTTTCATGGCACGAGATTTGCTCACAGAAGCAAACAGGATGAAATACTATTCATTCAAAGAGAGCTAATTTATGCTGGATAACAAGGTTATTTTAATCACCGGTGGGACGGGTTCTTTTGGTAAAAAATGCACAGAGATTATTTTAAACAATTATGAACCTAAAAGACTTATTATCTTTAGTCGTGATGAATTAAAGCAGTACGAAATGAAACAGGTTTTTAATGAAAAGGATTATCCATGCATGAGATATTTTATTGGTGATATAAGAGACAAAGATAGACTTTATAGGGCATTTCACGGGGTTGATTATGTGATTCATGCGGCAGCTCTTAAACAAGTTCCAGCCCTGGAGTATAATCCATTCGAGGCTATCGAAACTAATATTATTGGAGCGCAAAATATTATAGATGCTGCTATTGATAGAGAAGTTAAAAAAGTCATTTTTATAAGCACAGATAAAGCAGTGAATCCTATAAATCTTTATGGTGCAACAAAACTTTGCGCAGAAAAATTATTTGTCGCAGGTAACTCTTACGCACGAGGAATAACTAGATTTAGCGTTGTTAGGTACGGTAATGTTATAGGTAGTAGGGGAAGTGTAATACCATTTTTCTTAAACTACAGACAAAATGGCAAGTTGCCTATTACTGACCTTAGGATGACACGGTTTTGGATTACTCTTGAACAGGGAGTGAACTTTGTACTCTCTTGTTTAGAAAAAATGCATGGAGGTGAAATTTTTATCCCTAAGCTCCCAAGTATGAAAATCACAGACCTCGCAAAGGCTATTTGTCCAAATTGCAAATTAGAAATCATTGGAATAAGACCTGGTGAAAAAATAAATGAAGTTCTAATATCTAAAGATGAAGCCAGGCGAACCATCGATATGGGAAATTTTTTCGTTATTCAGCCAAATTTTCCGTTTTGGAAAACCAAAAACTGGAAGGGTGCTTCTTTACCTGAAGGATATGAATATAGAAGTGATACTAATTTGGATTGGATAACAATTGATGAGATGCTTCAAATAATTGAATCATTTAAAAGTTAAATGAGATGCTTTCTTTTATACCTTATAGTCGCCAATTAATAGATGATGCAGATATTGAAGAAGTTGTTAGAATTTTAAAATCAGATTGGTTAACTCAAGGTCCTAAGGTCAAAGAGTTTGAAGAAGCTTTAGCTGCTTACTGTGGAGCGAAATATGCGACGGTTTTCTCTTCTGGAACGGCTGCTCTTCATGCTGCGTATTTTGTAACTGATATTAATAAAGATGACGAAATAATAACTTCTCCTATAACTTTTCTATCTACTGCCAATGCAGCATTATTTCTAGGTGCCTATCCTGTGTTTGTAGATATAGAAATAAATACAGGTAGTATAAATCCTGATTTAGTAGAAAGAGCAATTACTAAAAAAACTAAGGCTGTTGTTCCGGTGGATTATGCTGGCCATCCTGCAGATTTAGAAAAGATAGCGGAAATTGCTAAAAAATATAATCTTTTAGTTATAGAAGATGCATGCCATGCATTAGGAGCGGAATATAAAAATAGAAAAATAGGTAGTTGCAAATATTCAGATATGACCGTTTTTAGTTTTCATCCTGTAAAGTCAATAACTACAGGAGAAGGTGGAGCAGTTTTAACAAATAACAAAGAATATTATGAAAAACTTATCATGTTCAGGCAACATGGAGTGACAAAGGATCAAGCAAGATTTAAGGTTAAGGCAGAGGCTAAGGATTACTTAAAAAATAATCTGAACCCAAACCTCAACTTCAACCTTGACTTTGGAGATTGGTATTATGAAATGCAGTTTTTAGGATACAATTATAGGCTAACTGATATTCAATGTGCCTTGGGAATATCTCAGCTAAAAAAGCTTGACAAATTTATAGAAAGAAGAAGGCAAATTATAGAAATTTATAAGGAAGCATTTAAAAATAATGATTTTTTTGATTTACCCGAAGAGAAGAATTATGCTAAATCTTCATGGCATTTATATCCGATCAAGTTAAAAGACAAATATAGACAGAAAAAAAGGAAACTTTTACATAATTTAAGAGAAAAGGGATTAGGAATTCAGGTGCATTACATTCCTGTTTATTGGCAACCGTATTATCAAAAATTAGGATACAAAAAAGGAATCTGCCCAAATGCTGAGGATTTTTATCGAAGGGAGATAAGCATTCCCTTGTATCCATCTATGAGTGATGAAGATATCAGATATGTAATAGAGAAAATATTTGAAGTCTTTAAAGAGGTATAAATGAAAATAGCAGCGATAATTCAGACAAGAACATCTTCAACAAGATTGCCGGGGAAAGTTTTAAAAGAACTTCCTTATAATAGTGGCATTACTTGTTTAGAACAGGTTATTAGGAGATTGAAAAAATCTAAAAAAATGGATGATATTATTATTGCTACCACAGAAGGGAAAGAAGATGATGATATTGTGGATATTGCTAAAAAGGAATATGTAAAATATTTTAGGGGTAGCAAGGAAAATGTGTTGTCTAGGTACTATTTTGCGGCAAAGAAAAATAGTATTGATGTAATTGTTAGGATTACAAGCGATTGTCCTTGTATAGATGCAGATATTGCAGATCTAACAATTGATGCCCATATAAATAAAGTGGCAGATTATACATCTAATTCTTTAACAAGGACTTACCCACATGGGCTTGATGTAGAAGTTTTTAATTTTAATGCCTTGGAAGAAGCTTATAAAAAAGCCAATAAAGATTATGAAAAGGAACATGTTACACCTTATATTTATAGAAATCCTCAAATATTTAGAATAAATGAAATAAAAGCACCGAGAGAGCTTCACGCCCCTGATATAAGAATTACCCTGGATACAGAAGAGGACTATGTTCTGCTTTGTGCAGTGTTTGACCATTTATATCCAAAAAATAAGTATTTCGATGCCTATGATATAGTGAATCTTTTTAAAGAAAAACCCTGGTTAAAATTAATAAATAAAAAAGTTGTTCAAAAGAAGATATTAGATAGTTTAGGAGAAGAGATTAAAGAAGCGATAAAAATATTAGATTTGCAGGATTTAAAAAGAGCCAGAGATTTTTTGCAAAGGAATTTACCAAAATGAAAGTTTTCATTATTACCGAAGGTAGTAAAAATATAGGTTTTGGTCATATAACAAGATGTATTTCTTTGTATCAGGCTTTTAAAAAAAGAGGAATAATTCCAAAGTTTATAATAAATGGAGATGATCCTGTTAAAGATTTATTAAAAGGCCTAAATTATCAAATACTTAACTGGCTTGATGAAAAAAGTAGGTTATTCAAAAAGGTAAAAGATGCTGATATTGCTATTATAGATTCCTACTTAGCAGATATTTCTTTTTATAATACTTTATCCGATTTAGTAAGATTAGCTGTATATATAGACGATAATAAAAGGTTGAATTATCCAAAAGGGATTGTAGTAAATGGTAGTATCTATGCAGAAGAACTGAATTATTACCATACTAACGGAGTAACTTGTCTTCTTGGAACAAAATATACTCCTTTAAGAAAAGAATTTTGGGAAGTACCAGAAAAGAAAATAAAAGAAAAGGTTGAAAGCATAATGATTACTTTTGGTGGGGATGATGCTAAAAATATGACCCCAAAAATTTTGGGGTTTTTAAGAGAAAACTATCCTGAGCTGAAAAAGAATGTCATAGTAGGAAAAGCTTTCCAAAATATAGATGAAATTAAAAAGAATGCAGATAAAAATACCAATTTGATTTATTATCCAGATGCCAAAAAAATAAAAGAGATTATGTTGGAATCTGATATAGCTATCTCTGCAGGAGGACAGACCTTATATGAGCTCGCAAGAGTTGGAGTCCCTACAGTAGGGATCTGTGTAGCAGAAAATCAATTAAGAAATGTAAAAGGATGGGAAAGAATAGGATTTTTAGAATATGTTGGGTGGTATAATAGAGATGATATACTTGAGAAAATTAAAGACGCAGTAGAATGTCTAAAGGATGTAAAAATAAGAAAAAGTAAATCTAAGATAGCCAAAAAAATTGTTGATGGAAAAGGAAATTTAAAGATAGTTGATAAAGTAATAAGAGAATAATTGTTATGAAAATAGTTATAGCTACGATAAAATCTTGGAATATTAGGAATGCATATAAATTTAAAGAATTGTATAAAGATAAATACGAAGTTGTAATAATTACAGATAAGAAAGAATTAAATAAAAAAAATATCGGTAGAATTAACCCTGAATGGATATTTCTCCCACATTGGTCATGGATAATACCGCCGGAACTTTATGAAAAGTATACCTGTGTTGTTTTTCACATCACAGATCTTCCTTTTGGTAGAGGAGGAAGTCCGCTTCAAAATTTAATTCAACGTAAAATCTATCATACTAAAATCTCAGCAATTCAAGCAGAAGAAGGGATTGATACAGGGAAGATTTATTTGAAAAAAGATTTTTATATTGGGATAGGAAGTGCAGAAGAAATTTTTATTGCTGCTTCTCAAATTATCTTTTTTGATATGATTCCTTATATTTTAGAAAACAAACCTGTCCCTCAGACACAAGAAGGAGAAGTGATAGTTTTTAAAAGAAGAAAACCCAAAGAAAGCAATTTACAGAAAGCAGAGATAAAAAATTTGGATGATTTTTATGATTTTGTCCGAATGTTAGATGCAGAAGGATATCCTAAAGCTTTTTTTAAAATAAATAATTTAAAAATTGAATTTTCCGAGGTTCATAAGAAATCAAATAAATTAGTAGGTCGTTTTGAGGTAGTTTATGAAGAAAATTAAAGAAAATAAGACAATTCTAATAGTCGCTGCCCATCCTGATGATGAAGTCTTAGGATGTGGTGGAACAATTGCAAGATTGATTAAAGAAGGTTTTGAGGTTTATACGCTAATTTTAGGTGAAGGGATTACCTCAAGAGATAACATGAGGGATAGAAAAAGGAGAGAGGAAGAAATTACAGAGTTAAAAGGAGAAGCTAAAGAGGCAAATAAGATATTGGGGGTTAAAGAAGTTTTCTTTTATGATTTTCCTGACAATAGATTCGATACAGTTCCATTTTTAGATATTGTAAAAGTTGTTGAGAAGATAAAAAATAGCATTAATCCAGAGATAATTTTTACTCATTATGAGAGGGACTTAAATGTTGACCATCAAATTGCATATAGAGCTGTGATAACAGCAACAAGACCATTAAAAGAAGAAAGTGTAAAAGAAATATATTCTTTTGAAATTCCGTCTTCTACTGAATGGCGATATCCTTTAAATTTTTCGCCTGATATATTTTTTGATATCTCCACAACTATAGATATTAAAATTAGGGCACTTGAAAAATATAAAACTGAGTTAAGAAAATATCCTCATCCGCGGTCTTTAGAAGGAGTGAAACTTATTGCAAAGAATTGGGGAATTAAGGTTGGCTTGGAATACGCAGAGGCTTTTAAAGTAGTAAGAATATTAAAATGAACTTTAGAAAATTAGCTATATTAACTTCTGAAACTAGTTGGTTTGTACCTTACGCAAAACAATTAAGTAAAATTTTAAGGAAAAGGAGGTTATTAGCTAAGGTGTTTTTTGATCATAAAAATATTTCAGAAGAATTCGAAGTTGTATTTATTCTTAGTTATTTTAAAATAATACCACCTAAATTTCTGTCAATGCATAGACATAATATCGTGGTTCATGAAAGCGATTTGCCAAAAGGCAAGGGTTGGGCTCCTTTATTTTGGCAAATTTTAGAGGGTAAAAATAAAATACCTATAGTTCTATTTGAGGCTTCTAAAAATGTAGATGATGGTGATATTTATCTTAAGGACTTTTTAATATTTGAGGGTCATGAGTTATACGACGAAATCCGAGAAAAGCAGGCAAAGAAAACAATAGAATTATGCTTGCGTTTTATTGATGACTACGAAAAATTAAAACCTAAAAAGCAGAGAGGAAAATCGACTTTTTATAGAAGAAGAACTCCTGCTGATAGTGAATTAGATATTAATAAGACAATAAAAGAACAGTTTAATCTTTTAAGAATAGTTAACAATGAAAATTTTCCAGCTTTTTTTTATCATAAAGGTCACAAGTATATTATAAACATTTATAAAGCGGATGAATAAGGGGGTATCAAGATGTATTTAGAAATAAAGAATAAAAAAATAGGGAAGAATTTTCCTGTTTTCATAATAGCTGAGCTTTCAGCAAATCACCTTCAAAAATTTGACAATGCTGTAAAACTTATAAAAGCAGCAAAAGAAGCAGGTGCCGATGCCGTTAAACTACAGACTTATACACCAGATACTGTAACTATTGATTGTGATAATGAATATTTTCAGATAAAACAGGGAACTTTATGGGATGGAAAGACTCTTTACCAACTTTACAAAGAAGCTTATACTCCTTGGGAATGGCAGCCAAAATTAAAGGAAATTGCAGAAAGCGAAGGTTTAATATGTTTTTCATCTGTTTTTGATAAATCAGCAGTAGATTTTTTAGAAGAAATAAATGTTCCTGCTTATAAGATTGCCTCTTTTGAAATAACTGATATTCCGCTTATTGAGTATGTGGCTTCAAAGGGAAAACCTGTAATTATTTCCACAGGAATCGCTACTCTTTCTGATATTGAAGAAGCAGTAAGTGTCTGCAAAAGAATGGGAAATAACCAAATAGCTTTACTTAAATGCACCAGTGCTTATCCTGCGCCTTTAGAAGATGTAAATTTAAGGACTATTCCTCACATGGCATCTACCTTTAAAACTGTAGTTGGATTGTCTGACCATACCCTTGGTATCTCTGTTCCTATCGCCTCTGTTGCCTTAGGTGCTTGTATAATAGAAAAACATCTAACCTTAGATAGGTCATTAGGCGGACCAGATGCTGCTTTTTCTTTAGAACCTGCTGAATTCAAAACAATGGTAAAATCAGTCAGAGAAGTAGAAAAGGCTTTAGGGAAAGTTTCTTACGATTTAACTGAAAAGATGAAAAAGAGTAGAGAGCTATCTCGCTCTTTATTTGTAGTAAAAAATATAAAAGCAGGAGAAGTCTTTACCGCAGAAAATATCCGTTCTATCCGACCAAGCTATGGCTTGTATCCGAAATATTTAAAAGAGATTTTAGGAAAACAGGCAGCCTGTGATATTAAGAAGGGAACACCATTGAAATGGGAGTTAATAAAATAATGGAGAAAAGAGAAAAAGCAGGAAAGCAAATTAAAAAGTAATAAAGGAGTCTTTATGAGAATTTTAGTCACTGGTGGTGGGGGGTTTATTGGCTCTCATTTGTGTGAAAGACTTTTGAAAATGGGTCATGAAGTTATCTGTGTGGATAATTTTTTTACTGGTAGCAAAAAAAATATCATTCATTTACTTTATAATCATAATCCCTATTTTGAAGTTATCCGTCATGACATTACTTTTCCTCTTTATGTAGAAGTAGATCAGATATATCACCTGGCTTGTCCTGCTTCGCCTATTTACTATCAAAAAGACCCTGTGCAGACAATAAAAACGGCTGTGCACGGATCTATAAATATGCTAGGTTTAGCAAAAAGATTGCAAATAAAAATTCTATTAGCATCTACTAGTGAAGTGTATGGAGATCCTAAAGTTCACCCTCAAAAGGAAGATTATTGGGGACATGTAAATCCTATTGGGCTTAGATCTTGTTATGATGAAGGGAAAAGATGTGCAGAAACACTTTTTATGGATTATCACCGTCAGTATAAGCTTAAGATAAAGATTGCCAGGATATTTAATACTTACGGTCCTAGGATGCAAATTAACGATGGGCGGGTAATTTCTAATTTTATCGTTCAGGCTTTAAAAAATGAGGATATTACAGTTTATGGCGATGGTTCTCAAACACGTTCTTTTTGTTATATAGATGACCTTATAGAAGCACTTCTTAAGGTGATGAATACTGCAGATGATTTTACAGGGCCTATAAATTTAGGGAATCCAAAAGAAGTAAGTATTTTAGAATTAGCTAAAAAGATTATTAAGCTGACGAGATCTAAATCTAATATTGTTTTTAAATCACCTCCTCAAGATGATCCCAAAAGGAGATGTCCTGATATAACTTTGGCTAGAAATACGCTTTCTTGGGAACCAAAAGTTTCTTTAGAGGAAGGTTTAACTAAAACTATAGCTTACTTTAAAAATCTTTTAAAGAAAGAAGAAAAAAGATTATGAAAGTCCTATGTTTTTCTCCTTACGCCAGGTGGACGCTTCACACTTTATATGAAATAACAATCGCTCATGCTTTAAAATTAAGAGGAGCAGGGGTAAATTTCATTCTATGTGATGGGGTATTTTCAGAGTGTGATATTCATTGGGCAGCAACTGCACCCAGAAATGAATATTCTTGTCTTCAATGTCAGGCGATGGTCGCGGATCTTTTTTACAAGATGAAAATGCCTTATAAGTGGTTGGGAAATTTTTTAATGCCACAGGATTTTGAAATTGTACAAAAATGGATTTTAAGTATTGATAAAGAAGCATTAAAAAATGCTACTTTTGACGGCATTAATCTTTATGATTGGGTTATTTCCTCAGTTCATTCCCATTTCCGTATGAGCTTCATAGATTTAGATAATCCTGTTATGGAAAAAGCCTTGAGAAACTATTTGTACAGTGGTGCTCTTGCTTATCTTGCTTTATCAAGAATCATAGATTTTTATAAACCTAATGTTCTTTTACTTTTTAATGGTCGCCTATATTTAACAAGAATAGCCTTTGAACTAGCAAAAAAACACAAAATACCTACTTTTATTCATGAAAGAGGAAGATTAATAGAAACTTTACAACTTCATAAAAATGAATTTTGTCATTCTTATAAACCTATTTTACAAAGCTGGGAATATTGGAGGGAGATTCCCGTCAAAGAGGAGGAATTAAAAACAATTTATTGCTATTTAGAAGACAGAGCATTTGGAAGAAGGCTAAACTGGAAGGTTTTCTCTGACCCTCCTATTTTTAAAAAACAAGAGGAAATAAAGAATCTCTTAGGTGTACATAATTTTAAGCATATTATTAGCCTTTTTACATCATCGGAGGATGAGGTTGTAGCAACTATAGAAAAATTTGATAAAGGTTTTAAAAATCAACAAGAATGGATAGAAAAAACGATAGATTTTTTCCTTCACACACCTCAGAATATGCTTTTAATAAGGGTTCATCCTAATACAGGTGGAAAGAGAGCAACAGGAAATAATGTTCAACAACTGAATTACTTTATAAATTTGAAAAATAGACTGAAAAATATCGAAAACATTAAAGTCATTTTGCCCGAAGAAGAAATTTCAAGTTACAGTTTAATTGATTTATCTCATTTGGGACTAGTATATTTATCCACAATAGGTCTTGAGATGGCGTGTAGAGGTAAAAAAGTGATTGTTTGCGAGAATGCTATTTATGCGAATGAGGATTTTGTAGTTACAGTAAGAGATAAAAATAATTTTTTGCAAGTATTAAAAAATCATATAACTTGTCTTAATAGTAATCCCCCTAATATCACAATTGCCCAAAGGGCTTATAGATTTGCATATCATTATTTTGTTAGACATTCTATACCTTTTGATTTAATCCATATGCCAGATATTCATACAGGCATTCCAAGGTATCATAATATTAGCGAATTACTACCTGGAAGAAATGAAAATCTTGACAAAATTTGTGATTTTATCTTAAGTCGAAGGAAAACTATAATAGAATTACCTGATAGGCAAAGAATTAATCGTAGAAGATATAATGAAAATATAGAGAAAAAATTTCTAAGAAAGGTTCTTGGTCTTAAAAATATCTATGTAATAAAGGAACCACCTTTAATTTCAATAGTTGTTCCATGTTATAACTATGGCCAGTATTTAGAAAGAGCAATAATAAGTGTAATTGACCAAACTTATTCTAACTGGGAAGTTATAATAATAAATGATGGTAGTACTGATGATACTTCTAAAATAGCAAAAAAATTAATTAAAAAATATTCAAAATTTAGAATTAAGCTAATTGAACAAAATAATTCTGGTCAGCCAGCCATCCCAAGAAATAGAGGGATAAAAATAGCTAAAGGGAAATATATTCTTTGTTTAGATGCAGATGATATGATAGCACCTACTATGTTAGAAGAGTGCCTTCGTATAGCAGAGGTAGGGTATCCTTTAGTTTATACAGATGTTGAAGTTTTTGAAAAAGGTCAGATGGAAAGAAAAGATATTTGGGTAAGTGGAGAATATAACTTTGATATTTTGAAATTTAGAAACTTTATTCCAACAGCTAGTATTTTTTTAAAAAGTGCATGGGAAAAGGTAGGAGGGTATAGGACAAATGTTAAGGGATATGAAGATTGGGATTTTTGGATTGCTTTAGGAGCTAAAGGATATTATGGAGCAAGGGTAGCTAAACCTTTATTTAAATACTTTAAAGATAAAGACGGTCTATATGCCAAAGCTACTAAAGACGATGCAAGGCTCAAGGCGAATATTGTTTTAAATAATAGAGACGTTTATCCATCAGAGGTTATAGAATGGGCTTTAGCTATTTTGAATGGAGAATCTTGGGCTTCTCCAGGAGAAAGAGGTATAGTTCCAATCCCTCAGGCAATAGCTCAGATGAAATTAAAAAAAACGCAAAGAGACCAGATAAAAATGATCTTTTATACAGCAAAGCAATTATACAATAATGGTCAGGAGGAAGAAGCAATAAAATTATTTAAAAAAGTACTGCAATTAGATTCTAAATTCGCCTTGGCACATAATGATTTAGCCTTTATCTATTGGCAGAAAAAAGATGTAAATAAAGCTCTATATCATTTAACTAAAGCCATGGAACTGGCGCCGAATGATCGAGACATTATCCGAAATTGTGAACGGGTCATGCTAGAGCTTCATAAGGTAAAGGATACTTAATGATTTATATAAACACTATTTGCAAGAGTATTTGAGGAAAAAGAAATGAAAAAAGTAGTTAAAAAAATTGTAAAAATCATAAATGATGAGAATAAGAATAATTCTGAAGAAATTAAAAAAAATAATTCAAATAACAAACTTAAAATTCTTTTGATAACGCACAATTTTCCACCAGAATGGTATGCAGGTGTTGAAATTTATACTTATGACTTTGCTAAGACATTAATTGAAAGAGGGCATGATGTTTCGGTCTTGTATCCAAAGCTTGATCTAACCATAAAATTACCAACATTAAAAGAAGATTTTTATAGTGATATTAAGGTGTATAAGCTTTTAGTTAACAATACTAATCTCTCTTCACATATCGAAAATCATGAAATTGAAAATGTTTTCGCAGAACTGATAAGGAAGAAAAGGTTTTCAATTGTTCATTTTCAGCACACGCACCAATTTTTACCTTTTTCTCTTTTAAAAATTGCCAAAGAGCAAGGATATAAAGTTTGTTTAACTTTACATGATTTTTGGTTTATGTGTCCTAGGACGCACTTATATATTCCAAAAACAAATACAGTATGTAGTGGTCCAGAAACAGTTGATAAGTGCGTTCATTGTCTATTAGCCGATTTATCCACAGAATTCACTCCTGCCCAAAAGGCTTCACTTTATTATACTATTGCCTATCGCTCAGAGTATGTAAAAAAGCTTTTTGAAGACATAGATTTTATTTCGGCACCTTCAAAATATTTAGCTAAAAAATATATTTCTTATGGTTTTGGTAAAAATAATAAAATTAAAGTATTACCCTTGGGGCTTAAATCGATATTTCGCAAAAAAGTTAATAACATTAATTCAAAATATATAAAATTTGGATATATAGGAACAATTCATAAGTTGAAGAATGTGAATTTACTAATCGACGCTTTTAAAACAGTTAAAGGTAATGCAAAGTTAATTATCTGGGGGAATGGTCAATCTGAGGAAATAGAGAAGATAAAAAAAGCAATGCTTGAAGATAATAGAATCGAATACAAAGGGAGTTATACCTATGACCAACTTTTTAAAGTATTATCCAATATTGATATAGGAATTGTTCCTTCGTTAGTAGAAAATTATCCATTGGTAGTTAGAGAATTTCTCAGTGCAGGTATACCTGTTATTGCGTCCAAAGTTGGAGGAATACCGGAAATAATCACTCATATGGAAAATGGTTTGTTATTTGATCCTTCAAATAAGGAAGAGTTAATTAAAATATTACAACAGATTATACAGAATCCATCAATAATTGACCAACTGCGGCAAAAGATAACAACTATAAAAACAATAAAGAAAGATGCTGAAGAATGGGAGAAAGTATATGAAAAATTAATTAAAGAAAAAAAGAGTAGTAGGGCCAAAACTTCCATCATCATTCCTGTTTTTAATCAACTCAAATTTACCAAACAATGTTTTGATGCCCTCTATAAAGTAACACCAAATGAGCTTTTTGAACTCATTGTGGTTAATAATGGTTCTAATGATGGAACAAGAGAATTTTTAGATGATTTTGCTAAAAAGCATTTTAATGTGGAAGTTATCCATAATCAGGAAAACCTTGGTTTCGCCAAGGCATGTAATCAGGGAGCGCGGGTAGCAAAAGGGAAATATTTGGTATTTTTAAACAACGATACTATACCTTTGGCGAGTTGGTTAGAAGAAATGATTAAAGCTGCGGAAAGGGATAAAAATGTTGGAATTGTGGGAAGCAAATTAATTTTCCCTGATGACACAATCCAACATGCAGGTGTGGTAGTATATGACTTTCCGTACCCTGTGTTCCCTTGCCATATTTATTATAGAAAACCAGCAGATATCTCAGAAGCAAATATAATAAAAGAATACCAGGCGGTAACAGGTGCTTGCATGCTTATACATAAAGATATCTTTGAAAGAATAGGTGGTTTTGATGAGGAATTTCTAAATGGATATGAAGATGTGGATCTGTGTTTTCGGGTAAGAGAGTTGGGCTACAACGTTATTTATTGTCCAAACAGTATGCTTTATCATTTTGAAGGACAAACCGAAGGGAGGCATAACCTTGAGAAAGAAAACCTTGAGCGATTGAATCAGAAATGGGTTAATAAAATCAAACCCGATAAGAAAGTAGATAGTCTAAGCATAATCATTGTTACCCATAATTCTTTAAATGACCTCCCTTCTTGTTTAAAAAGTATCTTATCATTTACCTCCTTGGAACACTACGAAATAATCATAATAGATAATAATTCTGTTGATGGAACAAAACAATTTTTAAAGTCTCTTCAGGAAAAGGCATCTTTTTTAATCAAATTAATTTTTAACGAAGAAAACTTGGGGTTTTCCAAAGCTTGTAATCAGGGTATAAAAAAAGCTAGGGGTAAATATATCGTTTTGTTAAATCCTGATACGGTTGTTACTCCTGATTGGGACAAAAGAATGATTGCCCATTTTGCAGATGGTGTGGGAGCTGTCGGGCCAGTTTCTAATTATGCAGCGGCTTTACAAAATCTCAGTCTATACTTACAAGATTTACCTCCGACAATGGATAGTGCTGCTATTAACCAAATATCAGAAAAAATGTTTAAACAATACAGGGGGAAAAGCATAGAGACAAAACTACTAATTGGATTTTGCCTTATGACCAAAAAAGAAATTTTAAATAAACTGGAAATGCTGGATGAAAATCTCTTTTTAGGAAACGATGATTTGGAACTTTCTTGGAGGCTGAGGTTAAATGGATATAAGTTAGTGGTAGCACCAGATGTTTTTGTTTATCACAAAGGACAAGCATCGTTTAAAACCAAACCTTCTCATGAAACCGAAAAGTTAGTTCAAGAAAGCACAGATAAATTGGCAGAAAAGTTAATTAAACACTATGGATTTGGCAATGTGCCCCTTCCTGAAGAATTATGGGGAATAAATTGGTTTAAACCTTCTGCGAAATATAGTGGAATGTTTAAACAACTTGATAAAAAAGTGTCTATAGTTATTCTCAACTACAAGCTACCAGAAGATACATTGGAATGTATACAATCTATTTATAATAATATCTATGAGAAATTTCAGATAATTGTAGTAGATAACGGCTCACAGGATGGTTCCGTAGAAAAAATTATAAACTGGGCAGAGAAAAATAAAAAAAGATTTATTTACTGCAAGGAGAAAAATTTTGTTTTCCCTGAAGAAAAATTTAAACAGGAGTTAGTTATCATAGAAAACAAAGAAAATCTCGGTTTTGCAGGTGGGAATAATATTGGCATTAAGTATGCTTTAAATTGCGGTGCTGATTATATATGGTTGTTAAATAACGATACGGTTGTAGAAAAAGATACCTTGGAAAGCTCTATCTTATTGGCTGAACGGCTAAAGGCAGAAAGACAAGAAAAGGTAGGGCTTATTTCCTCAAAGATTTATTGTTATAAAGATAGAACAATGGTCCAGTACAATGGGGGAAAACCCTTTTATAAGGGAATACCAGATAAAGAAGGTGAACTGCCTCGTTCAGTTAAATTTGCGCCTTGTTGTAGTTTGTTGATTAATCGCAAACTTCTTGAGGAAATTGGATTATTAAATGAAGATTACTTTCTTTATTATGAAGATACTGAATTTTGTACAAGAACTTTAAAGGCGGGTTGGACTATTTGGTATAACCCTTATTCTAAAGTATATCATAAAGGAGGCGCCTCCATTGGTTTATGGTTACAATCTCCTCTGAGTGCCTACTATGCTACAAGGAATATCCTACTATGTCAATTTCAGATCAACCCTGCAAAAGTTGGCGAGATTTTTGTTTATCTAAGAAATGGATACTGGCAGGAATTAAGAAAAGAAAGGCAATGTGTGTTTGCTTTTGTAAAGGCTATTAAAGACTTTTTAAAAGCAAAGACAGGCAAAGTAGATATAGATTTTGAAAATAATGTAGAGAAGTATATAAAAGAAATAGAAGGGGAAAAGGAAGAAATTGCAAACTTTTTACAGAATCTACCTAGTTTAAATTTACAAGAAAGGTTAGAAATAATCGGAAAATCACTCGTCTTAAACTTTGATAAAAAAGAAATATTGGACCAGTTTATCAATCTGGCTCAGAGCGTGTTTTTTAGAGAGTATTTCCATCAAAAAAATTTATATTCCAGACCATGATGGAAAGGGAGAGTAGCATGCCAGTAACAAAGTGGGACTACTTTATCCCATACACTAAGGAAGATGTAAGTGCCTTTACTACTAATGGCCCAGAATCAGTGATAGTACAACGTGTACGTTTAGAACGCGATCGTCAAGCTCTATATACTGCTGATGTATTTTTATACCATCGTCAACAGCATAAACAGATGGTGTGGCAATTCCTGACTATTTCGGAAAAAGATAATGGATTCAATATAGAATTACCTGGTGTCTTCTCTAATATAGATCCCGTCTGGAAAGCGTTTCTCAGACAGGTATTAATGCAGGTGCTCCAGCAAGTGCAAAATGATCCTAAAGCCCAACAGTCAGGTATCATTAATGTCTCTTTTGAGGTCCCAGAAGATATTTCTCCTCTTCAAGAACCAGGAGAAAACAGGGTAGCACCTGGCTTTGCCTGGAATGAGCTTTATATACATAGTGCTAAACGCTATCTATTTGCCTCTGAGCGAATAAAGGGCATGAAGGTCTTAGACCTAGGATGTGGCACCGGTTATGGGGCCAAATTATTGACTCGCACGGCTGAGAAGGTAATTGCAGCTGATACTGATTTTTATGCACTTCAATATGGGGAAAAAAATTATTCTGATCCTCACATCCAGCGTGTCCGAGTGCCCTATATTACCGCCGAGCAACATTTACCATTTGATAATGATAGTTTTGATGCCATTGTAAACTTTGAAGTGATTGAGCGTGTACCTGTTGAACATATGGAAGCATATTTTGATGAGATTGCAAGGGTACTTAAACCTGAGGGATTACTATTTATCTCAACACCAAATAAAAAGATTTATATAAATTATCCTGATCCTTACCATATATCATTAATGACTCTTGAAGATTTCCGGGCTTTACTTTTAAGTCGGTTTGAAAGTGTACACCTATATGGGCAAGTTCAATCAAAAGGTTTGCCCCACACAAGTATGGAATTTGAGATAGTACCAAATATTTCTGATAATGATGAGATTTTTATAGGAATTTGCCAACACTATTGCGGTAAAAAACGCAACATTGTATTGCCACCTCCAACTGTGTGGGAGAAATATACAACAAAATTATCTCTTACTCCCATTACAGTAATCATACATACGCGGAATGAGGAAAAAAATATAAAAGATTGTCTAGAAAGTGTAAAGGATTGGGCGGCTGAGATTATTGTAATGGATATGGAAAGCAGTGATCATACGGTAGAAATTGCCCGTCAATATACAAATAAGGTATTTAGACATCCATTTATAGAAGACTTTGATTATGCCCGCAATGTAAGTGCCCAATATGCCTCTTATAAATGGATTCTTTATCTTGATGCCGATGAGCGCATGACACCTGCTTTGGCAAATCAAATCAGTAAATTTATACAAAATGTACCTGAAGATGTAGCTGCCATCCAATTGCCATATAAAAATTATTTCCTTGGCAAGTGGATCCAACACGCAGGAGGATGGTATCCTGGATATAAGGCCCCTATGCTATTACGCCGCGGTCGGTTTAAATGGCGCCCTCGTGCGCATGAAGGGGTGGTTGTAGAAGGGAGAATATTGCGTTTTCCTGCCGATGATTCTTCACTAGCCATTGAACACTATACCTATAACAATCTTACTCAATACTTTTCTAAAATGAATCGCTACACCTCATCAGAAGCCAAAAAGCTTATGGATAAAAATCCTCCTCTCTCTTGGCAAAACTTGGCAGAGGCCTTTGTAAAGGATTTTCAGTTTTACTATGATATTACCGAAGGCAAACATGACGGCGTCCATGGGCTTTTACTCTCCCTTTGCTCAGGCATCTACCGCTTAGTTAGCTGGATGAAATACGTAGAAGGGAAAATTAAGAAGGGTCAAAGCTCCCAAATTTCCATCCCAGAAAATGTGAGTCAATTTCTACATTATATGCAAACCTTAACAGATACATCCCAGCCACCTTTATGGTGGTTTAAAGTTTGGGAGCGAATAAAACGAGAGAATAAGGGAGATGTTTTATTAATTGGAAAATCTGATTTCAAAATCTGCGAAAATATGCAAGATAAAGGCTGGCAAGTCTACTGCAGTAGCGAGACGTTAAAAAGCGGAGTATTTAATGGATTATCAAAAACTTTATCCTTAAAGGTTGTTCCACCAGATGCCTTTTCCCAAATTAAAGTAGATTCATTAATCTCATTTGATGGTGAATGGCAGAAGGCTATATCTGCTCTAAAATCTAGAGGTTCATTTTTAATAGGTATAACTAAGCTTCCATCTGATATTGAAGCTTGGCGCAAACAGCTTGAAGAAAATTTTGAGGCCACCGTTCACCTTCTGGACCCTGAACCAGGGTGTAACCTTCTTATAGCCTTTGGTTGGAAAAGTCAACAGATGAGAGAGATTCGCCGTCGTGTCCTAATGATAGCACATCAGCATGCCCTTGAAATGTTTGGAGGAGGAGAAACTCAACTCTTTGAAACCCTCATTGCCCTGCGTGAATATGGTGTAAAGGCAGATATATCTTTATCCTTACGCTTTTCCCCTGATAATTATGATCTTTTGCATGTATTTAGTGTTTATCATCAAGAAAAACTCTCTTTTTTCCGGCAGGTAAAACAGCCTATCGTAATTTCACCTATCTTTGAAGATCTATCCGAAGTATATCAAATTACTCCCATTGTAAAACAAATTTTTAATCAAAAAAATGAAACAGTGGTTGAGCAGACTCTAGAAAATTGGAAAGAAGGACAGATAGTAAATTCTCAACCTACCCAAATTCCTCCTACTTTTTATCAAATGCAACGTACAATTTTAGAGACTGCTAAGATGTGGTTACCAAATGCCTTTCTTGAAGCCCAATTATTACAAAAGACATTTAAAGAATTAAATAAGCCAATTCGGGTCATACCTAATGCAGTTAACACAGCCCAATTTATTAATGCTTCGCCAGAGCCATTTATTGAACGATATGGCTTACGGGACTTTGTCCTTTGTGCTGGACGAATAGAGCCTAAAAAAAACCAATTGATGTTAATTTGGGCCCTTCGGGGCACGGGGTTACCCTTAGTAATAGCTGGACCCGAATTTGATGCTGAATATGCAGCCTTATGTAAACGCTGGGCCGATGACAATGTGTATTTTATTGGAGAAATTTCTCCAGACTTGCTTGCTTCTGCCTATAAGGCCGCTCGTGTTCATGCATTACCTTCATGGTTTGAAACCACAGGGCTTGTTAACCTTGAAGCAGCTTTAGCAGGGTGCGCAGTGGTAATTGGCAACAGGGGTGCTGAAAAAGAATATCTAAAGGATTATGCATATATTTGTGACCCTGGAGATTGGAAAAGTATCCGCAACGCAGTTTTAAAGGCTTGGAAGGAGCACAACCCAAAAATGGCAGATGCATGCCGACAGCATATATTGAAATACTATACTTGGAAACACACTGCTAAAGCAACCGTTCAGGCATATGAAGAAATATTAGATAAAAAGGAGATAGCAATAAAATGGGAAGGGTCTCAATTTGTTTATCACTCACTTGCCCTAATAAATAGAGAAATTTGTCTTCAACTGATCAAAAAGGGATATGAAGTTACTATTATTCCTTATGAAAAACACCAATTTGGGTCTGAAGTGGACAAAAGGTTTAAGGCCATAGAAGAAAGGATAAATAAACCTTTATCAAAACCTGCCGACATACATATCCGTCACCACTGGCCACCCAATTTTAATCCGCCCCCTGAAGGCCATTGGGTGATTATTCAGCCTTGGGAGTTCGGGCCCTTACCAAAGGATTGGATTGAACCTATGCGAGATTTAGTAGATGAGATTTGGGTTCCAAGTAAATATGTATGGAAGTCTTATGTAAGTAGCGGTATTCCTCCAGAAAAGGTATTTGTTATTCCCAATGGGGTGAATATAGATATTTTTAACCCAAAGGCAAAACCATACCCATTAAAGACCAAAAAACATTTTAAATTCCTCTTTGTTGGAGGTTCTATATGGAGAAAGGGTATAGATATTTTGTTAGAGGCATACACTGAGATTTTTACTAATAAAGACGATGTAACTTTGGTCATTAAGGATATGGGACAGGACAGTTTTTATAAACATATAAGTCTTAAAGGAAAAATAGAAGAAATTAAGAATAACCCAGATGCCCCAGAAATTTTATATTTGACTGATAAATTGACAGAAAGACAAATGGCAGGGTTATATACAGCATGTGATTGCCTAGTGCATCCATATAGGGGCGAGGGATTTGGATTACCTGTCTTAGAGGCAATGGCCTGTGGAATTCCTGTAGTCGTTACAGAGGGTGGGGCAACGGATGATTTTTGCAAAAAGCAATGGGCCTACTTAATCCCCTCAAAGAGGATATTAATTGATTTTCCTGATTGTAAACTTGTTAGAAAATATGCTGAAATATTAGAACCAAATAAAGAGAAGATTAAAAGTATATTAAAGCATATATTTAGAAACTATGGAGAGGCTCAAGAAAAGGCAAGACATGCTTTAGAGTATGTACAAAGATATTTTAACTGGGAAGTGATAGGAGAAAAGGTAATTCAACGTATAGAGGAATTAAGGAAAAAGCTAATTAGGAGGTATGCTTTTAAAATGAAAAGTAAAAAAAGTAGAGAGGAGTTATATAAAGAGGCAGAATTCTTGTATAAAAACGGGCAAGAGGATAAAGCTATAGCTTTATTTCAAAAGGCATTAGCATTAGACCCCTCTTTTGCCTTAGCTCACAACAATCTTGCCTTCATTTATTGGCAAAAACAGGACGTGGAAAAGGCCTTGCATCACATCATCAAGGCAATGGAAATTTCTCCAGATAATCGTGATATTATTTGGAACTGCGGGCAAATTATGCTTGGACTGGGGTATGCAAAAGATGCCTATGAGGTATATAAGAGTTATTTAAAAAGGCATCCTGAGGAAAAAGAAATAAGACAGGTTGTTGAAGAGCTTGAAAAGGGCCAAATCTTTTGAACATTTATTTTAAAATGCCGAAATATTTTTTAGTATAAAAAATTTTGCAGGAGAAAAAATGGCTACTTTATCTTTATGTATGATTGTCAAAAACGAAGAAAAACACCTACCTGGATGCCTTAAAAGTGCAAAAGAGGCAGTAGATGAGATTATAGTAGTAGATACTGGTTCAACAGATAGAACAATAGAGATTGCTAAAATGTTTGGGGCAAAGTCCTATTACTTTAAATGGGATAATGACTTCGCTGCTGCACGCAATGAGGCCATCAAACATGCCACTTCTGATTACATCCTCTGGATGGATGCCGACGAAAGGTTAAACAAGGCCGATTTGAATAAATTATTAGCACTAAAACACAATTTGCCCCTTGATAAAAAGACTGCCTTTGCTGTAGAGATTGTAAATTATCGTAAAGGAAAATTTCCAGAGACCGCCTATCAAACTCGTATTTTTCCTAATTTACCCAATATTAAATTTAAGGGTAAGATTTGTGAGCAAATAAGTTTTTCTCTAGCCGAATCTGGCATAAATTTTAAAGTTAGTAATGTAAAAATAAGACATCTAGGCTATCTTACCCCCCAAATATGGAAAAACAAACTGCAACGCAACTTGCCTATCTTAAAAGCTACTCTGGCGCAAAAGGGTGCTTCTGAGGAAAATTGGGATATTCATTATTATCTAGGCATAAGTTATTTAAACTTAAAAGAATTTTCCCTTGCCCAAGAGCATCTTATGCAGGTTTTAACAAAAGATTGCAGTTTTAAGAATCCCTCTTTTTATATCAGTGCTGCCATTGAACTGGCAAAGCTACTTAAAGCAAATGGCAAAGACCATCAGGCATTACAAATTTTATTAAAACTCAAAAGTGAGTTTCCCCAAAATGACTTGGTACTTTGCACATTGGGTAAGTTCCTTTATGAACAAAAAGAATATAAAAAGGCAATTCAGGCCCTAAGTCAATGTCAGCCTCAGAAAATTCATTTAGAGGTAGTCCCCATTTCAAAAAAGGACTATATTTTTGAATACTATAAGTATTTAGGTCTCTGCTACGAGGCATTAAACTACATGGCTCAGGCCATAACAGCATTTAAAAAGGCTATTGAAGTAAAGCCTCATTCTCCGTATCTTATTGCCCATTTGTGTAGCTTGCTTCTATTTAAAACAAATCAGATAGAAGAGGCAATTTTTTACTTGATTAAGGGGATAAATCTAATGGAAAAGAGAGGGATTCCTACTGCTAAACATGAAGTCTACATTGCGCTCTGTCTTATGCTTGCTATCGTCTTTGCAAGGCAATGCCGCATAGAAGAATGTGTATTTTTAGCAGAAAGATTACTTAAAAGCATAAGATACCCTTCAGTAAGGCTAATTCATAAATTAGATGAATTAGCTGATATTTATCAAGAAATAGGAAAATATTTACAAGATAAAAACCTTATTTGGGCAAACTTGGCCTTTGATACAGCTAGGCAGCTTTTGTGTTTAAAAGTATAATTAAGGGCTACCTTCTAGGATATGTCTCAATTTTGTGGATAATTGATGAGTAGTAAATGGTTTTTGGATAAAGGTTACGTTTGAATTATTTTCTAAAACCACATTCTTTGGATAGCCAGACATATAAATCACCTTTATGCCTGGATATAAGTCGGAAATTTGTTTAATAAATCCTTTACCATCCATGTGAGGCATTACGATATCCGTTAAGATAACATCGATATTGCCAGAGTGTACCTTTGCTATATTTAATCCCTCTTTACCATTTTTGGCCTCAATAACCTTATAACCAAGTTCCTTTAGCATCTCTACTAAAATCTCCCTTACTGCTTCTTCATCTTCCACTACCAAAATGGTCTCTTTGCCTTTAAGTGTTGGCTCGGTTTTTCCACATTGCATCTGGCAAATGGAGATCCTTTCTCCTTTTGGCAGATAAATCTTAAAAGTAGTCCCCTTGTTGATTTCTGAATAGACAAATATATATCCACCATATTGCTTTACAATGCCATAGACTGTTGAAAGACCAAGTCCAGTGCCATTCCTCTTTGTAGTAAAGAATGGTTCAAAGGCATGTTGTTTGACCTCCTCGCCCATTCCTATACCAGTGTCACTTATTGTCAGCATAACATAGGCGCCTACTTTAATTAAATGGGTACTGGCATAGGCCTCATTGATCTCTACATTTTTTGTCTCAATACTTAATTTACCACCATGAGGCATAGCATCACGGGCATTTACTATCAGATTCATGATTATTTGTTCAATATGGCTTGCATCGGCATTTATATTCCACAAGTTATTGTCGAGATAAAATATACATTGGATATCTTCTCCAATAATCCGACAGATCATATCCTTCATATTGTCTATTACTTGATTTAAATTTATAGGCCTTGGCCTTATATCCTGATTTCGGCTAAATACCAAAAGTTTGTGAACAAGTTCAGCAGTACGATCGGCAAGCCTGTCTATTTCATAGGCATGTTTCCATCCTGGATTATCTTTATCCAGCTTTGACAAAAGAAATTGTGTATGACACATTACTGCCTGGAGCATATTATTAAAATCATGGACAATCCCAGCTACCAAACGGCCAATGGCCTCCATCTTTTGGGCCTGAATTAGCTGGGCCTCTAGT
>Ga0190286_1000277_pt1 | contig 23007 bp, 27 predicted proteins | sample 48691834_MG_FD_183241 | JGI IMG/M metagenome (GOLD analysis project Ga0190286, IMG submission 183241) | Hydrothermal vent microbial mat bacterial communities from Southern Trench, Guaymas Basin, Mexico - 4869-18-3-4_MG | ecosystem: Environmental > Aquatic > Marine > Hydrothermal vents >... | reverse complement strand
TCGCGGCATACAGGAAGAAGAAGGAGATGCCTAGACAAGAATATGGAGAATATTATGAGATTCCTCCAGAATACCCTCCTCCATCGCCGCCAGTCATGGAAGAGGAGGAGACGGAGGAGCACGTCGTTGTATCGGTTGAAGACGTCTTGAAGGAGATCGAGGATGAGGAGTTGAAGAAACTTCTCAAGGAGAAGGAGAGAAGGGGTTAGCGTGAATGTTTTAGGACGAAGCTTCCCATTGGAGCGCCTATCGCCCTAGCCACAATCGGGCACTTCACCATCAAGATGAAGAATGAGTCGGTTTCATCATCGTAGGTCTCATAGTTCGCCTGTCCCTTGAATATCCTTAGATCATGCTCCCTTATCCAGTCCTTAACGACCTCACTCCACATCCATGGCCCAGTTCCCTCAACCCCATTTGAGACATGTCTGACCTCGACGTTTGGGAGCTTATCCAGACCCACATATCTCACATCCTCTGGAATAGCATCGCCTATCGCAGGTCCCCCCTTGACGACTAGGGTGATCGATTTGAATGGCCTAGATCTTATGTCGAACATCGTCTCTATCAGTAACTTATCGAACACTATCTCTCCAGCGTTGTCAAGGAAGTATACCATATCCTCAGCCTTTAAGACCCTCTCCCTAAACTCTTCATAGTCGTTGATCACGAACGATCCCTTCATAGCCCTCTCGATGGATTCATGTAGGTCCAGTTGGAGGTATGCTCCGAGGTCTATTGAGTTGCCGGCCGCCGATAACTTGACAGCGGTCTGCAACTTGTCAGAGGAGTTCTCAACAATCCTCTCTAACTCTGGATAGATCTTGAGAACCATGTCATTGCTCCTCTTCCTAAGTTCCTTGAAGGGATCCGGATTTCCCGTCACCTCGCTGATCACCCTATTCACGATAAAAGCAAGCTCTATCGGTATCGAATCCCAACTGACGGATTCAAGAGACTTGATTACCTCGATCATAATCTTTCTCTGAAGCTTGATATCCTTAGTAATCAGTCTAGCGTTACGTGACGCCATCTTCAAGGCGCATGAAAGGCAATCGAGATCTATCTTCAAGCCGCTCAACCCATCTAATAGCCTCTATTTAGCTTATCTTCCATCGGGAGCAGAGGGTGGCGATATAGAGGCTTCCTAAAGATATTATCCAGATTCTATGGCCCACTCTTCCTCAAAGATAGTATTGAGAGTATTAGGATGGGCGTCAGTAGCGATAGGGTTAGGGGAGCGGGATTTATCCTGAGCCCCATTAAATTCAAGATGATTCCTTGGAATAGATCATAAGTCCAGCCGAAGACGAGTAGCCCCATAACGGTTCCAAGGTTCATGACGGAGTTTACGAGGCCTATAGTCATCCCGGCTCGCCTCCGATAGGATGCCGCTAACCTCCTCGATAACGGTGTGTAGGCTTTCCAGCTAACTCCAGCCGCGAGTAGGCCGATGATTATCACCTGATAGCTCTTCACGGCGAGTAAGAGTGGGGCTGAACACGTCATAAATGCTATGATGGTTATCGCGTAGTCTTCTGAGATCTTGTCGGCTATGACGCTTATCGGGATGCTGGCGATAAGCCCTAAAACTCCCGTTACGCCTAGGATTAAAGCTGAAGCCTCCTTAGAGATGTCTGCGAACTCGCTTAAGTAAACGTAGATAGGGTCGCCGACCAATATAGCTCCTATAAACGCGACTATGAAAGATGTCAAGAGGAGTGGATGAATCGAGAATCTCCTTCCAGACTCCTCCCGAGGTTCAATACGCCTCACCTCGATCCTCACTTGATTGGATCTTATCGCCAGATATGTTAAGGGGGCTGATACGGCAGAGAGGATGAACGCGGTCGGGAAGATATAGGTGGAGTTTATCGGAGCGATTATGCTGTAGAGGAGGTTTCCCATAAATACGCCTATAGATCCTGATGCGAAGTAGAGTGCCAAGGCAGTTCCCCTCCACTCGATCGGCGTATTCGAGGCTATCAAGACTTGGATGAAGATCCAGAAGAATCCGCTCACGATTCCCTGAAAGATCCTTAACATCAGGAAGAACGTGAATGATCTAAGATAATTGTATAGGATTAGGATTATTGAGCCCAGTATCGGGAGAATCGGGATAATCGTCCTCAACCCTCTTCTATCGATGAGATATCCGGCTAGAGGCGCCGTCAAGGCTCTGGCCGAGAGGAAGGCCATGGATAGGATGCTCAAGAACCCCATCGAGAGCATGAGCTCCGTTCTAGCATAGTATGCGACGGCCGGGATCACCATCCTGAAGGCCGTCGTCCCAAGAAAGGCCACCGAGAACAGCGATAGAAGCCATCTACTGCTTAGAAGCTCTTTAAGCCTAGTCAGCGAAGATAAATCCATCGATCATCCCTTAAAGAACCCACTTTTTAGGAATATCGTCGTTAGAAGCGTTAATAAGGTGGTCTAAGCGGTCTATGACCTGAGATGGGAGACCCTAAGAAGCCTAGGAAACAGTATGAGACCCCCAAGCATCCATGGAAGGCTGATAGGCTCGCGGCCGAGCTACAGTTGATAGGCGAGTATGGGTTGAGGAATAAGAGGGAGCTTTGGAGGGCTGAGACCATTCTCAGGAAGATTAGAGCGCATGCGAGAAAGCTTTTCGCATTAACAGGCGAAAAGAGGGTTAAGGCGGAGCGAGAGCTTATTCACAGGCTTTGGAGGATGGGGATAGTCGATGAGAACGCGACCGCAGACGATGTCTTAAAGCTGACCGTCAGGGATATCTTGGAGAGGAGGCTTCAAACGATGGTCTATAGGCTCGCCCTAGCTAAGACGATCTATCAAGCTAGACAGCTCATAGTCCACGGCCACGTCTACGTAGGTGATAGGAAGGTTAGATCGCCGAGCTATCACGTCATGAGGGGGGAGGAGAGGCTGATAAGGGTCGCGATACCGATAATGGAGAAGATCTCACAAGAGGAAGGAGAGGCTGAGACGAGCTGAAAACTCCTCCTATCCCCTCCTCGCGAGATAAACCATGTGTGGAAGCTCATCTATAAACTCCTCTAGAGCCAATTTTACAGCGTCTGGAGAGCCTGGAAGACACAGGATGGCCTTCCCTGAGGCGACTCCCGCCGTCGCCCTCGTCAAGGCCGCCGCTGCTCCAACTCTTTGATAGCTTAGCATCCTAAAAAGTTCTCCAAATCCTTCAGCCTCCTTCTCGAAGAATGGTCTGACGGCCTCTATGGTGACATCGCTTCTAGCCAATCCAGTCCCGCCCATGAAGATCACGACATCGACATCCTCCCTCCTCAACATCTCCAACAGCTTTTCCCTAATCATCTCAACATCATCATCTATTACCTCCTCGTGAACCACTCCATGACCCCTTTTCTTAATCTCTTCGACCGCCACCCCCATAGATATATCGTTGAAAGGCTCACCCCTAGCCTTTGCCTCATATCTTGAGCTACTCACCGTGAAGAGGGCGAATCTAAGCCTTCGCTCGGCGAGCCTCCTATGCTCTTCATGGGGTGAGGCCATGGATTAACCCTCCTTCAGCTTCTCCAAGACCCTGATCCCAGTTATCTCGGTTTCAGGATATTGGCCGCGCTCATCCTTCTCATACGCCTTAACCACGTCCCAGATATTCAATAACGCTATCGCGGCCGCCGTCAGGGCTTCCATCTCGACCCCAGTTCTCTCAAGTGCCTTGACCCTGGCCAAGACCTCAACCCCATCATCCATCAATCGGGTCTCGATCGTGACGTTATCTATCTTGAGCTGGTGGCAGAGTGGGAGGAGGATTGGGGTAAACTTCACGGCATTAATTCCGCCGAGCCTGGCAACTTGGAGGGGGTCGCCCTTCTCGACCCTACCTTCCCTAATCATCTTAATGGTCTCAGGCCTGAGCTTGATGAAGCCTCTCGCAACCGCCTCCCTCCTAACCATGGGCTTACCCGACACATCAACTTGCTTAATAGCCAATCTCCCAGCCCTCCAAGATAAGCTCAAAGCTCTAGATGTTAAGGATAATCTCGACAAAGACCAATGAAACTGGTCCTCCAACGATAGTAGGGCTTAGTATAAAGTGGGATATCTGAACATTCACACCACGATACCCAAAACTCCTAAAACTATCAAAATTGGAGAATTCGAGCCCCAGCCGGGTCTGCCTTGCCGTATACAGGTTTTTAACTAACCGATGTATACATATTCTTGGTGTTTGGGAGTGTCTACGGTTATATCGGTGAGAGTTCGGAGGGAGCTTAAGGAGGAGGCGGAGAGGCTTGGGATAGATTTAAGGAAGGTTATTGAGAGGGCTTTAAGCGAGGAGATAAGCCGAGTAAAGGCCGAGATGTTTAAGCATGTGTTGGAGGAGGGATTGAAGGCTCTCGACATGGACTCAGAAGAATGGGTCGAGGCAGTCAAGGAGTCTAGGCGGGAGAGATGAGTATGCAGAGATATTTGGTCGACTGCTCAGCCCTTTACCCGCTAATATTGAAGATGCGCGAGAAAATAATCTTATACAAGGATGCCTTCTCGATCCTAGATCTTACGATCTACGAGGTGGGCAACGTTTTATGGAAGGAGTATGGAAAAGGGAGGATAAGGGATCTGAAAAGCGCGGCGAACCTATTTCAGCACGTATTGGATCAGCTACCAAAATTATCCGTAGATGATATCAGAGAGGTACTCGACCTAGCGGTGAGGATGAAGCTGACTTTCCATGATGCAGTCTATATACACGTGGCTAGGGAGCGAGGTTTAAAGCTGATAACCGAGGATCGGGAAGTCCTATCCAAATACCCTGAAGCGATTAGAGTCGACCAGCTTGAAATCTGAATCAGGCCGATGCAGCTATTTTCGTCAAGCATATGAAATTAAATATAGGGCGAGGCCATCATTCTTGGAGATGAAGATACTCTGGACTCCATGGAGGATGAGATACATTAGATCATGCTCTAAAGATTCAGGATGCTTTCTATGCCGAGCATTGTCCGAGGATAGGGATGAGGAGAACCTGATCCTCTTTAGGGGTGAGGAGAGCTTCATAATCATGAACAGATATCCATATAATAATGGCCATTTGATGATCGCTCCAAACAGACATGTCGGAGACCTACTCCAATTGAGCGACGATGAATTGATCGAGCTTGTAAAGATGGTTAAGCTCGCGGTCAAGGCGCTAAAGTCCGAATATAATCCCGATGGATTCAATATTGGATTGAATCTTGGGAGGGTAGCTGGGGCTGGACTTGAAGACCATCTACACATACACGTCATCCCACGATGGGTTGGGGACACGAACTTCATGCCCATAATATCTGAGACCAAGACGATCCCAGAGCTATTGACCGAGAGCTACTCGAGGCTCAAGAAGTATTTTGTATAAGCTCATCCATCCTCTCAGCATTCTTCACGGTCTCATCATAATATGGGGAGGTTTTCTTGGCGAGCAGGCAAACCCTGCTGGGGACATCCTTCGCAATATACTCATATCCTCTTAGATGGGATTGAAGCATCTTAGCGAAGTCCTCCACCTCCATCACGCTGGGCATGGCACTTCTCGGAAGCCTCTTCTGAGACTCGCCCACATGCATATACCCCTTACATTCAATGAAGTCTGGATCAGCTATCCTTATCAACTCCGCATATTTCTCCGGATCTTTCATAGTATATCCCTTGACGAGGGTTAACCTTATCACCCTCCTAGACTCGGTGAACATCCTCATGACCCTCAAGCTATCTATCAACCTCTCCCAGCTATTATTGATGAGCGGGCGGCAGGTCTTCACATGAGTTCTCCTATCGGGTCCATAGAGGCTTATGTAGAGATTTGTGGGCTCGGCTCCTGTATCCGATAAGATCTTTAACATCTCGGGCATCGTCCCATTCGTCACTAAGAAGGTCGTCATACCCCTCTCATGGAAAATGCTTATCAATTCTCGGAGAAATGGGTATAGGGTTGGTTCGCCGTCCAATGATATGGCCGCGTTATTGGGCTCCATGGCTTCCTCATACAACCTCAAGTCGACCTTTGGATTCCCCTTAAACCCTGAGAGGAGTTGACGCTGCTCCTTGATAAGCTCATCTAAGATCTCTTCAGGCCTATCCCATTCACCGCCATAGGGTCTGATCCTATTAATCGTGTGATGCCTCCAGCAGAAGACGCACATCATGTTACAATATTGGAGGCTTGGAGTCATCTGAAGACATCTATGACTCTGAACACCATACCACCCCTTATAGCAATTCTTCCCTCCCCTGAGAACGGATTTAGTCCAATGACATATCTTAACAGCTGAATGCCTCCCAACTATCCTATAACCCGCCCTCCTTAGCCTGTTAACCTCGTCTAGCTTAAGGCGTGTGTCCCCATGAGTGAGAGTCATATCAAGAATGCCCATATGAATATAGAGTTAGGAAATTTTAAACGTTAGCCTAAAACGGTTGAAAATACGGCTTTTTTAGCCTCGATAGGAGGTGTGGCTCGCGGATATTGGGGCGAGGATTATAAAAGAGAACCCAATTAGAGCATTCGGCGAATTCAGCGAATCCATTACCTTATGCTCCTTTAAAAGCCCCTCTCACAAGCTCCTCAACATCTTCTCTGGTCGGAGTTCCAGGAGAGTTCTTGAGGTTTCTTTCATAGCTCATACCTCCCTCAACTATCCTCTCCAGATCCTCTTCCGGCACTCCGGCATCTTTTAGGTTAAGCGGAATATTGGAGTATCTCTTTAACTCATTTAATACTTTGATCAATAGCTCGGCCGATTCGGTTGGAGTGCTTGGATTAAGATCAAGTCTCCTGCCAAGCTCTAGAGCTCGCTCAGGTACTAGATTGGAGACCTGTCTTATGAATTGAGTTATTAGGAGGGCGTTCGCCAACCCATGTTGGAATCCATATCTCATCGTTAGATAATATCCGACTCCATGAACCATCGCCGTCCCGCAGAGGTTTATCGCCTTCCCCGCGAGCATGCTCGCATAGAGTAGCCTCCCCCTAGCATCGATGGAGCCATCATATGCATCCTTAAAGTATTTCATTATAGTTCTCAACGCCCCAAAGACATAGACATCGGACAGCGGATTCGCATTCTTGTTGAAGTAGGATTCTATTGCATGGGATATGGCGTCCATCGAGGTGTATGCGAGCAGTTCTCTCGGCAGATAGCCTAAGACATCGGGATCGAGGATCGATGCGATCGGCACTATAATATCCCCCACGATGACATTCTTCCTTAAACCCTTGCTTATCACGGCGAATTTAGTCACCTCACTTCCAGTTCCACAAGTCGTTGGGATCGCGATCACCGGAAGAACTGGTGGCTTCACCACGGCTGGATAGAAGTAATTCTCAGCTCTTCCACCTTGAGAGGAGAGAACGGCGATGGCCTTCCCTGCATCCATGGCGCTTCCACCGCCGAAGGCGACGATAAAATCTACCTCCTCGCTCTTAGCCAGCTCGGCACCAAGCTCAACTGTCTCAACCGAGGGGTTGGGTTCAACCTTATCAAAGATGCTCACAGCCATCCCGCTGGATTCAAGGATTGTCCTGAGCTTCTCCAAGTATCCGGATCTTCTGGCGAAACCTTTTCCAGTAACCAGTAAGGCTTTACCAGATAATCCGAGATCCTCAATGACCTCACCTAACCTCTCGATAGATCCTCTTCCAAATATCAGCTTGCGCGGCGATCCGAATCCAAAGCTTAAGCCTGCTTGATCCATCAACCGTATATAGCGTCGTTGCAGGAATTAAGTATTCCTGTCCGTTTTCACTTTAAGCAGAACGTTCATCACCGTTTCAGGTTTCAGGACTGCTCTCTCAGCGATAATATCTCGTTGAGTAATTCTCGCGTCGACGTCACGAGAATCCCGAATTTCCGATCATCCATCAATGACGTATCCCTATCTCCACCGACTATCTCATAATGGCCTCCGGCGAGGTTGACTAAGAATGCGGGGGCTATGAAGTCCATGAGCTTAAGGCTTCTTGAAAGACATAGGAATCCCTCGACAACGCCCTCTAGTATGAGCGCCGTCTCAAGGGCTGCCGCGGCGAGAAATCTCGTCCCCTTACATCTATCGAGTATCCTGAGACTCCACTCCCTAGTCTCCACGTCCTTTATCGAATCATGGTCGATTAGGAGCATCGCATCTTTGAGAGACTTCGCCGCGGTTAACCTCGGCTCTCTCCCAGAGACCTCGACACCGACGCCAACTTCTCCGAGGTATAGCTTGTTTCTCGGATGATCGATAACTCCGGCGGCAACGATATCTGATACCCTCGGCCCCTTTGCTATGGAGATCGTTGTGCAGTAGAATGGTATGCCTTTCCACGCGTTCTTGCTTCCATCGATGGGATCCATGAGGACGTAATATCTTGGGTTAAGGTCTCCGACGACTCCAGACTCCTCCGATATCACCATGCATCTATCGAGATCTTGTTTGAGGAAGTTTATGACGGCTTCCTCGACTGCGAGGTCGAACGCATATGAAATGTCTCCATATGCTCCTCGGCCGCGGGCCTCCTTCCCATCACTCTTTAACGCCTTCTCCAACGCTCTATGGCTTTCAATCAATGCGTTCTTGACGATCTCTATCAGCTCCGGCATTCTAGATCATCTCCAACGCTCACGTTACGAATCTTTATTTAAGTTTCAGAGACGATCCACTAGATCTTCTGCGCTTTCTAGCCTTGAACTTGGTCTTCACCCTCGCCTCAGCCATCCTATACAGTTTAGGCCACCTCTTAGCAAGCTCCCTCTCCACAACACCGGCCAAGAACTCGCTCATGCTAAACCTCGGCACAGCACTCTTCCAATAATTCAGTATGCAAGCAGCCACCGGAGAATAGAATGCAAGCCTCGGCTGCCTCTGAGCCGCCTTAACCGCCTGCTTCAAGAGCTTCTCATCTATCTTCTCCTTCGATTTCTTCTTTGGCATGGTAAAAGGTAAAACATCTAAAATTAAAGTTTTATCATCTAAGGTAAAACAAATAATCCCATTGGAAACGCAATTCCACGAATATGGGATTATTGAGGGGGTCAGTAATCCCGTGGAGAGGGGATTAGTGGGCGTGGGCGGAGGTGTGGGCCATCAGACCTTAAAAGAGCAGGCGCCTAAGCTCAAAGAGGGGAAACGAATCGGTTGGTGAGTCTTGTAGATGGATCGTTTATTCAGCTGATGTTGGATTGGCTGTGAGGCCTATTTGCTCTTTTAGAGCTGATGATTTTCTAGGTCTCAAGCCTGTGGGATGTGTGGATGTTTTTGTAGAGTTATGTGCTTAAAGTTAAATATGGTGTTTCTGGGATTCCATCGATTGAGATGAATGTTGATGTCTGCCTCATGGTTAAGGATTTGTCTAAGAGGTTTGGGGATAGGGCTGCGGTGGATGGGGTGAGCTTCAAGGTTCATACAGGTGAGATCTATGGCCTGCTTGGACCTAATGGGGCTGGCAAGACAACCCTCCTAAGCATGATAGCGGGGATCTTGGAGCCCGATTCAGGCGAGATCTCGATCGATGGATTAGATGCCCTCGATCCTAAGACGAGGGGGAGGGTTGGCTACTGCCCTCAAGAGCCCATAGTCTATGATAATTTAACGGGCTTGGAGAACATGATGTTCTACGCTGGACTCCATGGTCTGAGCGGAGGCCATGTGAAGCAGAGGTGTAGGGAGCTACTCGATCAGATGGGGTTAGGCGAATATGCCGGCAGAAAGGTTAAGACTTATTCGGGTGGGATGAAGAAGAGGCTTAGCTTCGCAATCACATTGATCGGAGACCCAGAGCTCCTCTTACTTGACGAGCCGACGACCGGTATGGATCCGAGGATCAGGAGGTGTGTCTGGGAGTCTATACTCAGGCTTAAGGAGGAGGGGAAGACGATAATCCTAGCAACCCATTACATGGAGGAGGCGGATGAATTATCCGATAGGGTTGCGATAATGGATTTGGGAAAGATAGTTGCTGAGGGCTCTCCAGAGGACCTAAAGAATCGCTATGGCCCCAAGGCCGTGATAGACGTAGAACTCTCTAAGCAAGCCACCGATCCCGAAGCCGTGATCGAGGAGGTTAAACCATATGCGTCTGAAGGTAGGGTGATGTATAGGAATGATGAGTTGAGAGTTCATGTAGATGACCCGGATATTGTAGCTCCTAAAGTTGTCTCAGAGCTGGTGGGGATGGGAGTTGGGCTGAAGACCTTGAAGATAACCACTCCGACCCTCGAGGATGTCTTCCTCAGATTGACCGGTAGGAGGCTGATCGAGGAATGATGTGGAGTGCGATAAAGGCGTTCATAGTAAAGGAGCTCAAGCTCACCTTTAGGAGTAAGGCGAGCATCTTCTGGATAATTGCGTGGCCCGCCATCTGGCTACTGATGACGGCTTACGTCTTTGTCCCGCCAGCGGCAGGTCAGCCCATGACCCTGAAGGTTGGGGTCGTGAACTATGACTTTGGATCCACATCCCCCTTTAATGGGACGACCCTCATCCAGATTCTAAACGAGTCCGAGTATAGAGGTGCTAAGCTCTTCCAAGTTAAGGTCTATGAAAACGAGACCCTCATGCTCGAAGACATTAGGAGGGGTAGGCTTGACGGCGGGTTCACGATACCAAAGGGGTTTGGGGAGAACATTATTTTCGGTCAAGCGAGATTGAAAGTGTATGTTGGCGCGAGGAGCCTGCAATCAGCCCAGATAGCGGAGTCGATCCTTAGAGGCTTCATTCAGGGCTTGAATAATGGGATCTCGATGAGGAAGGTTAACGAGACATTGAGGTATATCGAGATCTACTCGGAGAAGTATATGCCGAAGAACCTAACGATCCCAGTAGCTGGGAATAGGAGTTGGATGGATTTCATGAGGGATTGGATGATCGGCCTCGCTTCTCCGATAAATGCCAGCTTTCAAGATGTTAAGCCGAAGGCTTTCGTCGAGAGATCGTCGATCTTAGGCTGGATGACCTTTGGGGCGATTGGGATGAGCCTACTATACTCGGGTCTGATCATTGGTTCGACCATGGCCGTTAGGGAGAAGGAGGCTGGGACTCTCAGGAGAATCCTGGCATCCCCTGCCACCTCAACCGATATGCTTGTCGGGAAGACGATCTCAGGTCTCATAACTCTTGGGATCATGTCGGCGATCATAGTAATCCTAGGAGTTTATCCATGTGGGGCGAAGATAATTTGGAGTCCCATGAATCCAGCCCATTGGCTCGCGATAATACTCTTAATCCTCGTCTCGATAATGGTAATCGGTATAGGCATGATCCTATCCCTGATCGCGAGAACGACTGAGAGCGCGTCGAATCTGAGCGTCGTCCTAGGGCTTATGCTCGCATTCATAGCAGGCATCTGGTTCCCAAGGGAGATGCTGCCAGCGTGGATGAGAGTCTTAGCAGACATATTTCCAGCAACCTGGGCGATAGATGGGATAAGATCGGCCCTCGTCTATGGAGCCACCGCAGCCGAGCTCATGCCGACGTTCCTGAAGGTTTTGGCGGCCACTACAATATCATATCTGATCGGGGTATTCGCCTACAAGAAGACCTTGAGAAGATATGTGATAGCATAGCCTTGGATGCCTAACGAATCTCGACGAAATCCGATATCTGGGGGATCCTCGGAGGTAATCCCTTCCTCTTCCTAATCTCTTGAATGACCTTATCTCTCAGGGATGCTGGGACGGGCTTCCAAGCCGAGAACTCGGTTGCCCAGAACGCCTTGCCCATGGTCGCGCTCCTCATGGCCTCGCTTAGATCGAAGGTCTCGGCAGCCGGTATCTCGCCCGACACAACAGTGACATATTCCTGCTGGGTGATGTTCAAGATCTTCCCGCGCTTGCTCGTTATAACCGATGTGACAGCCCCCATGAGCTCAGGCGGAACCTTCGCCTCGATCTTTAAGATTGGTTCGAGTAGGATTGGATCGGCGCTTAGGATGCTTGCGTAGAGGGTTCTCCTAGTCGCTGGAACTATCTGAGCATAGCCCCGGTGAACGGGGTCTTCGTGTAGCTCGACGTTTACTAGGATAGCCTTAACGCCCCTCATGGCCTCCTCCGCCAAGGGACCCTTCTCCATCACATCTTGGAATCCAGCTATTATCAGCGCCTTCGACTCCTGTAGATATTGGGCTCCCTTGGTCATGTCTACGAATATGTTTCCCTTTGGATCTATCATCCAAACGTTTCTCGCCATATCCGCATCCCATCCATGGTCTCTCAGAATCCTCGCTATCTGCTTCCTATCCATCTCATTGAATAATTCACCCCTCCTTATGAGCTGGATTATCTCCTCTTCAAGGGGCTCTACTTGGATGTAGATCCTATTATGCCTGTTCGGGGACTTGCCCTCGAAGACCTTTCCACGCCTCGATATGGTCTCCCTGTATAGTATTATGGGCTTGCTCGCGACAACCTCTATCCCAGCCTTCGCTATCCAAGTCAAGGCGATCTCTAGGTGGAGAGTTCCCATACCGCTGATCAGATACTCCCCAGTCTCAGGTCTAACCGTAGTGACTAGGGTTGGATCCTCTATCGAGAGCTTATTCAAGAAGTCGACTAGCTTCGGTAGATCCCTACTATGCTTAGGCTCGACGGAGATCGTGACGACGGGCTCCGAGACGTAGTGTAGGGACTCGAATGGGACTAGATCGACGGTTGAGAGTGTGTCTCCAGCTCTAGCCTCCTCTATCCCGAGTAGGGCTGGGATGTTTCCGGCTGGTAGCATTCCAACTATCTCCCTATTCGGACCCATGTAGACCGTTACTTGCTGAACCCTCTTCTTGATATTCCTCCCAACTATCTGGACTATATCGCCCTCCTTGACCGTTCCGCTGAACAGCCTCCCAGTCGCGACGACCCCTGCCTGTGGATCGACCTTGACCTCGGTCACTATCATGACTATAGGCCCATTCTCATCGCAGTTCACCATCGCCTGTCCAACCTCGCTCTCAATATCCCCAGTCCAGATCTTCGGAATCCTATATCTCTGGGCCACGTGGGGTGGTGGGTGATGGTTTATCACCATCTCTAGGATGGCTTCATGGAGTGGGGCGTTCTCCCTAAGCCAATCGATATCGTTGTTGACGAAGGCGTTCATCACGTCCTTGAACTTTATCCCCCTCTTCTGAGCCTGTGGAACCGTGAAGCCCCACCTATCCTTAGCGCTCCCGATCGCGACGCTCCCATCCTGGAAGCTCACCTTCCACTTCTGTTTATACTGGGGCTCGGCGTACATCTCGATGAGCCTATTGATGTCCATCACGATCCTGACCAAGGTCTCCTGAATCTTCTCCGGAGTAAGCCTAAGCTCCTTGATCAACCTATCGATCTTATTTATGTATAGGACTGGCTTAACCCTCTCCTCTAGAGCCTGCCTAACGACGGTCTCGGTTTGGGTCATGACGCCCTCAACTGCGTCGACGACCACGACTGCTCCATCTATCGCTCTAAGGGCTCTCGTAACCCTCCCGCTGAAGTCCACATGGCCTGGAGTATCTATCAGGTTAATCACGTAGGGCTTTCCATTCATCTCATAGTATAGGGAGATGTTGGCGGCCTTGATCGTCATCTGCCTCTGCTGCTCCTCCTCAAGATAGTCTAGGGCTAATGCCTTCCCAGCTAGGGTCGGTGAGAGGAGACCTGCTGCGGCTAGGAGGCTGTCGGTTGTGGTCGTCTTCCCGTGATCGACGTGGGCAATTATCCCTATGTTCCTTATCTGATCCTTCTGCTTTAGGATGTCTAAAACCTCAGCTATTCTCTTAACCCTAGGCATAGCTACTCACTTTCAGGCTCCGAATTCAGCTCTAAAAATCCTCTAATAAAGATTGTGTCTTAAGCATACCCTTCACTTTCAGCCAACTCTCAAAAATATATGGATCGACGCCAAGTATTTTAGCTAGTGGATAGGAACGTGAACAACCCTGTCAACAAGATTAGACTGGTCTGCAAGCTCAGGGATAGGGCTGAGGTTAGAGATGAGGAGATGCTCAGCAAGCTTCTCCCAGAAGGCTGGAGGGTTGAGGGAAGAGTCGCGGAGCTCGATGGATCTATCGTCAAGCTCTTAGGCCTAAACCCGAGTAGAGATGAGTTCATGCTAAGCCTAAGTTTGAAGAAGTCTGAACATCTCGAAAACCTCGTTAGATCGATAATTAGGGATTGTTGGTATATCGACATCTATTATAACTTTAGGGGTGATGAGGCGAGGAAAGCTGCGGAAGCCCTTGGGATGATGTTTGAGGAGAAAGGAGTTTTCGAGATCAAGTTACTTGGGGTAGATCTCAAGGTCTCATCGTATCCCTCGCATAAAGCCTTGACGATCTCATATAGGGTTGGATGGGCTGAGGTCTCAAAGGGCGCGGTTTTGAAGATTCATGAGAAGCTTTGCGGAGCCCCTAAATCATCAATTCTATCTAGGATAATGGGGTGGGGGAGATGAGCGAGGAGTATAAGCGCGAACACGTATTTGGGATAGATTATGGGACGAGCGATTTCAAGTATGGGCCGATAACTTTAGGAGAGATCCCGGAGGTCGTCGAGAATAGGGGATACTTCGTGGATAGAGAGTCGCTGATGTCGAGGCTCATGGATATTAGGAGAGAGGTAATCGTTGGAAAGGAGCTCCCACTATTCTTAGAGTCTAGGAAGAGCTTAGCCGAGAGGATGGTTTATCCTATGAGGAATGGGGTGATCGAGAAGGATGACTTGAGGGCTTGGAGGGTCGTCGAGGAATTGACCAGATACGCATTAGAATCATTCGCTCCAAGGGATGAGGAGTTCGATGGATTCTATCTCGTGGCCAGCGTATCCATGGTCGCGCCGAGATACATGTATGAAAAGCTCTTCGAGATCTTCAAGAGGATGAACGAGGAGAGAACTCTCGTCAAGGCGGCGACGATAATCCCACAGCCCCTCGCGGTCGCGATAGCTCACAAGATACCGACATGCGTGGTCGTTGAATCAGGTCATGGAAATAGCCAGATCTGCCCTATCTCCATGTATCCGATAAGGGACGCGGTTCTGGCTCTGAATAGGGGTGGATGCTCCGCCAACACCCTCATGGCCGAGATCTTGAAGGACGCTGGATACGGCGATCTAGCCAAGGAGGAGAGCCTAGTTAGGAGGGTTAAGGAAGAACTCGGACTACTTCCAAGAGACCTAGACCCCGCGATAGATTATGCTAAGGCCAATCCCGAGAAGGTTCGCGGCCGCCTAAAGATCCCGGGAACTAGGATAGTGATAGACTTGGGGGAGCATTCATGGACTAGGTTCCTAGTCGGAGAATATGTCTTCAACCCAAATCACGAGATCTTCCAAAGCTACTTCACGAGGGGGATGCCGAAGCCCAGCGACATAAAGATCGGAGACACATTCTTCTATGGGATGATGGATATGGCTGAGGCCATTATAGAATCGGTTGAGAAGTGTCCGATAGAGCTTCAACCACACCTATATTCGAAGATCCTCCTCTCAGGCGGAAACTTCGGCTGGAGAGCTCCAGAAGATCTCAAGGAGGTTGCGGTGACCTCAGACCTAAAACTCTCATCGATGCTCCGCGAGAAGGGGATAGAGGATGTGGAGGTGAGGATAACCGAGGAGCCCAGATTCTCGGTCTGGAGAGGATGTATAGTCTATGGATATGCTGTCCCAATAGACTATGAGTGGAATTGGAATAGGATGGAGGGGTGGCTATACCTTGCTTAGGAGGTTTAAGCCTGAAGACTTGGTGGCCGCGATCTACGAGGAGGAGGGATTCTATGAGGTGGAGAGGAGGGAGGAGGGGATCTTGGGAGCATCGAGTAGAATAGTATTATCTGATGGGAGACGCGAGCTAGCCGTAAACATCTTAGATGAGGACACCTTAATGGTTCATGGAGCGATCCACGACGCACTCCTCCAAGCCGAGAAGCTTAGAGAGAGATATAGTGGGGTCGCGATAGCCATTCCGAGGAGGTTTAGGAGAGCTGTGGACGATGGAGTCCTATCCATGCATGGCCTAGGATTGATAGTATATGATATGATGGGAGCTGAGGAGGTGGTTCCCCCAAGGTTCTCCGAGAGGGTTGAGGTCGTGAAAAGCTCTAACACGGCGATAGAGGAGAAAGCTGTCAGCATCGAGGAGATCGTTAGGATTAGATCCGATATCGGGAGAATCCTTAGGATGCTTGAGGAGCTTGAGGCGAGGCTCGATAGACTTGAGCGTGCGCAGAGAAGCCTTGAGATCAGAGTGAATAGGATCGAGCAAAGATCTTCAAGGGTTGAGGTGAGGGTTCGCGAGACTCCCAGAATCGAGGAGCGGGTTAAGCCTAGTTCCAAGAAGCTTCCATCATATCTCGTCGATAATCCATGGATAGATATCTTGTCGAGGAGAGAGTGAGTTGAAGATAATAGTCTTGGGAGCTGGAACGATAATCCCGACTAGGGAGAGGTTTGGATCATCCATCCTACTGGAGACAAGCCTGGGCGGAATCCTGCTCGACATAGGACCTGGGACGATCGAGAAGTTGAAGAGTATTGGATATGACTTGGAGACGATAAACAGGATTCTTATCACACACTTCCACATAGATCATGTCTCAGATCTGCTGCCATTTCTTAAGATGAGAGGTTTAAGCCGGAAAAGTTATGGAAGATTTAAAGAGCCTCTCGATATCTATGGCCCAAGAGGGTTAAATGACTTCATCGAAGACCTACTGGTCAAGAATAGATTCCTAAGCTATCTAATGAATCTCGATGTTCTGAGAGATGTTCGGCTCCATGAGTGCTGGGATGGGGTTGTGGCCGCCGATGAGAGACTCGAGATAAGATCCGTTCCAGTCGAACACTTTAACGGCGTCGCATATAGGATTAGGGTTGATGGAATCGATCTCGTCTACTCTGGAGACACCGTGCCCGATGAGAGATTGATCAGGCTGGCGGAGAACGTGGATGTATTGATTCATGAGTGCTCTTATCCAAGCGGCCAGAAGCTCGGGAAGCATACAGCCGATGAGGAGCTTATCGAGATCGTCTCTAGAATCAGGCCGAGGATCACGATAGCAGTTCACCTCTATCCCGAGATGGAGGGAAGAGTCCAGAGCTTAAGAGAGTCTTTGAGAAGGGCGTCGGGCGGATTAGTTTATGTTCCCTCGGATTTAGATGTGATCGAGGTCTGACGAAAAGAATCTCATGGATTTACCCCCATCAATCGAGCGATAACCTCTTAAATTGACGACTTAGAACTGTTTAGGAGATGATCCTAAGCGACTTCGACCTCTGGAACTATATTAGGAGTGGTAGGCTGAGGATAAAGCCCTTTAGAGACGATGTGGTGAGGGAGAACGGGCTCGACCTGAGGATTGGAGAGGAGATAGCTAGGATGAAGAACTCGGATAAATTATTCGACGTCCACGCCCATGAAGATATCGAGGAATATTATGTGATCGAGAGAGGTAGGGAGTTCGTGATAAATCCGAGAGAGCACGTCCTCCTACACACCATAGAATACATCAAGCTCCCACTAGACTTGATGGGCTTCGTGAATCTCAGGAGCAGCTATGCTAGGATTGGATTGACCATCCCCCCAACAATCATAGACGCGAACTTCGAGGGACAGCTCACCATAGAGCTAGTCGGGGGAGACTTTCCAGTGAAGCTCTACGCCGGCGATAGGTTCATCCACGTCGTCTTCGCGAAGCTCTCATCTCCAGTCGAGAAGCCGTATATGGGGAGGTATCAGGGCCAGAGGGGGGTTAGGCTTCCATCCTTCAAGGATTGACCTCCTCAACATACATTAAGGGATAGTCGAGTTCATCCACATACCTCAACCTTCCAACCGCCCTAGCCTCACCATATCTAACCTCAACTCTCAGATCTAATGACTCTGGAGAGATTATGCCATATCCATAGCTCTTTGAGATCTTCAACCTATCTTTGAGGATCTTTATTCTCACATTGGCTCTAAATGGCTGGAGGCTGAACGATCTCTGAGCGACTTCCGCCAAGTTTTCTAGGAATTCCTCATCCGCCTTAACTGGGAGACCTATCAATTGATGAAGGATCGACGCTAAACATATCCCAGCCTCGAAGATGGCATGCTCCCTATCGCTCATCTCCGCGAAGAGCTTTAGGGCGCTTTCCGGATGTCTGCCTAAATGACTCATACACGAGATATGGGATGCCTTAAGAATAACATTTTTATCCTCATCTCACCAGCTATGGTTGGAGGTTCTTGTGGATTAGGCTCTTTAGACCCGATGCCTCGCTGGTTTGGAGGAATCCAGAGGTTAAGCGTAGGCTTGGATGGTATAGGTCTGTGATGCTCGACGAGACCCCGGCGAAGTTCATGATAGTTAAGTCGATTAAGGCTGTGGATGGATTAAAGGATTTGAAAGAAGAGAAGCTCTGGAACCTACATGAAGAATTACATGAGGAGGCTGAAGAGCGATTCAAGCAATATTATGGATCCGGTGTGGATTATGAGAAGCTCAAACCCGTCCAGCCCTCATACCTAGACCTAAAGATCGAGCTTACGAGGAGGATCCTTAGGAGATGTAGGTTCTGTGAATGGAGATGTGGAGTCGATAGGCTCTCGGGGATGAAGGGGGTCTGTAGGTTAGGCGAGAAGGCTTATGTCGCCTCATTCTTCCACCACTATGGCGAGGAGGCGCCCCTAATAGGGACGGATAAACAGGGAGGATCTGGAACTATATTCTTCGTATCATGCAACTTCCACTGCGTCTTCTGCCAGAACTGGGACATCTCGCATCCAAGGGGGAGGCTTGAGGACGCGGGAGTAGAGGTTAATGCCAAGACACTCGCAGCGATCGCGAAGAAGCTTAGGGTGGATGGGGCGGCGAACATAAACTATGTTGGAGGCGAGCCGACCCCAAACCTCCACGTGATAATCGAGTCGTTAAGGTATCTCGATGTCAATGTCCCAATACTCTGGAACAGCAACATGTATATGAGTGGGGAGTCCATGAACCTCCTAAAGGATCTCGTGGACATCTGGCTCCCAGACTTCAAGTATTGGAGTAATGAGTGCGCGAGGAGGCTGTCAAATGTTCGGGGGAGGCTTGGATATAGGGAGGTGGTTACAAGGAATCATCTAATCGCCGCCAGACATGGAGATATGATAATCAGACATCTAGTCCTCCCAAACCACCTCGAATGCGATACAAAGCCGATCTTGAAGTGGATTGCAGAGAATCTGAAGGATAGGGTTCTGGTCAATATAATGGGACAGTATAGACCAGACCACCTAGTCCTCGAAAAGCCTGAAAGGTATCGAGATGTGTCGAAGAGGCCTAGAAGCGATGAGATGCATGAAGCGTATAGCTACGCTGATAAGCTCGGAATAGTCTATAGACCCGTCTCCTAGGATCTCTTCGGGATAACGACCTTAGGGGGATCCTCGGATACATCTATGAATCCATCTAGAACATCCTCAAATCTGTAGAGGTAATGGTTTTCGGCCACCTTGGCCTCGAACTTCAGGTCTCCCCCGAACTCGATCACCCTTCCATCGATGCATTCATGCCTTATAGTCTCCCCAGGTTTGATCGAATATGTCTCGATCCTCGGCTTCTCAGCCTTACAGACCAGAATTATCCAGCGCTCATCTGGACTCGATGGATCCTCGAGGAACTCAGGCTCTATCTTCCCAGGTCTCCTAATGCATATTCTGATGATTCCACATTTACTGCATCTCCATGAGTCATAGGTTTGAATTAGATTTGATCCATCGTAGATGTTTAGAGATCCATGGTATTGGAACTCGTGTTTTCCATCCAATTTATTCACGCTCCAAGATGACGACCTCGACTTCCGCCAGCTCCTTAAACCTCTCTGCATCCCTCCTACTCCCAACGATGGATCCATAGTGCATCGGGATCGCGAGCTTTGGCTTGAACGAGTTCACCGCCTCGGCAGCCTCCTCCGCAGTCATCACATAGGTTCCGCTTACGGGGATTAAGGCGACATCGACCTTAAGCTCCCTCATCTCTGGGATGAAGTCTGTGTCTCCGGCGTGATAAATCCTGACACCATCTAAGTTTAGTATGTATCCGACTCCACCAGCCTCCCTTGGATGATATGGTATCCCAGGAGCCCTGAACTTAGTCAAATTATAGGCTGGAATGGCCTCGACCTCCACATCCCTAACAACCACCTTATCTCCGGGCTTGATTAGCTTGATTATCCCGGCTCCAAGCTCCTTAAGCTTACCCTCACATGATCTCGGCGCAACTATATCCGTATCGTGTTTGACGATCTTCCTTAAATCATCTGGGCTAAGATGGTCGAAGTGCTCGTGAGTCACTAAGATTATGTCGGCCGAGCCCTTCGACTTGATCTTATATGGGTCTATGTAGATCAGTTTTCCAGAGTGCTTCAGTAGGAAGGCTGCGTGGCCGAGCCAGCTAATCTCCACACCCTGATATGTGTATGGCATACTAGATTCAGCGATGAGGTCTCTTAAAAGAGTTTTCAGACAATAATCAAGGGATTATGTGGGATGATTTAAGCTCTACGCAATCTCCAACATCTCAGAAAATCTTTATCTCAAACTTAGCAACCTATGTCTAATATGAGGATATACTTAGTCCAGCATGGTGAGGCGAAAAAGAAGGAAGAGGATCCAGCTAGACCCTTAACCGAGGATGGAAGGGCTGAGGTTGAGCGGGTTGGGAGATTTTTAGCGAGAATCGGGGTTCGGGTGGATCGAATACTCCATAGCGGAAAGCTTAGAGCCGCTCAAACCGCGGAGCTGATAGCAAAATGTGTTAAGCCCATGGAGGGAGTTGAGGCGGTGGAGGGCTTAGATCCTCTCGCAGATCCGAGGATCTGGGCTGAGAAGCTCGATGAGAGCGAACATGACTTGATGCTAGTCGGCCACCTACCCCACCTCAAGAGGCTTGCGAGCCTACTCTTAACGGGGAGAGACGATCTAGAGATCATTAGATTCAGGTATGGTGGGGTCGTCTGCTTGGTGAAGGATGAGAGGTGGAGTATCCTATGGGTGATCAGACCAGATATACTCCCAAAGAGAGTGTTTTCGATGGCGTGATCTCATGGAAGATGGTTAGGTTTAAGAGCTAATCCCGAAACCATTTCACGATTCGAGAATGTTGATAGATGTCCACTGCCATTTAACAGCTCCAGAGTTTGAGGGCAAGGTAGGGGAGATCGTCGAGAAGTCCGTTAAAGCTGGTGTCAAGGCGATTATCACATCTGGATTGGGCTATGAGGATGGGTTAAAGGCTTTAGAGATATCGGATTATAGGATTGTCTATCCATCGTTAGGCGTCAGCCCATATATGTTGGAAGGCTATGAACAGGTCATCGAATTGATAAGTAGAGAGTCAAGGAGAATCGTCGCGATAGGCGAGGTTGGATTGGATTATTGGCGCGTGAGGGATGATGAGGGGAGGGATAAGCAGAGGAGAGTCTTTAGAGAGTTCATAGAGCTCTCAAAGAGCCTCGACCTACCGCTCATAATACATTCAAGGAGTGCTGGGAAATATGCGCTTGAGATGCTCTTCGAGATGAAGGCTGAGAGGGTGATCATGCATGCATTCGATGGAGCGGCTAAACATGCTGTGAAGGCCGTTGAGAGGGGTTATATGTTCAGCATCCCACCATCGATAGCGAGAAGCCAGCGGAAGAGAAATCTAGTTAAGAGGATCCCCTTGGAGAACCTACTTCTTGAGAGCGATTCTCCAGTCCTCTCCCCAGTCGCCGGTCAAGTAAACTATCCATGGAATATCCTAGTCTCGGCGGAGTGGATAGGCAAGATTAAAGGAGTTTCCATCGAGAAGGTTATAGAGGTCACTGGGAGGAATGCGGCTGAGATCCTCGACCTAAGGTTATAATTCGGGGCTGTTTAGGATAATACTTGGAGAAGGGGACTTAATTTACTCATCTCAAACTCGATGAAAAGCCTAATTAGAGGCGCTATAGCTCTATCGCTGGATGAGTTCGAGCCTCGAGGCGATAGCGACCCTGCCATGGGTCGAGAAATATAGACCAAAATCCCTAGATGAGATAATAGATCAGGAAGAGGTGGTCAATAGCCTAAAGAATATCTTAAAGACGAAGGCCGTTCCCCACATGCTCTTCGCGGGGCCGCCTGGAGTCGGGAAAACCGCCACCGCTCACGCCTTCGCGAGAGACCTATTCGGCGACAGATATATTGATGATGGCCACTTCATGGAGATCAATGCATCTGATGAGCGTGGAATCCAGACGATTAGGGAGAAGGTTAAGATGTTCGCTAGGCAAATCCCGATGGGCGGCCTCGGATTCAAGATACTCCTATTAGATGAGAGCGATCAATTGACCGATGACGCCCAACACGCATTTAGGAGGGTTATGGAGCAGTATTCGGCAACCTGCAGATTTATCCTGGCCGCGAACTACAGCAATAGGATAATCGAGCCGATCCAATCGAGGTGCGCGGTCTTCAGATTCAGGCCATTATTGAAGAAGGATGTCATCAAACACTTGAGAAACATCGCCGAGAAGGAGGGCTTGGAGATCGATGATCAAGCACTTGAGGTTATCTACGACTTCTCCGAGGGAGATATGAGGAAGGCAATCAACACTCTTCAAGCGTCGGCGTCGATCTCTAGGAAGATCGATGAGAAGATCGTCTACCAAGTTATGGGGTATGTCAGTAGGGGGGAGGTTAGGAAGATCTTGGAGCTCGCGTTGAGCGGGAAGTTTAAGGAGATGAGAGACGAGGTTAGGAAACTGCTCTATGTTCAGGGGATAATGCCATCCGACTTGATCTCCGCGATCTATCGGGAACTATTCTACCTCAACCTCCCCGAAGAGGATAAGCTCGACCTCCTAGACCTCCTTGGAGAAGTTGATTATAGGATCACGGAGGGTGGAACACCTGAAGTCCAGTTAATGGCGTTCTTGGCCCGAGTCGCCGCAAAAGGTAAGGGGTCGAAGTGATGGGGATTGACGGAGCTCTGGGTCGAGAAGTATAGGCCTAAGAGGGTTTCAGAGGTCGTTGGGAATAAGGATTCGGTCAAGGCATTCG
>Ga0190286_1000275_pt1 | contig 23186 bp, 22 predicted proteins | sample 48691834_MG_FD_183241 | JGI IMG/M metagenome (GOLD analysis project Ga0190286, IMG submission 183241) | Hydrothermal vent microbial mat bacterial communities from Southern Trench, Guaymas Basin, Mexico - 4869-18-3-4_MG | ecosystem: Environmental > Aquatic > Marine > Hydrothermal vents >... | reverse complement strand
GCTTAATAGAACGGGAATAGAGAGTTATAAAAATGGAGAGTATGTGAAGGCTGAAGGATATTTTAGAAGCGTCCTGTTCGTAGAACCAAATAATAACATTGCTACCCAGTATCTTTTAAAGATAAAACAGAAAAAAAGAGCTTCCAAGGAGGATGTTTCTGATCTCTATATGAAAGGAGTATTGGCGTATACTGCAGGAGACTATAAACTTGCCATTTTTTACTGGGATGAAGTGCTTAAAATAAATCCCAATCATACCACTGCTAAAAAGAATCTTAAGAGAGCAAGAAAAAAACTTATTACCCTAACGGAAAAGTAAAATTTTATTTGTTAAAGGAGATAATTTATTGACAATCCTTTATTTATTGATAAAATATTGTAATGAAAGGGCTTGTTATAATTCCTACTTACAACGAGGCAGAAAATATTGCACATGTGATCGAACGGACAAACTCTACTGATAAAAGTATTGATATCCTGGTGATAGATGATAACTCCCCGGATGGGACTGCAGAGATTGTAAGAAATTTAAAGGAAAAGTACAAAAATATATATCTTGTGGTAAGGAAGAAAAAGATGGGTCTGGGGACTGCATATATTGAAGGATTTAAATGGGCTATGAAAAATAGTTATGCCTTTGTATTTGAAATGGATGCAGACCTTTCCCACAATCCAGCAGATATTCCCAGATTTTTGAAGGAATTAAAAAAGTATGACATGGTGATAGGCTCCCGATATATAAAAGGAGCAAGGATTGAAAACTGGCCAGTAACCAGGTGGTTTTTGAGTTTTATTGCAAATCTATATGCAAGAGTGGTTACTGGAGCAGGAATAAAGGATATGACCTCGGGATACAAATGTATTAAAACCGAGATGTTAAAGAAGATTCCTTTGGATTCAATAAAGGTGGATGGGTATGGATTTCAGATAGAGATAGATTTCCGGGTTTGGAAAAAAGGAGGAAGAATAAAAGAAATCCCCATTGTATTCCGAGATAGAAAAAAGGGGGTCTCAAAACTTTCCAGAAGAATAATATGGCAGGCTTTCTGGCTTGTCTTAAAACTGGGATTTGAAAGGTTCAAAAAAGCCTGAAGTATCGGTAATAATCGTCAATTACAATACTGAAGAGTATCTCAAGAAATGTCTTGACTCAATTCCTAAGGAATATGAAGTAATAGTTATAGATAACTCCTCTACTGACCAGAGTCTTGAACTTGCAGTAAAAAAATATCCTGAATTTACATATTATAAGTTTTCGAGAAACCAGGGATTTGCAAAGGCATGCAATACTGGAACATACCTATCTCAAGGGAAATACATACTTTTTTTAAACCCCGATTCATTACTTGAAAAAAAAGGAGTTAAAAGATGTATTGAAGTATTGAGAAGAAAAAAGGAAGTAGGTGCTGTTACCGGAAAGGTTGTATATCCCTCTGGGGTCCTTCAACCCAACGTAAGAAAAGAAAAGGGATTTTTAAATTTCTTATTCGGAAGAACAAGTTTTTTAAGAAAGATTTTTCCTAATACATCCTTAGAAAAGGAATACTTTTATCAAGAAAAAGAATTAAAAAAAGAAAGAGATGTGGAGTTAACAGCGGCAATGGCTCTTATGGTAAAAAGAAAAGCCTTTGAATCTATAAAAGGTTTTGATGAGAGATTTTTCTTATATTGGGAGGATTTTGACCTCTCAATAAGACTTAGAGAAAATGGCTGGAGAATCCATTTTGTCCCTGAGGTTGTATCTGTTCACCATCTTGGCAAGAGCGCAGAAAAGAACAAAAAATTTGCCAAAATGCACAAATTAAAAGGATTTTATAACTTCATAAAAAAACATAAAAAACTTAAAAAATTTGCACTTTTAACACTCTTTTTCTTCATAAGTATAAGAATTCTCCTTCTCCTCTCTTTTAAATAAACCAAATCCTCCCAGAAACTCATGGACCTGGGTCTTAAATCGCCTCCATTTAAAAATCAAGGCTCCAACAATATAAAGTCCGTAAGGAACCAGCCACCATTTTCCCAAGAACCATATATTTAACATAAGTATAAAATATACAAGAGACATAAAGAGCATACCCAGATGGAGTGAGTTTTTAAATAGGAATAATACTCCAGGAATCAATACCCACACTCCTATCCAGAATGGCACCATTCTGGTAAGGAGAAGATAAAAAAGGAGAAAGGTACCGAAAAATATATCTACCAATGCCTCATGTTCTCCTATCCAGGATTTCTTTCCTGATGCCCTTGCGAATTCTCCATCAAGGGCATCGGAAAGCCATCCGTATAAAACAAGCATTACAACCCAAGGAAAGGCGTCTCTTTTAAGAAATATTCCGGCGTATAAAAAGTAAAGAGATATAAAAACCCTTGACCATGTTAAGAAATCTGCTATTTTTTTATAAAAGCTCAAGTTCAGAAAAAAAGAAATGGATTTCCCTCTCCGGGTCTTCTGCTGGGGCAGAGGCATGGACTGCATTCTGCTGTATATCTTTACCAAATCTTTTCCTTATGGTTCCGGAAAGAGCCTTATTTGGGTCTGTTGCTCCCACCAGTTCTCTTAAAGAATTTACTGCATTCTCCTTTTTTACACACATTACTACAATATCCCCTGATGTTATATAATCTATAAGGGAAGCAAAAAAATTTTTCCCTTTGTGGATCTTATAAAACTCCTCTGCCTGCTTTTTTGAAAGTCTTACCTTTTTTACAGCAATTATTTCAAAGCCATTTTCCTCTATAATCTTTATTATTTCCCCTGTTTTTTTTTCTTTTACTATATCTGGTTTTATGAAGAGAAGTGTTCTTTCTTCCATTTTTCCCCCATTTCAAAACCAAGTTCAAGAGCCCTTAAGTTTTCATTGAGGAATTTCTTATAAAACCTGTGTTCTACTGCCTTTTTTAGAGACTCAAGTTTTACAACGCCTGTAATGGAGGAGAGTACCCCCAGCATAACCATGTTTGCAAATATCTCCTTCCCTATAATTTCCCTTGCCTTTTCTGATATTGGGAGAGATATGACATTTTCCTTATCAGGATTCACATAAAATGAGTCAACAATTAAAAAGCCATTCTTTTTTAAGTTATTTTTGTACTTTTCATATGCAGGTTGGCTCATACACACAAGGATATCCGGATTGTATGCCTTTGGATAATAGATCTCTCCATCTGATATTACGACCTCTGCCTTTGATGCTCCACCTCTTGCTTCTGGACCATAACTCTGGGTCTGGGTAACATTTTTCCCTTCGAATATTCCAGAAGCTTCTGCAAGAATTATTCCCGATACAATCATTCCCTGTCCTCCTCTTCCTGATAACCTTACTTCAAACCTCATCTTTTAACCTTGCCAAAAGTTTTTTATACTTCTCTCCAAAATCTTCCTTTTCTATATCTTGAAATATTCCTATCACTATTTTATCCTTTAACTCTTCCGGGTTCATTTTTTCTGCCTTCTCTTTTGGGATGCTTTGCTTTTTAAATATCTCCATCATTTGAGCAGGTGTAGGTGTTTTATTTAGTCTACCGTAGAGGGTGGGACAGTTTGTCACAACCTCAATAACACCGAATCCCTTTTTTTCTATGGCAAGTTTTATGTATCTATCCAGCTGTTGTACATGGTAAACTGTGGTTCTTGCTACAAAGGGAGCTCCGGCTCCAATGGCAGTATTTACCACATCAAAAGGGGGCTCTATCATTCCATAGGGAGCAGTGGTGGCAAAGGCTCCTTCAGGAGTGGTGGGAGAGTACTGCCCTCCTGTCATTCCATAATTAAAATTATTTATTATAATTGTTACCATATCCATGTTTCTTCTCGCAGCATGAATAAAGTGATTACCTCCTATTGCCAGGATGTCTCCATCCCCTCCTATTACCACTACTTCCATTTCAGGTCGAGCAAGTTTTATTCCTATTGCAGCAGGAATTGCTCTTCCATGTAATACATGAAATGTATCGGTATCAAGGTATCCAGGCATTCTGGATGTACACCCTATTCCTGAAACTAAACAGAACTTCTCTTTTGGTATTTTTAAAGAATGAATAACCCTTATGAGACTTCCAAGGACAATGCCAATTCCACAGCCTGGACACCAAACATGGGGAAACCTATCATCCAGTCTTAAATATTCATGAATAATGGGTTCTTTCATAACTGTTCCGCTATCTCCTGGGGGGTTATAAACTCCCCATCATTCCTTACAATACTTATGATTTTTTTATTTTTATCCACTGTTTTTTTAATTTCTTCAACCAGTTGTCCTTCATTCATCTCCACCACTGCAATCTCCTTTTTATCCTTTAATATTCTTGCTAATGTTAATTCCGGAAAGGGCCAGAGAGTTTTTAATCTTATTACCTGTATTTTTTTGCCCTTTTTTTCTGCCATGCTTTTTGCCTCAAGGCATGCTCTTGCAGCAGAACCAAAACTCACAACCCCTATTTCTCCTTCTCCCAGTATTTCGATATCTTCAAGATATGCCCGGTTATCCTCTATCTTTCTTCTCAATCTTTCATTTTTCCATTTTATCCATTCTGGGTCATCGGTGGTGGGAAATCCATCCTTTCTATGATGGAGTCCAGTAAAATGAATCCTAAATCCATCCCCTATGCTTGCATAGGGTGCATTGTAAGAGTTGTTATCATCATAATGAAGATACTCCTCAGGGGAAATCCTTGGTTTTTTCCGTGAATAAACTTCTACTTTTTCCGGAAGTTCTACAATTTCTCTCATATGCCCTATGAACTCATCTAAAAGAACCACTGCTGGTATTCGAAGCCTTTCTGCCACTTCTATAGCCTTTATCGTAAACTCAAAAGCTTCATACACGGTGGAGGGGGCATTAACAAATACCGGATGGTCTCCATGGGTTCCCCATCTTGCCTGCATAAAATCGGCTTGAGAGCCCTTTGTAGGAAGTCCTGTTGCAGGACCCCCCCTCATTACATTCACAATAACCACTGGAACCTCTATCATGGAGGCATATCCTATACCTTCCTGCATTAAAGAGAATCCAGGTCCCGAGGTTGCTGTCATTGATTTCATCCCTGCTGCAGAGGCTCCTATAATTGCCACGATACTTGCTATTTCATCTTCAAACTGAAGAAATATACCCCCCCTTTTTGGAAGTTCCTTTGCCATGTATTCTGCTATCTCTGTGGAGGGGGTGATAGGATAACCCCCGAAGAACTTTACTCCCGCCCTTAAGGCTCCTTCAGCGCATGCCTCGTTCCCAGATAAAAGTTCTCTTTTCACCTCTTCTTTTCTATAAAGATTGCAAAATCAGGGCAGTGTAGTTCGCATATAAAGCAGGCAATACAGTTTTCTTTATCCACAACCTCAACCTTCAGATCCTTTCCTATCCCTAAGATACTTTTTGGACATAAGGATACGCATAACTGACATTCATACCCTTTACACAGTTCCTTGTATATGTAAATCCAAGCCTTTGGTTCTTCGGTAACAAGAGGGGTCAGTTTTTTTCTTAATATCTTCATACAATTTTTTTCAATATTTCTGCCACATCTTTTGGTTCTTCTGCGACCTCTATTCTGTTTTCTTTAAATGCCTTTATTTTTTCCTCCGCAGTTCCCGTTGACCCAGAGATTATTGCTCCTGCATGCCCCATTCTTTTTCCTGAGGGAGCTGTTTTACCTGCGATAAATCCCACTACCGGTTTTTTCATATTTTTGTTTATCCATTCAGCAGCAATCTCCTCATCTGAGCCTCCTATTTCCCCTATAATCACAACTGCCTCTGTTTGGGGGTCTTCATTAAAGAGTTTAAGTATATCAAGAAAGTTGGAGCCTACCACCGGGTCTCCGCCTATACCCACACATGTTGATTCTCCAAATCCTGCTCTTGTAATATGACTCACTATCTCATAGGTTAATGTTCCTGATCTTGAGACTACCCCAATATTTCCTTTTTTAAATATTTGAACAGGTAGAATTCCCACCTTTGCTTTTTGAGGAGATATTAAACCAGGGCAGTTGGGACCTATAATCCTTACATTTTTATCTTTTATATAATCTTTTACTCTTATCATATCAAGCACTGGAATTCCCTCGGTTATCACCACCACGAGGTTTACTCCAGAGTCTACTGCTTCTATTATAGCATCATATGCAAATCTCGCAGGGACAAATATCACAGATGTGTTTGCTCCTGTTTTTCTTACAGCCTCCTCCATTGAATCAAAAACGAAAAAACCTTCCACCTTGGTTCCTCCTTTACCAGGGGTAACTCCTCCCACCACCTTTGTTCCATATTCAGCCATTTTTTTAGCATGAAAACTTCCATCTCTTCCGGTTATTCCCTGCACAAGAACTCTTGTATTTTCATCTACAAGAATTGCCATATGCCTCCTTATTTATGAAATTCTCACTGTTTTTTAAAACACCTACTGAGAGAATTTTTTTAAAGGTTGATAAATAGAAATCCGGTTTCAGGCCGGGTTTTTCCCATTCCTCACCTTTGCCCATTTCCTGCAAGTTCTATTGCCCTTTTTGCCCCCTCCGCCATTGTCTCTGCAAAATAAAGTGTGGTTCCAGAGAGCATCTTTTTTGCTATCTCCTCATTGGTTCCGGTTAATCTTACCACAACTGGGCAGGATAGAGCCAGTTTTTCCTTGGCTTCAAGTAATCCTTTTGCAATATCATCACATCTTGTTATTCCTCCGAATATATTTACAAAGATTACTCTTACATTTGGGTCTTGGGTAACAAGTTCCATGGCATTTGCCATTTTTTCTGGAGATGAGCTTCCACCCACATCCAGGAAATTTGCAGGTTCTCCACCGTAATGCTTTATTATATCCATAGTTGCCATGGCAAGTCCTGCTCCATTAACAATACATCCTACATTTCCTGATAGTTTAATATATGACAATCCTTTCTTTTTTGCCTCTACCTCTATTTTCTCTTCCTCTTTCAATACTCTGTATTTTTCAAATTCAGGATGCCTTAATACTCCATTATCATCAAGAATTATCTTTGCATCCAGAGCAAGAACTCCTTCTTCTCTTTTCACCAAAGGATTTATTTCCACAAGCTGGCAGTCATTTTCAACAAAAATTTTATACATTTTTTGTATTATTTCTGCAAAAGGTTTTGGATTTTCTCGGTCAAGAAAAGAGGCTATCTTTCTTATTTGATAAGGCATTATACCTAAAAGACTGTCGATATAAACCTTTAATATTTTTTCCGGGCTTTCTTTTGCTACTTCTTCAATGTCAACCCCTCCTTCGCAGGATGCCATGAATACGATACTCCTTTTAGCTCTGTCTATGGTGATTCCAAGGTAATACTCTCTCTGTATATTCACGGCCTCTGAAATAAGAACCTTTTCTACTTTTTCTCCCTTTATATGATGGGAGAGTATGAAGGATGCGGTTTTTTCTGCCTCTTCCACTGAAGATGCCTTTTTTATTCCTCCTGCCTTACCTCTTCCTCCTACTCCCACCTGAGCCTTTATGACACATGGAAGTCCAGTCTCTTTTACTGCTTCTTTTACATCCTCTTTTTTCTCCACCAAAACCTCTTTTGGGACAGGTATCTTATATTTTTTAAAAAACTCTTTTGCCTGATACTCCAGTAATTTCATTTAGAGAAATTATACTCCTTCTTTTTAAAAAGTCAAATTGATGTATAATTCTATAGTATAGAGTCTCCTTCTCTTCTCATGGGTTCCCCTTGATGAATATCCTCAGAGTCTTTTTACCGCGACAATCTTTTTTACCATCTCCTTTTTATTTATTTTTGACTTTAAAAAGTATACACCATAACCATTTAGAGAAAGTCTTTCCTTATATACTCCCGCCTTCTTATACTCTGAAACGATCTTTTTTACTCTACAGCCTGAAACATCATACATTGAAATTTCAACATATCCATCTTTCGGGACTTCATAAGAAATCACCATAACGCTTGAAACGAGGCTTATATCAAGAGTTATTTCGTTGTCCTGCTTTTCCTCAACTCCAGTTGCTGAGAAGTTCTGTTCAAACCTGTCATAGTTTAAAGGTGAGTATGTATGGGAAGAAGGAATGAAGGCATATCCGGGTTTATGAGGAGTCACCGTATAATCCTCACCTCCGGGAAGGTTAAGAAACTCATAATAACCATCAGGGCCCGTCATATATGAATCTGTAAGATGCCCTGTAAGAGAAACTTCAACTCCTGAAACACCTGCTCCAGCTTCTGAAATAAAACCACTGATACTGAAAAACTGCCTGTACTTTATGGTCAGAACATCTGTGTTGGAGGGATCTTCGTATTTACCGGCAACATACAGGAAACCATCTTCATCCACATCTATGCCTCTCGCCTGCTCATAAGCACCCCTATCATATTCCGTTAACCACACCATATTACCTTCGGGGTCATACTTTATTATTAAAGCATCATAATCACTCCCATTGTAATTCCATCTTGAAATGTAAATAAAACCTGCCATATCAACTGTGATATGAAAAACATCATCATACACCCAAGAAAAGTAGTAAGGCTCCACGGGGTAAGAACTCTCCCATAATGTGTTACCATTTCCATCGAGTTTGACAAGAAAAAGATTCCAGTTTGTTCCATCGCCCGATATTCCCGCAACATAAACATAATTATCGGGAGAAACAGATACTCCGAGCGCAATATTTGTTCCTCCACTATAGGTTCTTTCCCACTCATAATTTCCATTTTCATCACACTTAATGAGAATAGCGTCCCAATCTGTGCCATTGTTATAATATCCTGCAATATATACAAAGCCATCCATGGAAACATCCACATCCATTGCTTCTTCATCGCTTCCTTTATCATAAATCAATTCCCATACCGGATTTCCCAGCTGGTCATACTTTATCAGCAGAAAATCTAAGTCCGTGCCATTATGAGAGTATCCCGCTCCGTAAACGGTTCCATTAAAGGTTGCTACACCATAAAATCCATCATTACTTCCCTGCACATCAATGGTTCTTTCCCACACCACATTTCCCTCAAGGTCGTATTTAATAAGTAAGGCATCTTTACCCGAGATTCCCGCTTCATAGATGAATCTATCTGTAGAGACTGCCAAGTCATTTACTATTTCGGTCTGCCCTCGGTCATAGGTTATGTCCCATTCAATATCCGGAGCTCTCTGAGCCATAACCTTTGCCCAAAAACCCACCCAAAAAAATAAAACAATAAAAGGATTAAATAGTTTCATATTACCTCCTTTCTTAAGAAGAGCATCCTGGTGAGATATGATTTAAAGAGAGAAAAATCTTATTAAAATCTTTTTTTCTCTCTCAATCACACCCTTAAACCAGGTCTCTTCTCTTTTATTTTTAAAGATACGAATTCTAAAAGTTTTTGTCGGGTTAATGCAGAATTCCATAACATTTTGTTTGGGAGGGAGTTTTATTCTGTGAAGGTTTTGACTTGAGTTTAAAAAATAATCATTCTATAATTTCTTATGCCCAATACCTCTGCAATTGATATGGAAAGGGATAGAAATCCCAGTTATTACCTTTTTAAAGATTTCTGGAAAAAAATCCTTCCATCTGGTCATAAATTTTTAATTTCTGTAATATTTTTTCCCCTACCTTCGAAAAAAGAATTTTTGTTGTTGCGATTAATTTGCATTTTGGGGGGATTTTTCTTGACATTTAAATAATTTTCCTTAAACTTTTTTTATGAAAAACTCCCCGGAGAAGAAAAAAATAGGGTTTTACTGGGCTGCGTCCTGTGGGGGGTGTGAGATAGCGGTTCTGGATATCGATGAGAAAATCTTGGAGGTTGTTCAGCATGCAGATATTGTTTTCTGGCCAGTGGCAATGGATATAAAATATAAAGATGTGGAGTCCTTTGAAGATGGATATATGGATGTCTGCTTTTTTAATGGGGGGATAAGAACCGAAGAAAATGAACACATGGCAAAACTTTTAAGAAAAAAATCAAAAATTTTAATTGCCTTTGGTTCCTGTGCTCATAAAGGATGTGTCCTTGGGTTTGCTAATCTTTCCTCCAAAGAAGAAATCTTAAAAAGGGTGTATCTTGAAACTCCATCCACTGATAATCCAGAAAAAATAATTCCTTCCAAGAAGGTTGTGGGGGAGAAAGAAGAGCTCTCTTTGCCTTCCTATCTTCCATTTTTGAAAACCCTTGATGATGTTGTTGAGGTAGATTACTATATCCCAGGATGTCCTCCACCTCCTGAACTCATCTATGAAAATATTTTAAAGATAATAAATAATGAACTTCCTGAGAAAAAGACGGTCCTTGCTCCTGATGTCTCACTTTGTGAAGACTGTTCAAGAAACCCATTAAAAGAAAAGAAAATGCCTGCAGATATTAAAAGAATATATGAGATAGATGATGATCCAACCAAATGTTTTCTTGAAGAAGGAGTAATATGTATGGGACCTGTAACAAGAAAGGGATGCAACACAAGGTGTATCAATGCAAACTTCCCTTGCACCGGATGTATGGGTCCCACCTCTGAAGTAAGGGACCAGGGAGCAAAGATGATATCTTCCCTTGGGTCTATTCTTGCAATTGATAATGAGGAAAAGTATACTGCAGAGGAGATATATCAAATAGCAAGAAAGATAGTTGACCCAGTAGGGACATTTTACATGTATAGTTTTGCAAGTTCACTCCTCGGGAAAAGAAAATGAAAAGAGTTACCATAGACCCTATAACACGACTTGAGGGGCATGGTAAAATTGAGATCTTTCTGGATGAGAAGGGAAATGTAAAAGAGGCATTTTTGCAGGTTCCAGAATTAAGAGGATTTGAACGATTCTGTGAAGGAAGAAGAGCAGAACTCATGCCCCAGATCACTTCAAGAATATGTGGAGTCTGTCCAGTGGCTCACCATATGGCTTCCACAAAGGCTCTGGATGCCTGCTTTGGAGTTGAGCCACCTCCCACTGCAAAAAAATTGAGAGAATTACTGTATTGTGGCTACATTATATATGACCATATATTACACTTTTATTTTCTCGGAGGACCCGATTTTATCGTGGGTCCCTCTGCTCCAAAAGAAAAAAGAAACATCCTGGGAGTTATTGAAGTTGTTGGAGAGGATATTGGAAAAGAGGTTATAAAACACCGGGCTTATGGACAAAAAATCACCGAAATCCTGGGAGGGAAGGCAACACACCCTGTCTCGGGGATTCCAGGAGGAGTGACCAAGTCTATAACAGAAGAGGAAAAGGATAAAATAGGGGAGATGGTGGATTCATGCATTGATTTTGCTAAAAAATCCTTAGAGATATTTCACACAATAGTTTTAAGAAATGATAAGTATCTTGATATGATAAAGGATGAAGCCCATAGGCTGGAACTTTACAACATGGGACTTGTTGATGAAAAGAATCAGCTGAACTTTTATGATGGAAAAATAAGGGTTGTTTCTCCGGATGGAAAGGAGGTCTATAAGTTTCAAGCAAAAGATTATTTAAAATATATAAAGGAAAAGGTCCTTGAGTGGAGTTATGTTAAAGTTCCATATCTTTTCGAAATAGGATGGAAAGGGCTTCAAGATGGTGCAGACAGTGGAATATATAGGGTTGGACCCTTGGGAAGATTAAATGTTTCTGATGGGCTTGCAACTCCCCTGGCTCAGGAGGAGTTTGAGAAGATGTATTCCTTCTTCGGTGAAAAGCCTGTTTCTGCCACTCTTGCATTTCACTGGGCAAGGTTGATAGAACTTCTTTATGCAGCAGAAAGGGCAAAGGAACTCATTTCTGATCCAGAGATTTTAAAAGGCGAGATTAAAACAAAACCAGAGAAATTGGCAGGAGAAGGAGTTGGAGTTGTGGAGGCTGCAAGAGGAACTCTTTATCATCATTATATTCTCAATGAGGATGCGACCATAAAGAAGGTAAATCTAATTGTTGCCACAACCAACAACAAAGGGGCGATATGTATGTCTATAAGAAATGCTGCAAAAAGGTTTATAAAAAATGGGAGTATTGAAGATGAAGGAATTTTAAATCAGGTGGAGATGTTTTTTAGAGCCTATGATCCCTGTTTTGCCTGTGCCACCCATACCCTAAATGGAGTAGAAGTTGTTATTGAGATAAAAGATAGTGCTAAAAAACTCATAAAGAGGATAGGATGGGGGTCCAATGGAGATTAAAATTTCAAGGGAAAAGGTGACAAATGATTTTGTTAAAAAAGTAGAAGAGTTGAGCAATGAGAATGTTTTAAAATGTTATCAATGTGGAAAGTGCTCTGCAGGATGCCCCAGTGTTGAAGAGATGGAGGCTTTACCAAACCAGATAATAAGAGCTGTGCAGGTAGGGGAAGAAGATGAGGTTTACAAATACAATACCATATGGATATGTGCAACCTGTTATACATGCATGGTGAGGTGTCCAAAAGGAGTTGACCTTTGTAAAGTGATGGAGGCTTTAAGAACTATATACTTAAGAGATACCAAAAAAGATTATCTTTCTCCCTTGGGTATACCAGAAGAGCGTAGAGAGGAACTTCCTCAAATAGCATTGGTAAGTAATTTTAGAAAGAACACAGCATGAGGATACCGTATTATCCAGGCTGTACCTTAAAGACAACTGCAAAGGGCTTTGAGGATTCAGCCATTGCGGTTGCAAAGGAACTTGGAATAGAACTCCAAGAGATTCCTAACTGGATATGTTGTGGGACTGTTTTTTCTCTTTCCTCGGATGATTTGATGCATCTTATAGCCCCGATTCGAAATCTTCTACGGGTTCAACAGGCGGGTGAGAAACGGGTGGCTACACTGTGTGCAATGTGTTATAATACACTCAAACAGAGCAACGAGAGAGTTAAAGAGAATCCAGATGAATTAGAGAAGTTAAATGGAGTAATGTATACTGAAGAGGAAGAATACAAAGGAGAGGTTGAAGTTTATCATTTTCTTGAGATATTGAAAAATGAGATTGGTTTTGATAGGATTCGTGAAAAGGTGAAGAAACCCCTAAGGGGCTTTAAAGTAGCTCCTTATTATGGATGCTTACTGGTAAGACCTGAAAGGGTAGGGATAGATGATGCAGAGAATCCTCAAATAATTAAAGAGTTAGTGGAGAGCCTTGGAGGAAGTGTAGTTGATTTTCCATATGCTGTGGAGTGTTGTGGTTCTTATCAAACTGTTAATGCTCCTGAGGTGGTGGCTAATAGGACAAAGAGAATTATAGATATGGCAAGGGAGGTGGGAGCGAATTCCTTGGTGCTTAGCTGTCCTCTTTGTAGCTTTAACCTGGATGCAAGACAGAAAGATATTCAGGAGAAGTATCCTGGATTTTTACCACTACCTGTCTTTTACTTTACTCAACTCATGGCTTTAGCATTTGGATTTGGAAAAGAGGTCTGCCATTTTGATTTAAACTCCATACCAGTAGATGAGGTTCTAAAAGGGGTAGAGGTATGAAAAGAATAGGTGTTTTTGTATGCCATTGCGGTATAAACATTGCAGGTACTGTTGATGTAAAAAAGGTAGTGGATAAAATTAAAAATTATCCTGGAGTGGTGCATGCAGTGGATTACCTTTACATGTGCTCTGAACCAGGGCAGGCTCTCCTTAGGGAAGCGATAAAGGAGCATAAACTGGATGCAGTAATTGTGGCAGCCTGCTCCCCAACCCTTCATGAGACTACATTTAGAAATGCTGGGAAGAGTGCAGGATTGAATCCATTTATGGTGGAGATAGCAAATATAAGGGAGTATGATAGCTGGGTTCACAGGGAAAGAGACAAAGCCACAGAAAAAGCAGTAAAGATAATCAGTACAATAATTGAAAAGATAAGGATGAACGAGCCTCTAATACCTTTACGGGTGCCCATTACAAGAAGAGCATTGGTGATAGGAGGAGGAATAGCAGGAATTCAGGCAGCCTTAGATATTGCAAATGGTGGATATGAGGTGGTGCTTGTGGAGAAAACTCCTTCCATAGGAGGACATATGGCTCAACTCTCAGAAACATTTCCTACGCTTGACTGCTCTCAATGTATTCTTACTCCAAAGATGGTTGAGGTTTCTCAACATCCTAAGATAAAACTTATTACCTATGCAGAGGTTGATAGCATTGAGGGAAGCGTGGGGAATTATAAGGTAAAGATAAGAAAAAAGGCAGCATATGTAGATAGAGAGAAGTGTACCGGATGCGGTCTTTGTATGGAAAAATGTCCAAAAAAAGTATTGTCTGAGTTTGATAGAGGACTTTCAAAGAGAAAAGCAATTTATACACCATTTCCTCAAGCAGTACCTAATAAGCCTGTTATAGATGCCTCTTCCTGCATATTCCTTAATACAGGAAGGTGCGGTATATGTAAAGAGGTATGTCCGGTTGATGCAATTAATTTTGAAGATAAAGATGAGTATATAGAGGAGGAAGTAGGAGCAGTTGTTGTTGCTACAGGATACGAGCCTTATCCTAAGGAGCGTCTTTCTGAGTATGGAAATGGAAGATACGAAAATGTTATAGATTCTCTGCAATTTGAAAGATTACTCTCTGCTTCGGGCCCCACTGGAGGGGAGATAAGAAGACCCTCTGATGGAAAGATTCCAAAAGAGATTGTTTTTGTTCAATGTGCCGGGTCAAGGGATCCTGAAAAACACAAAAGCTACTGCTCAAAGATATGCTGTATGTATACATTAAAACATGCAATGCTATACAAACACAAGGTTCCGGATGGGCAGGCATATATTTTCTATATAGATATTCGTTCTCCGGGAAAGGATTATGAGGAGTTTGTACAAAGGGGTATTGAGGAGGACCGGATTATTTACATAAGAGGTAAAGTCTCCAAGATATTTCCAAAAAATGAGAAGCTGGTTGTTTGGGGTGTAGATACTCTTATGGGGAAAAAAGTAGAGATAGAGGCTGATATGGTCGTTCTCGCCATGGCTATAGAGCCCTCTAAGGAAGGGGTGGAGCTTGCTAAGAAACTCAAACTACAGATAGATAAGGATGGATTTTTAAAAGAGGCACATCCTAAGTTAAGACCTGTGGAGGCAATGAGTGCTGGGTTCTTCTTTGCAGGGGCAGCTCAAGGTCCAAAGGATATTCCAGAGACTGTATCTCAAGCCTCAGGGGCTGCTGCAAAGGTGCTTTCCCTGTTCTCTGAACCAGAACTTACTCATTCTCCAGAGATTGCAGGGGTGGTGGAGGATTTGTGCTCTGGATGCGGAATATGTATTGGAGTATGCCCATATGGAGCAAGGGAAATGGATGAGGAGAAGAAAAAGGTTAAAGTTACCGAGGTTTTATGCGAAGGGTGTGGAGCATGTACTGCTGCCTGTCCCACAGGAGCAGCACGATTGATAAACTTCACAGATGCCCAAGTGGAGAAAATGATAAGGATTGCATTAAAGGAGGAGTAAATGTTTGAGCCTAAGATAATCGGTTTTTTCTGTAAATGGTGCACTTCTGCAGCAGCAGACCTTGCAGGAACTTCAAGAAAAGAATACCCTTCAAATGTTATCCCAATTCGGGTTTTCTGTTCAAGCAGAGTTGATGCTCAACACATTCTCTGGGCTTTTCGTAATGGAGCGGATGCAGTAGTAATAGGTGGGTGTCATCCAGGAGACTGTCATTATCAAAATGGAAATTATAAAACCCTTAGGAGGGTTACAATTTTGAAACAACTTTTAAAACAGCTGGGGATAGAAGAAGATAGACTTGTTCTGGAATGGATTTCAGCCTCTGAAGGAAATAAATTTGCAAACTTTATTAAAGAGACTGTGGAGCGTATAAAAAAATTGGGTCCTTTGAATTTATATAAAGGAGGATGATATGGAGGTAAAAATGGTTCCCATTTTTGTTATGGGACAACAGTATGAGGTCCCGGAGAATTCAACAATTATTCAAGCCCTTGAGTACATTGGGTATCAATTAAAGAGGGGGGTAGGATGTAGAGAAGGTTTTTGTGGAGCCTGTGCCACTGTTTACCGACTTCCAGGAGATTATAAGTTACGGGGAGGTCTTGCCTGTCAAACAGTTGTGGAGCCTGGAATGTATATTGCCCAAATTCCTTTTACCCCTGCACAGAAATCTTCTTATGATATTTCTCAATTGACCCCTGATTTAACTCCATTTCAGCGTTATTATCCAGAGGTCTTTAGATGTCTGGGGTGTAATGCATGTTCAAAGGTTTGTCCTCAAGAACTGAAGGTGATGGAGTATGTCCAGGCAGTGATAAGAGGAGACCTCGCAGTTGCGGCAGACCTTTCCTTTGATTGTATCATGTGTGGTTTATGCACTATGAGATGTCCTGCGGAAATGGCACAGTACAACATTGCAATACTTGCAAGAAGACTTTATGGTAAGTATCTTGCTCCAGAACCAAAGTTTTTATTGGATAGACTCAAGGAGATAGAGGAAGGAAAGTTCGATAAAGAAATGGAGGAACTCATGTCTCTTCCCAAGAAGGAACTGGAGAAGAGGTATGCAGAGAGAAAACTTGATTTTGAAGTAACTTAAAGGAGGTATTATGCCTTATCCTGAATCAATGAGAGAATCTTTAAAACTTGTGGAGCGCACAAGACCTAAAAGGGTTGAACTTGCAAAAAGTGGGAAGCCAGTGGTACCCCCCATGTCAATGCAGGAGAGAGAGGAACTATTGAAGAAGTATCATCCTGATTACCAACCCGATGCATTGAAGCGTATAAGGGTTGGACCCAATAAGGGTGAGATGATGACAGCTACTGTTGTTTCTTTATTGGAGTCCCATTCCAGGATAGACCCGGACAAGATTGACCTTTCGGCTGTGGATTACGATGTTGATGTTCTTATAATAGGTGGTGGGGGCGGTGGGTGTATGGCTGCCATCTGGGCAGCTAAGGAAGGAGCAGAGAAGATTCTTCTGTGCACCAAGTTAAGACTTGGGGATGCCAACTCCATGATGTCCCAGGGAGGTATGCAGGCAGCAGTAAATCCTCATGACTCTCCGGTTATTCATTATCTTGATGCAATGGGTGGTGGGCATTTTGATAATAAGCCAGAACTTGTAAGAGCACTCACCATGGAGGCTCCATATATCGCCAAGTTTTTAGCTGACCTGGGTGTAATGTGGGACAGAACCCCGGATGGTAACCTGCAGACAAAGTCAGGAGGTGGAACATCAAGAAGAAGGCTGCTATCCGCAAGGGATTATACTGGAGCGGAAATAATGCGAGTGTTAAGGGATGAAGTAAGAAACCATCCTGAAAAAATCACGGTTCTTGAGTTCTCTCCTGCAATAGAACTGTTACTTGATGATGAGGGTAAGGTTGCAGGGGCTATTTTAATGCAAACCGAGACCGGAGAATACATAATAGTAAGAGCAAAATCCACCATAATAGCAACCGGAGGATACGGAAGACTTCATATAAAAGGGTTTCCCACCACAAACCATTATGGTGCCACAGCAGATGGAATTGTAATAGCATACCGGGCAGGAGCAAAGCTTTTATATATGGATTCAGTTCAGTATCATCCCACCGGAGCTGTATATCCAGAGCAGGTTTGGGGCTTTCTGGTGACAGAGAAGATAAGGGGATTTGGAGGACAGCCGGTTAATAAAGCAGGTGAGCTCTTTGTCTACCCCTTGGAGCCGAGAGATGTTGAGGCTGCATCCTTTATAAGAGAGTGTGCTGAAGGAAGAGGGGTAAAGACCCCTACCGGAAGAGTGGGCATATGGCTTGACTCCCCGGTAATAGAGATACTCTCCGGAGAGGGAACCATAGAGAAAAACTTCCCCGCCATGCTTCGGCAGTTTAAGAGATTTGATATAGATATAAGAAAAGAACCAATACTTGTTTATCCTACACTTCACTATCAAAATGGAGGAATAGAGATAAACGAACGTACTGAAACAACACTTCCCAATCTCTATGCAGCAGGAGAGGTATCCGGGGGAGTCCATGGTAGGAACCGGTTGATGGGGAACTCGATTCTTGATTACAATGTTTTTGGTAGAAGAGCAGGAATACATGCTGCACAAAATGCAAAACGCACAAAAATAGGGAAATTAACACTTGAGCATGTGAAAAAGTATGAGAAGGAACTTGAAGAAGCAGGGATAAAGACCAAAAGAATAGCTCCCATACTCTTTCCCGATTATAGGAACTGGGAGGTTATTAAAAAACACCGGAAAGAGCCCGACCCCTTTGTAGGATTTGCATTAACAGGCTGGATGGAGGATTAGTCCCCTACTCTTTAACCCAAGAGATCATATAATAAATCTTGTGAATGCACATAATATAATGGTCCAAACAACCGCTGCGATGATATCAAGGATTACTCCAAATCTCACCATATCCTTTATCTTTATATATCCGGTTCCGTAGACTATCGCATTTGGTGGAGTAGCCACAGGAAGCATGAATGCCATTGATGAGGCAACTGCCCCTCCCATCATTAAAAGCAGAGGGTTAAACCCTGTTGCTACTCCTACTGCAAAAAGTACCGGCATCATCATATTTGCAGTTGCGGTATTGGATGTTATTTCGGTAAGAAAATCAACCAGAAGAATACTCAGGAAAAGAAGTAGAGGAAGTCCAAGTTTCCCAATGCCTTTTATCTGTGAGGCAATGTAGGAGGCAGCCCCGGTTTTTGAAAGAGCAGTTCCAAGGGCAAGTCCTCCTCCAAATAGAAGGAGGGTTCCCCATGGGATATTTTTATTAACATCCCAGGTGAGGGTGAATTCCCATTTTTTTAAGTTTACAGGTAAAAGGTAAAAAAGAAGAACTCCAATTATTGCCACTACCGAGTCATTAACCCAGGGGAGGTGGAACATTCTGGTCCACCATGTTCTTGTTATCCATAGAAAGGATACTGTGATAAATATTATCAGTGTATTTCTCTCTCCAGGACCCATTTTTCCCAGTTCCTTTAACTTCTCTTCAATGACTCTTTTAGATGAAAGTATTTTTGTTTTTTTCACTCTAAAGAATTTTAAGAGAAGATACCATATTAATGGAAGCATTACAATGGTTAGAGGCATTCCAATCATAAGCCATTTTGCAAATGTCATCTTCACAGAGAGGAGTGTATCTGCAAATCCGGCAAACACAAGGTTTGGTGGTGTTCCTATAATGGTTCCGATTCCTCCCACAGATGCTGCATATGCAATCCCCAGTAAGGATGCTTTTGCAAAACCTCCACTTTTTCCGGTAGAAAGTATAATTGCCAATGCTATGGGCATCATCATGGCAGTTGTCGCTGTATTTGATACAAACATTGAGAGAACCGCGGTTGCTATCATTAACCCCAGGATTATTCTGGCTGGAGAAAATCCTATTATTTTTAATATGTTTAAAGCTATTCTTTTATGAAGATTCCATTTTTTCATTGCTTCGGCAATGGTAAAACCGCCTATAAAGAGGACAACAAGGTAATGCATATAAGGAGAGAATACAATAAAATATCCAGGAAACGATGCATTTTTATAATGGGCTATGCCAAGAAGAGGAAGAAATACCATTGGGAAGAGGGCAACTACCGGAATGGGAAGAGCCTCACTTATCCATAGAACAGCCATAAGTATAGCAAGCGCGATGGTATTCTTTAATGCATATGCCTGCCTTACAACCACATCATAAAGAGAAGGTCCCTTTTTGCTTATTCCTATGCTTTTTTCCCCTGCCTTTGAAAAATCGGAAGGAATGCTTACCCTTATCTTTCTTGCCTTTTCCTCAAACTGAATAAAATTTTGAGAGTTTATTTTTTTAATTCCCATAACTCGGTTTAACTCATCTGTTCCATGGGATAAAACTACCTTTAAAGCTTCTATCCTCATTCCTTGAGTAGGAGGTAAAAAAAGGAGAATAAAAAATAGAGAAAACCCTATAATTAATCCTATACCCCTTTTCACCTCTTCAAAACTTTTTTCAACCTCTTTTTTACTTCTTTAACATCACTTGAGGTATTTATTATCTTTCCTCGTGGAGGAATGTATCTTTTCTTCATGGTAAGGTATATTTCCCAGGTTGCATCCGATACTGATTCTCTGTTTTCCTTTTTCAATCTCTCTCTTATATCATCCTCCTTTGCTGTGCATATAAATACTTCGAGCTTTACATTATTCTTTTCTGCCAGTTCTTTTATCTTTTCAAGATAATTTTTATTAGAGTATGTTGCATCTATCACTACAGACTTTCCATATCTCAGAAGGTTATCGGCAGTTTCATGAAGGGAGGCATATACTTTCTTTGTATTTTCAGGGGAATATATGTCCTCTCCAAATCCCCGATAGAAATGGGTATCCAATCTTAGACCGAACAGTTTTCTCCTTTCCACATCGCTTCTGAGCATCACCCCGTTTATGGTCTCTGCGATAATTTCTCCCACGGTTGACTTTCCAGTTCCAGGGAGCCCTGCAACAATAACAATTCTTGGTTCTTTTTTCACAGACTCAATGTATTTTTTTGCAAGAGCAAAATAAAGTTCTGCCTCTTTTTTTATCTTTTCCTCCATGGTTTCTGAAAAAAGAAACCCTTCCACCTTTCCTCTTACATATGCCCGGTAACATTTGTAAAAATCAAGAAGTGTTAATAACTCATAATCCCCTGTTTTATCTAAATACACAGAGAGTAAAAAATCTGAGAAATACTTTTTTCCTTGAAATTCCAGGTCCATTAAAAGAAAGGCAATATCTGCTGCTACATCTGAACATGCAAACCTCAAGTTAAACTCTATTCTATCGAAGAGATATGGAGTATTTTTGTAAATAAAGATGTTTCCGGTGTGTAAATCTCCATGGCATAATTTAATTCTCTTCTCTACAAGCCTTTTTAAAAAGATTTTTTTGTTTTCTTCCATAAAACTTGTTATGCCATCCTTTATAAGGTAAAATGTATTTTCATTTATGGTTCTTCCTATATAAGGTTTGGTCTGAGAAAAATTCTCCTCCCAGTTGAATCTTATTGTTTTTATTTTTCCGTATTTTTCTATTTTCTTATTTTGTTTTGCTTTTTGGTGGGCAGAGACTATTACCTTGGCAAGATTGTATATATCCTGAAGGGAGACTTTGTTTTCCTTTATAAGATTTTTCATTATGCTTTCCTGGGGAATCTCTTTCATCTTTACTGCATACTCCACAATTCTCCCCTTTGAAAAATTTATCCTTCCATTATCATTCTTTATCTTTACGATATCCAAATAAATTGATGGTGAGAACTCTTTATTGAGTTTTAACTCTCTTAAACAGTAGTATCTTCTCTTTTTAAGCGTTGAGAAATCCAAAAATCCGAAGTTAACGGGTTTTTTAATCTTATAGGCAAAATCTCCGGTTAAAAATACCCATGAGGTATGGGTTTCCTTTTTTTCTATATACTTAACTGGATGAGGATAGAAATCTTTTTTAAAAAAGGATTTGATGATTTGTTCCATTTTAAAAATTTTACCCCAAATTTATATTAAATCAAGAAAAATCTCTGAGAGTCTTATTTTTCTTGGGTGGGTTTCGTTATCTTCTGGGCGAAGAGGAGGTATCCAGTATGGGATACCATTCTCTCCTTTGGTCTTGTGCCTTCCTTTCTTACAAGAACTTCCCTTAAAAGAATTTCAAACACCTCTATTCTTGTAAATCCCATTTTCTTCAATTCTTTTGTAGTTTTTTTAATCTGCTCTATGTTTGGATTTAAAGAGACCCAGCATGCTCCACCTTTCAAGGCATCCCATGCGGCCCAGACCACCTTCCATGGTTCTGGAATATCAACAAACACCGCATCTGCATTTCTTCTGCCGAATCCTTCCTTCTCCACATCCCTTTCTATGAGTTTAACATTTTTAACATCTAAATTTTCAAGATTTTTCCGTGCATTTTCTAAGAACTCTTTTCTCTTTTCAAAAGAATAGACCCTTCCATTCTTTCCTACAATTGTGGAGAGTATATAAGTTAATGCCCCGGACCCTGTGCCCACTTCAAAAACAACATCTCCCGATTTAACTCCTGCTCTTAAGATCATGTATCCAGCATCTTTGGGATATATTATTGTAGTGGTTCTTTTCACATTCATGGAAAGGTCTTCGGTAAGGGGTTTTAAAAGGTAGAGAGGCTCTTTTTTACTGGTTTCTATCACCTCCCCGTACTCTTTTTCTAAGACTTTTTTAAGATCTATCTCTCCTAAATGGGTTGAAAATCTATCTCCTTCTATTTTTTTAATAAATTTTGCTTTTCCTGGTGAGAAAAAAAGGACCCAGTTCCCTTTTTTTATCTTCATTTTAAAGGTATCAGGATAAGAATAGTGGTTTTACCTTTGGATACTTCTGTAAATTTAATTTTTCCTTTGTGGTATTTTTCTATTACTCTTTTTGCAAGCGAAAGCCCCATTCCCCATCCATATGGCTTTGTTGAGAAACCCGAGGAAAATAACCGAGAGATAATCTTTTTCTCTATGCCTCTTCCGGTATCTTTTATGAATATAGTATAGTTTCTTTCTTTTCTTATTCCATTTATCTCTATTCTTCCCTTTTCTTTTCCTATTGCATCTATACTATTTTTTATTATATTTTCAAAGACCCATGAAAGAAGGACCCTATCTCCCACAATTTTTGGAGATGGCTGAATATTCTTTATAAATTCTATATTTGAAGGGGCTCTTTTTTTAATGAACTCTACCGTATCCTTTAATACCTCGTCTATTTTGATCTCTTCTTTTTTTGTCACCTTTCCTATTCTCGAAAACCTATCCACAATCTCTCTCATTCTTTCCACATCCTTTGACATCTCCTTTATAATATCTTCATCAAGTTTTTCTTTTGCCACCTCCATCCATCCTGAAATTGAGGATAAAGGTGTGCCAAGTTGGTGGGCTGTTTCCTTTGCAAACATCGTCCATAACCGGTCTTGTTCTCCTTTTATAAATAGAAACAAAAGAAGAAATCCAAAAATTATGAAGATGCCTATAAAGACAAACTGCACTATTGGAAAGAATTTTAACATTCGATAGGATTCAGGCATTCCAAAATGCACATACTGGAGAACCGTGTCTTTATTTACCCTGATGAATAATTCAACTGGATTCCTTTCTTTATCCAGTCTTTTTATTATTTTTTGTATCTTTTCTTTAGCAGTATCCTTTGGAGAGATATTTCGATAAAAAAGTAGATTTCCCTTTGCATCGGTTACAACAACTGGAAAGTTTATTTCTTCAATCACCTTCTCAAATATTAGATTTTCTAAAAACTGTGGAGATTCATTTTGTGTAATGTATTTAAGGTATCCTCCATAAAGGTG
>Ga0190286_1000274_pt1 | contig 23188 bp, 20 predicted proteins | sample 48691834_MG_FD_183241 | JGI IMG/M metagenome (GOLD analysis project Ga0190286, IMG submission 183241) | Hydrothermal vent microbial mat bacterial communities from Southern Trench, Guaymas Basin, Mexico - 4869-18-3-4_MG | ecosystem: Environmental > Aquatic > Marine > Hydrothermal vents >... | reverse complement strand
GAAAGAAGATTATAAAAAAATTGTATGTACAAACAAAAAGGCATATTATAATTACCATATTGAAGAGGTCTATGAGGCTGGTTTGGTATTAAAAGGGACAGAAGTAAAATCCCTCCGCCTTGGAAAAGCAAGTATAGGGGATAGCTATGCCCAGGTTAAAAGTGGAGAGCTTTATTTACTAAATTGTTACATAGGGCCTTACCCCTTTGCCTCATATAATCAGCATGAGCCCCTTGCTCCACGCAAGTTGTTATTACATAAAAAGGAGATAAAGCGTTTAGTGGGAAAACTAAAAGAGCGTGGCCTTACCTTGATGCCCTTACGCATTTATTTCTGCAGAGGGTGCGCAAAAGTTGAGCTTGGTTTGGCAAAAGGAAAAAAGAAGTTTGATAAAAGAGAAGAAATTAAAAAACGCGATGAAGAAAGAAAGCTTTTGAAGGAATACAAGATTAAGAGATGAGCCAAGTGGATATTTATGAACTTGTGCTTAAGAGACGCTCTATAAGGCGCTTTAAGCCCATATCTATTCCTTTAGAAACCTTAAAGAACTTGGTCAATGCCGCAAGGTTAGCCCCTTCAGCCGCCAATCTTCAGCCTTTAAAGTACATCATCATTAAAGATAAAAAATTGTGCCAGGCTGTTTTTGAGACATTAGGTTGGGCTGCCTATATTACACCATTGGGTACTCCACCTGAAGGAGAAAGACCCATGGCATATGTTGTGGTATTATGTGACAAAAATACAGATTCCAGGTATTGTGAAATAGATATGGGATTCGCTGTAGAGAATATGATTCTAGTAGCCCTTGAACAGGGGATTGGGAGTTGCCCTATTGCCTCCATTGATAAAAAACAGCTAAGGAAGATTCTTTCTATTCCCCAACACCTAAAGATCTTGTTGGTTTTGGCCTTGGGGATACCTAATGAATGGCCCAAGGTGAAGGAAATAAGCGATTCTGTAAGATACTGGAGGGATGAACAAGGCATTCATTATGTCCCAAAGCGCCCCCTTAAAGATATTTTAGTAACCGTTCACGGGTTTAAAGGTTCAGGGTTCAAGGTTAGAGAGCGATGAAAATTGAAGGTTTGAAGATATTGAGGCCTGGCAACTGGCACTTGCTGGCTTATGGAGCAGGGCCAGCGAAATAAAAGCAACTCTGAACCCTGAACCTGTGAACGCTTAGATATTTTATTTATCAATGGATTTAAATGATTAAGGTATTAAATAAAAGAGATATTCTGGCTTATAAAGAAGTATTTCTTCGGCCCTATCATGCAGATTATCTTGCCATGTTTTCCAGTATCTTTGGAGGAATTATTAAGGAACCTATATTTATGACGGTTCCTATCGATGATCACATGGTTCATCGTGGAGATGGTGTATTTGAGGTAATTAAATGTCAATCGGGCTGGCTTTATCAAATAGATGCCCATTTAAGGCGCTTAGAAAATTCTGCAAAGATTATTGGCCTCAAGCTTCCTGCCCTTTTCAAAGATATAAAGGAGATTGCCAAGGAAACTGTTCAGGCAGGTGGTGAAAAGGACTGCATTGTGCGCATATTTGTCTCCCGTGGACCAGGTGGATTTACTACCAATCCTTTTGAATGCTCAGAAAGTCAGATTTATGTAGTAGTCACTCGCCTAAATAAACCACCTCTAGAGCACTATGCAAAAGGAGTAAAGGTCATTATTAGTAAGATTCCTATTAAACCAGGGATTTTTTCACAGGTGAAATCGTGTAATTACCTGCCAAACGTATTAATGAAAAAGGAGGCCATAGAGGCAGGCGCACATTATGCTGTTCTTTTAGATGAAAAGGGATTTTTAGCAGAAGGTGCTACTGAAAGTATAGGCATCTTATCTAAAAGTAATTACCTAAAATTTCCTAAATTTGGGCGGGTATTAAAGGGCATTACTGTTTCTCGTTTAGCCAATCTGGCAAAAAGCTTGATAAAACAAGGACTTTTAAAAGATGTCATCTTTACAGACATTTCTGTAAAAGAGGTCTATACTGCCAAGGAGGTCTTTCTTTTAGGCACTACCATAGATGTTCTACCAGTTACGTCCTTTGAAGATAAAAAGATTAACCATGGTAAACCTGGACCAGTGGCCAATGCCTTAAAGAAACTTATTGAAAAGGATGTGTTTTGTAAAGAAGTATCAGAGCAAATTTGATTAAGAAAAGATTAATAGGTCCTAATTTAGCTTGCAATTATGTTGCATTTATGCTATATATAAAATATGAGTGAGCTTTATAATCCAGAAAAGGTGTTATTAAGTAAAGGCATTCCACCAACGCCCTTGCGTTTGGCAGTACTTGAATTATTGATTTCTTCAAAGAGAAGCCTTACCCCTGAAGAGATCTTGAATTGTGTTAGTTCAAAAATGCCCATTAATAAAGTAACCGTCTATAGGATACTTGAAAGGCTGGTTAAGTCAGGATTAGCAAGGCAGCTTTCTATAGGACGTCCTTTTCGCTATGAAATAGCAGAGAAGGCACATCCCCACCTGATATGTAGCATATGTGGAAAGATAGAGTGCCTTGAACTTTCGGAGTTTAGCTCCATAATTTTTAGCTTGTGCAAAATCTATGATATTGACAGTGAGGAAGTAGAGATTTATATAAAGGGAAAATGCAAAGAGTGTAAATAATTTTTTTAAATTTTATGCAACAAAGTTGCATAAACTAAAGGGAGGAAATAGGATGGAAAATAGCAGGGAAGAACAAATGAAAGAACAAGACATAATGGTAAAACAATCACTATCCAAGATAAAAAACAAGATTATGGTGATGAGTGGAAAGGGTGGAGTAGGAAAGAGTAATGTAGCTGTTTGCCTTGCAATTCATTTAGCAAAGAAAGGTTATAAGACAGGCATATTGGATGTAGATATACATGGGCCAAGTGTTCCTAGAATGCTGGGCATTAGTGGAGGTTTGGATGTGGCTCCTTCTCAACAGCTTCTTCCAAAACACATAAGAAAAGACCTCTCTGCTATTTCTATTGAGTATTTGCTAGCAAGCAAGGATCAGGCAGTCATCTGGAGGGGGCCATTAAAACATTCGGCTATTGCCCAATTTATTGGGCAAGTGGCATGGGGAAATTTGGATTATTTAATAATTGATTCACCGCCTGGAACAGGGGATGAGCCACTATCTGTAGCACAGCTTATCCCTGATGCAAAGGGAGTAATAGTAACCCAACCTCAGGAGGTCTCGTTGGGTGATGTGAGAAAGTGCATTACATTCTGTCATCAAGTAGAGATGGAGGCTTTAGGAATTATAGAAAACATGAGTGGCCTTATCTGCCCACATTGTGGGAAAAAAATCTATATCTTTAAGTCTGGCGGAGGTGAAAAGACAGCGTTATCTACAGGTATTCCCTTTTTAGGCTCATTGATTTTTGACCCAGATGTAGTAGATGCTGGAGATGAAGGAAAGTTAAGTGAATATATGGATGATGAAAAAAGGACTTATAATCAAGATTTTAAAAAGATTGTAGAAAATCTAATTAAAAACTTAGAAGAAACCAAATTTGAGCCTGTTTCTATAGATGAGATAAGAAAATCTAAATCCATAAAGATAGTTATCCCTTTATCTGGAGAAAAGGTAGCACCTTTACTTAATGCAGATAAAATAGCTATATACCAAGTAAGAGATGGTAAGATTAAATATTTAGATACCATAAAACAAGAGGGACATATAGGGCCTTCAGAAATCAAAAGAATACCTCAGGTGAATTTGGTAATTGTTAAGGATATAAAGGATAAGGCAAAATACGTCCTCAATAGAGATAGAATTGGTGTAATTTCAAATGTCCCAGATCACTCACCAGAAAAATTGATTGAAGAATTTTTGGCAGGTAATTTAAAATGATAATTAGTGTAGCCAGTGGTAAGGGTGGTACAGGAAAGACTACCATTGCTACTAATTTGGCAGCATCTTTAGAAAACAACATTAAATTTTTGGACTGTGATGTGGAAGAGCCAAATGCCCATCTATTTTTAAGGCCAGATATAGACTATTCTGAGATAGTTACTGTTCCCGTGCCCCAAATAGACTTGGAAAATTGTGATTTTTGTGGTGAATGTGCAAATTTTTGTCAATTTAATGCAATTTCAGTAATAGGTAAAAGTGTGCTTACATTTCCTGAACTTTGCCATGGCTGTGGTGGCTGTGTTTTAATATGCCCAAAAAAGGCCATTTCTGAAAAGTCACGTGAAATAGGTGTATTGGAGCATGGATTTTCAGGAGGGATAGAATTTGTGCATGGTCGATTAAGGATTAGCGAGGCAATGGCTGTTCCACTTATAGAAAAGGTGAAAAAACATATTGATTCAGAAAAGAGAGTGATTATCGATGTCCCTCCAGGTACATCTTGCCCTGTGATTGCTACCATTAAAGATTCTGATTTTGTCATTTTAGTAACCGAACCGACCCCATTTGGTCTATATGATTTAAGATTGGCAGTTGGCGTGGCCAGGATTCTAAAGCTGCCTATAGGGGTAGTGGTAAATCGTGCTGATTTAGGAGATAAAAAGGTATTTGAATATTGCGAAAAAGAAGGTATTCCAATACTTATGACTATCCCTTTTGAAAGGAATGTGGCAGAAAGCTATGCCAAAGGGCAATTACTGATTAAAGAATCCATCTGGCAAGACAGATTTTTATCCCTTTGGGAAAAGATTAAAGGATTGTAGTGATGAAAGAATTAGTAATTATCAGTGGTAAAGGTGGAACAGGAAAGACTAGCCTTATAGCCTCTTTTGCAGCACTTTCCAAAAATAAGGTCTTGGCTGATACAGATGTAGATGCCCCAGATTTACATTTAATTTTGTCTCCAAATATCAAACATGAAGAGGCATTTAGAGGAGGTCATAAGGCCATTATTGACAAAGAAAAATGTACAGAATGTGGTGAATGCCAAAATCTTTGCAGATTTGAGGCAATATCTGAAGACTTTGTAGTAGATAACATCGCATGTGAGGGTTGTGGGGTATGTGTGCATTTTTGTCCAGCAGAAGCCATTTCTTTTCCACAAAAGGTTTGTGGAAAGTGGTTTATTTCTGATACCAGGTTTGGTCCAATGGTCCATGCCCAGTTAGGGATAGCAGAGGAAAATTCTGGCCTTTTAGCCACACTAGTACGTAATCAGGCCAGGATAGTAACACAAGAAAAGGGATTGGATTTAATCCTGACAGATGGTCCTCCAGGGATTGGCTGTCCAGTAATTGCCACAGTTGCTGGAGCTAGCGCAGCAATGATAATTACTGAACCAACAATTTCAGGCAGACACGATTTACAAAGGGTGTATGGATTGACTCAGCATTTTCAAATACCTGCCCTGGTTTGCATTAATAAATTTGACTTAAATGAGTATATGACTGAAGAAATAGAGAAATTTTGCAAAGCTCAGAAAATTCCATTGGGAGGAAAAATCCCTTTTGATCCTAAGGTAACTGAGGCAGTAGTCGATGGAAAGACTATAGTAGAATATACAAATGGATCTATCTCTGAAGTTATTGCTCAGGTTTGGCAGGACACTTATAATTTTTTGAAATCTTTACCATGAAACATGCATGAGCGAAGTGAAGGGACGAAGCAATCTATAAAAGTATTTTTAAGTAAAAGAAAAAAAATTAGTTAGTGCCCATCTATTTTTATGTTTTATGAAATACAAAAATCTTTATAGGAAGGGATATGCCTAGGGGATATGGACATAGTAGGGGAAGAGGTTTTAGAAGGTGGGGCTATGTAGGCTTGCCCCGTGGATTGAACTTTTATACTCCATGGGGCTGGCGTTACCCATTATTTAGAAGGGTAGCCAAAGTGGATAGAAAAAAATGTATTGGCTGCAAGACGTGTGTAGAAACATGCCCTTTTGGTGCCATATTTATAGAAAACAAAAAGGCACAGATAAATACAGCCTTTTGCAGAGGGTGTGCTGTTTGCACCTTAGTTTGTCCCAAGGGGGCCATTTCCCTGGAATATATCACCTATTAACTACCCTAAACTAAGAAATGTTTAAGGTAATAGGAATAGAACTCAAAAGGCATGCTCCATTTACTATCTTTGGAGCTATTACAGGAATTATTATCATGGTTATAATAATTGTTGGTAATATTCCTTCTAATATTTCTAATACCATTTTTTATATTTTACATCCATTTCATGTGATTTTAAGTGCACTTGTAACTACAGCTATGTATAAATTGCATACCAGGGGTAATCTTTTTTCAGCAATCTTGATCGGTTATACAGGCTCAATTGGTGTAGCTACAGTAAGTGATGCAATAATTCCCTATATTGGAGCAATTTTACTTAAAATCAAAATACCGTTTGTTATTCCCTTTATTGCAAAATGGTGGATAACTCCATTAGCATTGGTCGGCATTTTGGTGGGTTATTTAAGGCCTGCCACTAAATTTCCTCATGCTGGCCACGTACTTTTGAGTACGTGGGCATCCTTATTTTACCTTACAGCATTTGGAAAGACATTTTGGCTTCCCTTGCTTCCTCTTATCTTCATATTTTTGTTCCTTGCAGTCTGGCTTCCTTGCTGTGGAAGTGATATAATATACCCTCTTCTATTTGTGAAATTTGAGTTTCGTCGAGAGGAAAGTATTAATGGCATTGTGCGCAAAGCAGAAAAAAAGATTAAGGGTTAGAAATGAAGATATATTTAGATTGCATTCCTTGCTTCCTGAGGCAGGCCTTAGAAGCGGCGCGCTTAGCCACAGATAGCAAGGTAGTGCAAGAAAAAGTAATGAGAGTGATAATGGCAAAGTTAGCAGAATTTCCTTTAAATCAAGGTTCTCCTCCTGAGATTGGTTGGAAGGTACATCGTTTGGTAAAGGAAATTACTGGTAACAAAGACCCTTACGCCTCTTTAAAACATAGATTCAATCAGAAGGCCTTGGCACTTTATCCCAAGTTGATAAATCTTGTAAAAAATGCAAATACACCATTTGAAACCGCAGTAAGGTTGGCATTAGCAGGAAATATGATTGATTTTGGAGCGCAATTTGTAAAAGAGATTGATTTGGAGGAAGAAATAAAAATAGCCTTAAAAGCATATCTTGATATAGAGGCCGTTTTAAAATTGAAAAAAACAATAGTGCAAGCCAAAAAAATCGTTTTTCTTGGTGATAATGCAGGCGAGATAGTATTTGATAAATTGTTGACTGAACAAATTGGGCCAGAAAAGGTCACTTATGTAGTAAAAAGAAAACCCATTATTAACGATGCTACCTTAGAAGATGCTAAAGCCGTATCCCTTACAGATTTAGTAAATGTTATAGATAATGGTTCTGAAGTGCCTGGTACTATACTTTCCCTTTGTAGTCAAGAATTTTTGATGCATTATAATAATGCTGACTTGATTATAGCAAAAGGTCAGGGAAATTATGAAACACTCAGTGAGGAAAAAAGGCCTATTGCCTTTCTCTTAAAGGTAAAGTGTCCAGTAATAGCTCAAGATATAGGACATAACTTAGGAGGGCTTGTCATCCACCTTCAACATGTTTATAATACATATAAAAGTTAAGGAGGCAAAAGAAAATGTATAGATGGTATCCAGCTTTGGGTTTTAATTTTCCATACAGGTTTCCTATGTATTGGCCACCAATGCCTTACTTTGGATTTAGGCCTAGATTTGGCAGGTTTGGTAAGGGCCGCGGCCGTGGATGGAGAAGATTTGGCTGGTGGTAGAAAAATTTGTGTTGATTCGTGGAATTGTTGAATCGAAAATTAGTTAAATTCAAGAGAGGGCAATCAAGGACGAAAAGGTTTTACTATTTAACGAATTAACTAATTGACGAATCACCAAAATTTAAAAAAGGAGGTGAGAAATATGCCAGCAGGTGATGGTACTGGACCTTTTGGGCTTGGCCCTATGACAGGTAGGGGAATGGGTTATTGTGCAGGTTCTGCTGTCCCTGGCTATGCAAACCCAGGACCTAGGCTAGGCCTGGGGCGAGGCAGGGGAAGGGGCTTTCGTTGGCAATATTGGGCTACTGGGCTTCCAGGACGAATGAGATATGGTTACACTCCCGGCATAGCCCCTGGGTATCCTGGTGCAGCCCCTGAACAAGAATTGAGTTCCCTTAAAGATCAAGCCAGTTTTTTAGAACAACAGCTTAATGCTATTACAAATCGCATTAAGGAAATTGAATCTGCAAAGGGGAAATAGTTCCTTCTTGTTCCCCCTCCCCTTAGTGCTAGGGGAGGGGGATAGATTAGGATTTTCCACCCCACGCAAGAATTTTGATGGGTGGCTGAACAGTTACTAAAAATAGAAAATAAATTTTAGGAGGTTGTAATGAAGATAGCGGTTAGCGCTACAGGTAATTCTCTGAATGCTGAGGTTGACTCCCGTTTAGGTCGAGCCCCTTATTTTATTTTTGTAGAATCTGAGAACATGTCTTTTGAGGCAGTAGAAAACCCTTATATGAATGGATTAAGTGGAGTAGGGCCCCAAACAGCCCAGTTAATTGCCCAAAATGGGGCTCAAGTGGTAATAACAGGCAATATAGGACCAAGGGCTCAGCAGGCATTTGTGGCAGCAGACATTAAGGTAATTACAGGACTAAGTGGAAAGATTAAGGACGTAATAGAGCAGTATAAACAGGGTCGCCTTTCTCCTGCACCTCAAGATACACAGCCTAGCTTTGGCATGGGACGTGGCATGGGCATGGGACGTGGCATGGGCATGGGACGTGGCATGGGCATGGGACGTGGCATGGGCATGGGACGTGGCATGGGCGGATATGGTGTAGGTTATAGCGGGACAAATAACCCTGATTTAACAGAATTAAGACAGAAGTTGGACAAAATGAGCGAGATTTTGGCAAATATTGTGAAGAGATTAGATGCTTTGGAAAGTGAAAGATAAAAAAAAGAGACTTCTGGAAAAGTCTCTATCACGTGATAGAATGGTAAGAAAAATCCACAAGATTTTGAATAATTACCATTTAACAAGTATCTAAGGGTAGCGATACAATAAAGGTAGTTCCTTTCCCTTCTTCACTATAGAAACTGATCTTTCCTCCATATGCATCTACAATCTTTTTAACTATGGCCAAGCCCAGGCCTGTACTCCTGCTTTTGGTACTAAAAAATGGTTGGAATATTTTGTCTTTATATTTCTTGGGGATACCTGGTCCTTTATCTTTCACTTCCATAATTAGATTAGGCCCTGACCTATAAACATTCATTGTTACTGGTTCGTGTGGTGCTGCATGGACTGCGTTAGTAAGCAAATTTATCAAAATCTCCTTAAAACTACTAGCATCTAGTTTCATGCATGGGATATCTGAGAGAAAATTGATTTTAATTTGTGCATTTTCACCAATGTTCACTAAGCTAACTACTTCTTTTACCAGAGGTTTGGTATCCTCAGGCTGAAGGTTTAGTTTTAAAGGCATTGCAAAGTTTAACATCCCATGGATCATATCCTCTATCCACTTTGTTTCCTTTATCATGATTTCTAACTTTTCCTGGTTGGGGTCATCAGGGGAGAGCTTTCTCTGGATAACACGCGCAAAACCACCTATGACCACTAAAGGCGTTTTAAGTTCGTGGACAATGGCAGCTGCTGCTTGACCAACAAGTGCCATGTGTTCTGCTTGTTCTGACCTTTCCCGTTCAGCCTTTTCTTTATTTACCAAGAAACCTGTCAAGGCACCAAAAAAATAAAAGAGGGCTATTTCATATAAAGTATGTGATTTAAAAGGAAATATAGGAAGCAAACATAAGGTATTGGCCAATACAGCACAAATTAGACCACCTTTTAACCCACCTAAAAGACTGCCCATAAAGATAGGCAGATAATAGAGACGACAAAATATTTCTTTTAAATGAATATCTTTAATAACATTGTTTTGGACAATGTAGATAATAGCGAGTAAGAATAAAGTTATTCCCCATTTTATACGGATATCAACATGCTTCCTCCAAAATGAAAAAACTTGGCTTCTTCTTTTCATATATCCAAATTAGCAAATCTTGGCAGTGGTGTCAAAATTGCTGTTAGTGATTTTTTGGCAGAATTTCTTCTTGACAGTTGAGCCAGTATATGTTATAAATGGCAAATTAAAGTGAGGAAAGGCAGGAATAAATGTAGAAGGAAGGAGGTGAGGTAAACTTAGGTAATTCAAGGGATTTTAGATTAAAATTTTAGGAGGTAATTATGCCAAGTTGTGTAATTTGGGAAAAGTGTGATGGTTGCCAAAAGGCAGAAAGGACAGCTTGTATGTACATCTGCCCTAATGACTTAATGGTATTGGACAGGGAAGTCATGAAGGCATACAACCAGGAACCTGAGTTGTGCTGGGAATGCTATAACTGTGTAAAAATCTGTCCACAGCAGGCCATTGTTATGAGGGGTTATGCGGACTTTATGCCACTTGGGAGTGCGACTACTCCTCTAAGGGGCACAGATTCCATCATGTGGACATGTCAGTATAGGGATGGGACCATCAAGCGGTTTAAGTTTGCTATCAGGACTACAGCAGAGGGTTCTATTGAGCCTTATGCAGGTTATCCATCTATGGACAGGGCAAAGATTGATGACCTTTATCTTTATTCAGAGCCAGATACCTTGATGGGCAAAGAGATTCCGCTACCACCTAGTAAGGGATAATAAAAATAAGGAGGTAAAATATGGCTTTGACAAGTGCAGATTTTGAAGTAGTAGAGGTAAGCACCGATTTATTGATAATCGGTGGGGGTATGGCTGGTACTGGGGCGGCTGTAGAGGCAAAATACTGGGCAGGCGATGATATTAAAGTTATTTTGGTAGAGAAGGCCGCTATTGAGAGGAGTGGTGCGGTAGCCCAGGGCCTCTCTGCGATAAATACCTACCCTGGCTGGTCCAAAGATGAAAACACCCATGAAGATTATATTAAGTACGTTTCACAGGATTTGATGGGCATTTCCAGAGAGGATTTGGTCTGGGATATGACTACCCATGTGGATGGTTCTGTCCATTTATTTGAAAAGTGGGGGCTTCCTATCTGGAAGGATGATAAAGGGGCTTATATCCATGAAGGCAGATGGCAGATTATGATTCACGGCGAATCCTATAAGGCCATTGTAGCAGAGGCAGCAAAGAAGGCATTAGGTGAAGAGGGAAAGGACTATTTTGAAAGGGTTTTTATTGTAAAGTTATTAGTAGATGAAAAAGATCCCAACAGAATAGCTGGTGCTGTAGGGTTCAGTGTTAGGGAGAATAAGTATTATATATTTAAGTGCAAGGCTGCTATAGTTTGCTGTGGTGGAGGAGTTCATATCTTTAGGCCCCGTTCCGTAGCTGAAGGGTTGGGAAGGACATGGTATCCACCCTGGAGTACCGGTTCTACTTATGCCATGATGCAGCAAATTGGGGCTGAGATGACCCAGATGGAGGTAAGGTTTATCCCTGCCAGGTTTAAAGATGGGTATGGGCCTGTAGGTGCATGGTTCTTGTTTTTTGCAGCAAAGGCCACAGATGCAAGAGGTGAGGAATATATGGTCAAAAATGCACCTGAGTTTGAAAAATGGTCTCCTTATGGAACTATTAAGCCACTTCCTACCTGCCTGAGAAACCATGCCATGATGTGTACGATGTATAAAGGAGAAGGGCCTGTTTTTATAAGAACAGATTTGGCCATGCAGAAAATCATTGAGGAAGATCCCAAGAGGGTAAAGACAGTAGAGGCAGAGGCCTGGGAAGACTTTTTGGATATGACTATTAGTATGGCAGACATATGGTGTGCCTATAATATCCATCCGGAAAAGACCCCATGGGAGATTATGCCAGCAGAGCCCTATTTTATTGGTTCCCATTCTGGCCAGGGAGGTGCTTGGTGCAGTGGTGATGCAAGGATTTCCCCTCCAGAATATTGCTGGGATTACAATGGCGTGAATTACAACAGGATGACTACAGTGGTTGGTCTATTTGCAGCAGGTGATGGATGTGGTGGAAACCCACACAAATATTCATCTGGCTCCCATGCAGAGGGTAGGATAGCTGCCAAGAATGCCATTAAATTTATACTTAATAATAAAGATTATGAACCAACACCCATTGGGCCAGGAGGGAAGAGTTTAGATGAAGTTAAGGCAGAGGTATTAAGGCCCGTAGATACATTTTCAAAACACAGTGCCTATACATCAAGACCTGACGTGAATCCCAACTATATCAGGCCAAAACAACTTTTGTATAGGATTATGAAGTGCATGGATGAATATGCAGGTGGTGTTGGCTCTATGTACACTACTAATAAACTATTACTTGGGAAGGCATTAGAACTCCTTAAGCTGATGGATGAGGATGCAGAAAAACTGGCAGCAGAAAACCTGCATGAACTTATGAGGTGCTGGGAGAATTATCACAGGCTCTGGACTTCTCAATCCCATGTAAGACACATACTTTTTAGAGAAGAGACCAGGTGGCCAGGTTACTATTACAGGTCTGATTTTCCAGAGATGGATGATGCCAACTGGAGAGCCTTTACGGTTTCAAAGTATGACCCAGCAACCGGCGAATGGACCATGAGGAAAGTACCTTACATCTCGGTACTTTAATGGTAAGCTCCAGGTGCTTGGCACCTGGGGCTTTTTATTATTTATTATTTATAAATTGGAAATTTAGAGAGCTTAGGTTAAAAATAGCAGACTCTCTTTATTATCTTTTTAAGCGGGCAATAATATTTTTCGTTTTAAGCATAAAATCAAAGAATAGTCAGTGGGTTAACTGACTGATTAACTGAAGAACTGAGGATATTGGAGGAATAGATGGCAGAGGAAAAGGCTGTAACTGAGACTGTTTTGGTAGTTGGTGGGGGCATGAGCGGGGTTACTGCTGCCGTAGAGGTAGCTGAAGTGGGTTATGATGTTATGCTTGTAGAAAAAAGGCCATATCTAGGGGGAAGGGTAGCCCAGTTGTATCAATATTTCCCAAAATTATGCCCTCCTTTATGCGGAATGGAGATAAATTATAAGAGGATAAAAAACAATCCCCGTATTAGAGTCTTTACCCTGGCTGAAGTACAGAGCATTTCCGGTCAAGAAGGCAATTTTGATGTAGCCATAAAGATAAGTCCAAGGTATGTCAATGAAAATTGTACCTGTTGTGGTGAATGTGCCAAGGTATGCTCTTTAGAGATACCTAGTGAGTTTGATTATGGTATGAAAAAGATAAAGGCTGCCTATTTACCATATGAGATGGCCTTTCCCATGAGGTATGTCCTAGCACCTGAAATTATTGGGACAGAAGATGCCAAAAGGTGTCTAGAGGCTTGTAAATACGATGCCATTGACCTGGAGATGAAGCCCAAGGAGTTTACAACAAAGGTAGCTTCTATTATCTGGGCTACAGGATGGAAGCCATATGATGCCACAAAGATAGATAATTTGGGGTTTGGTCAGTATAAAAACATCATTACAAATGTAATGATGGAAAGGCTGGCAGCCCCTGGTGGGCCAACAAATGGAAAGATTGTCCGGCCTTCTGATGGAGGGGCTATTTCTAGCGTGGCCTTTGTTCAGTGTGCTGGCTCAAGAGATGAGAACCACCTGCCTTTTTGTTCAAATATTTGTTGTTTGGCCTCTATGAAGCAGGCCCATTATGTAAGGGAACAGTATCCTAATGCAGAAATATATATCTTTTATATAGATGTTAGACCTTTTGGAAGGTTTGAGGATTTCTATACCAGAATACAAGGAGAAAATGTAAATTTTATCAAAGGAAAGATAGCCAAGGTTGAAGAAGACCCAAACACCAAGAAGGTAACTGTAGAGGCCGAAGATATCTTATCAGTTACTAAGATGAGAAAGACAGTAGACCTGGTGGTTTTGGCTACAGGAATGGCCCCTACCACCATAGATGAGAAATTGCCTTTTGAGGCTACTTATGATGATTTGGGATTTTTGGTCTCTGACCTTCAAAAACCAGGGATCTATCCTGCTGGTTGTGTTAGAAAGCCTATGGATGTTATGACATCTGTAAAGGATGCAACTGCAGCAGCACTTAAGGCCATTCAATCTGTTGTGAGGAGATAAATGAGTAGGCAGTAAGGAGTAGGGAGCCCGCAGAAGGCTGTGACAAGAAACGGAAGTATGGTTGATTTTTTTGCTGCTTACTCTTTAGTCCATACTGCATATTAGTTTATTGGGAGGTAATTTATGGAAAAAAAACTTGGGGTTTATATCTGCACAGGGTGTGATATTGGGAATTCTCTTGATATAGAAAGGCTATCCAAGGTAGCCACCGAGGAATATAAGGTACCTGTCTGTAAGACCCATGCATTTTTTTGTGGAGAAGAGGGCCTTAAGATTATAAAAGAAGACATTGAAAAAGAGGGTATTAATACGGTTCTAATAGCTGGCTGTTCACCACGGGTAAACTGGGATGTATTTAAGTTTGACTCATCTACTATTGTAGAGCGTGTAAATTTAAGGGAGATGGGAGTTTGGTCTCACCCAAAAGGGGAGGAGACACAGGAATTGGCAGAAGATTATCTAAGGATGGGGATTGCCAGGGCAGAGAAGGTTGAAATGCCAGAGGGCTATAGTACTGAAGAGGAATATAGTAAGAAAATCCTGGTAATAGGTGGTGGCATTGCTGGCATGACTGCTGCACTGGAGGCCGCAAAGGCAAATTATAAGGTGGTATTGGTAGAAAAGCAGGAAAAATTAGGTGGATGGGCAGCAAAGTGGGTAAAGCAATTTCCAAAGCACCCCCCATATCAAATGTTAGAAGACACTGGGGTAGCAGCCAGGATTAAAGATGTAGAGGCAAATGAAAATATAAAGGTATGTACCTCAACCACTGTCAAAAAGGCTGAGGGGCAACCAGGTGGATATAGTGTAATTTTGTCTCAAAATGGAAAAGAAGAAAACATAAAATTTGGTTCCATCATTGTAGCAAGTGGATGGAAGCCTTATGACCCTAATAAGCTTGAGCATTTTGGTTATGGAAAATCTCCTAATATAATTACAGACATTATGATGGAAGAGATGGCTGCTAATGGAAAGATTACTTGTCCTTCTGATGGAAGTCTTGCAGAAAGTGTAGCCTTTATTTCTCAAAGCCAAGATGAAGAGCATTTGCGATATTGTTCACCTGTTTATTCTTTGGTCTCTTTAAAACAGGCAGTTTATGTAAGGGAAAGCAATCCAGAGGCAAAGGTCTATGTCTTTTATAAGGATATGCGAACCCCGGGTCAGTATGAATTGTTTTATAAAAGGGTACAAGACGATGATAACATCTTTTTGACAAAAGGAGATGTGGTAGGTGTTACAGAAGATGGTAATAAGCATTTAATTATCGAGGTGGACAATACATTATTTGGAGAAAAGATCAAAGTTAAGGCAGATTTAGTAGTTTTACCCAGTGGCATGCTTTCTACAATAGAGGGTTTGCCTAATACCATAGAGGAGGTCTATGCAAGGTATGGCCTTACCGGTGAAGAAGAAGTGGCCAAGATAAAAGAGGTGATGGCCAGCACACCCCAGCCTTGGGAAGGGGTGCTTAACCTTGACTACAGACAAGGGCCAGAGATGCCATTTCTTGCAGCCAGCGATTTGACAAAAACTTGTGACTTCCCAGAATCTAACTTTATTTGTTTTCCATACGAATCAAGGAGAACGGGTATTTATGTGGCAGGCTGTGTAAGGAAGCCCATGGATATGGATGAAGCTATTACAGATGCTACAGGGGCAGCACTAAAGGCCATCCAGTGTATGGAGCTTGAATCTCGGGGCAGGACTGTTCATCCCAGGGCAATGGATTTGAGCTATCCAGAATTTTTACTCATAAGGTGTACTCAGTGTAAAAGATGTACCATAGAATGCCCATTTAGTGCCTTAGAGGAGGATGAAAGAGGAACACCCAAACCCAATCTATTTCGCTGTCGCAGGTGCGGGATATGCATGGGTGCATGTCCAGAGAGGATTATTGGATTTAAAGACTATAATGTGGATATTATTTCCTCTATGATTAAGGCCGTTAATGTGCCTTATGAAGACGAACCAAAGTTCAGGATAATGTGTTTTGCCTGTGAAAATGATGCCATTCCAGCACTTGATATGGCAGGGATAAACCATATCACATATGATGCCTCTTTAAGGGTTATTCCAGTACGTTGTCTGGGTTCAGTAAACATGGTGTTTATTAGCGATGCCCTTTCTAGAGGAATAGATGGGATACTTTTACTGGGCTGTGTGCTAGGGGATGATTACCAGTGTCATTTTGTTAGGGGTAGTGAACTGGCCAACTATAGGCTGAGTAAGGTAGGAGAGACCTTGCAAAGACTGCAATTGGAGCCAGAGAGGGTGCATATGGAACAGGTAATGATTACAGACCATTATAAACTTCCTAAGATAATTAATGAGTTTATAGAAAAGATAAAAGCCATGGGTCCTAACCCATTTAAAGGATTTTAGTAACTTTGTGAGTTTTATCCCCTCCCCCAATCTGTCCCACTAGGGGAGGGAAGAGAGGAGGAAAGAAATGGCAGAGATATTGGAACCTGATGTAAATTTTATAAGACAGATTAGGGGTTTAGGCGGAGCATCTCTTAATGCATGTTATCAATGTGCCACATGTGCTACAGTGTGTCCTTTATCCACAGATGATAGACCATTTCCGCGTAGAGAGATGATTCAAGCACAGTGGGGATTAAAGGATAAATTAATTAAAGATCCAAATATATGGCTATGTCACTATTGTAATGACTGTAGTATATATTGTCCAAGGGGTGCTAGGCCTGGTGATGTCATGGCATCATTAAGGGCCTATACTATTTATGAATATGCAAGGCCAAAATTTTTGGCAAAATGGCTTCTGGATAAAAAATACCTTCCACTCCTCTTAGCTATTCCTGTAATTTGGTTTTTATTTTTGATTGGTATAACCTCTGGTTTTCATATTCCTGAGGCAGGGGAAGTAGTACATCTTACAAAGTTTGCTTCATCATTATATGTAGTTGATTTAACATTTGTTAGTTTAAGTATTTTAATAGTTGCCTCTTTTTTTCTTAGTATTCGTGATTTTTGGAAGGATATAAAAACAGTTGATTTGACCCCTGAACTGATTGCAGCCAGGGGAGGGTGGCTAAATATCATTGTCCCTCCTATAAAGGAGATATTACTTCATACTAGATTTTTTAAGTGTGGTGAAAAGAACATCAGGTCTTATTACCATCTTCTTATATTATGGGGTTTTGTTGGTTTATTTATTGTTACTAGCCTTTTCTTTTTTAGGACCTGGATCTGGCCTCGTATAGAAGAACCTTTGGGTTTAATACATCCTATAAAATGGTTGGCTAATGGAGCTGGTGTGGCCTTACTTCTTGGTTCTTTAATCCTTGTTTATGATAGAATTACAGATAAAGAGACCCCAACTGGTTATTTTGATTGGAGTTTGGTTATATTAGTGCTTGCTTTAGCAGTTACTGGATTTTTGACTGAAATTTTCAGGATGCTAAAGGTACCAACTTGGGCCTGTTTGTTTTACTTTATTCACTTAGTAACTGTATTTTATCTCTTTGCCTATCTACCATTTTCAAAATTGGCCCACATGGTGTATAGGACAGTGGCCATGGTCTATGAAAGGTATGAAAGTGGCATATAAAATTTTTGTTGACAAATCTAAGGAAGTAGTTTATATTAGAGGAAAGTTTTTTTGAAGGAGGTGAGTTCAAGGGATCTACAAAAACTTGGATTTAAAAAAATCTTGAAAAAAGGAGGGGAAGATGGATAAGGTATTTGATGAACAAATACTGCCTCGGCTCAAAGACTGGGCAAAGGAGAAGCACAGGGAAAAAGGGGTAGTTGAGGAAGTGAAATTTTGGGGAAACCCAAATCTAGACATTTATACCGAAGAGGAACGAAAAAATTATACAGATGAGGACATAAAAAACTTCAAGTGCAAGCATGACATCCCTGATGTATTAGAATTCACAAAAGGGCCATGGCCAAGCTTTGCCGCTGATGCCATAAGGGAGGCAGTCCACAGAAGCAAGCTTCCTAAGGATAAGATGTTAATGGCTTCTGACTGTGTTGAAGACCTCTTGGGTACGCTTCAGTTGTCTTATATAGACAAGGAGACCCACTGGAAGCATGGTGGCATTGTAGGTGTGTTTGGCTATGGTGGAGGGGTTATTGGAAGATATAATGATGCACCAGAAAAGTTTCCAGGTGTATGGGCGTTTCACACCTTAAGGATCAATCAGCCTGCCAGTAAATTTTATAGCACTGACTGGCTAAGGTCAATCTGTGACCTCTGGGAATACCGGGGAAGTGGACTTATGAATCTGCATGGCTCTACTGGAGATATTGTGTGTTTGGGGACTGTTACTGAACAACTAGAGCCTATGTTTCAAGACATGGAACACGATATGGGCCAGGACTTAGGGGGCTCTGGTTCAAATCTTAGAACACCTTCTTGCTGTATGGGAAAGGCACTTTGTGAATATGCCATGTTTGACACCCAGGAGATGTGCTATGAGCTCACCATGCACTATCAGGATGAGCTTCACAGGCCTGCATTTCCTTATAAGTTTAAGTTTAAGTTTGATGGCTGTCCAAATTGTTGTGTGGCATCCATTGCCCGTTCTGATATGTCTTATATTGGCATCTGGAAAGACGATATCAGGATTGACCAAGAGGCAGTAAGGGCCTATGTAGCAGGTGAGTTTCCTCCAAATGCAGGTGCTTTAGCTGGCAGGGACTGGGGGAAATTTGACATCCAGAAGGAGGTAATAGACCGCTGTCCTGCCCATTGTATGGAATGGGACGGGAAAGAACTCAAGATTGATAACAAGGAATGTGTAAGGTGTATGCACTGTATAAACACTATGCCTAGGGCACTAAGGCAAGGTACAGACACTGGATTTAGCATCCTATTTGGGGCCAAGGCACCAATACTTGAAGGTGCACAGATGTCAGTACTTACTATCCCGTTTATGAGGAGTGAGCATCCCTATGAGAATGTTAAAGACCTTGTGGACAAGGTTTGGGATTGGTGGATGGAAGAGGGCAAAAACCGTGAAAGGTTGGGTGAGCTGATTCAGCGTTGGACCCTGCCAAAGTTCTTGGAGGTAATCGAAGTTCCGCCTATGCCTCAGATGGTTTGGGAACCTCGTTCTAATCCATATGTATTCTGGAAAGAGGAAGATGTACCTGGAGGATTCGAGAGGGATATTAAGGAATTTAGAAAGAGACATCCAAGATAAAGGAGGTGTATTATGTCTTTAGGAAAGCTTGGTTATTATAACCCAGATAAGCCCTTAGAAAATAGGATTACAGATACTGGTCCCAGGCACTATGGGGAATATTTTCCAGATATAATAGTGAGAAATTATGGAAAGTGGCTATATCATGAGATTGTAGAGCCAGGTATTATTAAAAGGGTTTCTGAAACTGGGGATACGGTTTGGGTAATCAGGGCAGGTGCCCCAAGATTTATGACTGTAGAACATGTGCGTGAAATCTGTGATATAGCTGATAAATATTGTGATGGATATGTGAGGTTTACTACCAGAAACGCCATTGAGTGGATAGTAGATAGTGAAGAGAAGATGAAGGCCCTAAGAGATGATGTGGGAAACAGAAAACATGCATATGGAGGAAGCTATAAATTTCCAATAGGCGGAACTGGTGCAGGCATTACAGGGATTGTCCATACTCAAGGATGGATCCACTGCCATACCCCGGCTACTGATGCCTCTGGTTTGGTAAAGTCTGTGGCAGACGACCTGTTTGAGTATTTTAAAGAAATGAAGCTTCCAGCAAAGCTCAGGGTCTCTATGGCCTGCTGTCTAAATATGTGTGGAGCTGTGCACTGCTCTGATATTGCCATGCTAGGTTATCACAGAAAACCACCTATGGTAGATGATGATGTGATAGATAAGCTGTGTGAGCTTCCATTAGTAGTGGCAGCCTGTCCTACAGGTGCTATAGGTCTAGCCAAGAAAGAGATTGATGGTCAAAAAGTAAATACTATAAGTATTAAAAAAGAAAGGTGCATGTTCTGTGGAAACTGCTATACTATGTGCCAGTGTACCCCATTAGCTGATAAGGAAGGAGACGGTGTTTGCATATTGGCAGGTGGAAAGATATCAAACAGATTAACCAAACCCAAGTTCTCTAAGGTGGTGGTCCCCTGGCTCCCAAATAATGTGAACCGCTGGCCAGAGGTAGTTTCAACAATAAGAAGGATAGTAGACGCCTATGCCAAAGATGCCAGGAAATATGAGCGTTTGGCAGATTGGGCAGAGAGGATTGGCTGGGAAAGGTTCTTTGAAAAGTGTGACATACCTTTTACCTGGCAACTTATTGATGATTATCGTCTGGCTTATGATACTTACAGAACCTCCACTCATTTTAAGTTTACAGAAGCTGCATGGAAGGTATCTGAGGCCGTGGGAGGCATTTAATTCCATAGCAGATGAAAGTTGAGAGCTTTATGGCCACGGAGTTATTGATGACGTAAGAATTAGCTTCGTGGCCTAATTTTATTATTTCAATAAACAGAAATTTGGAAATCAATTTTAAAACTACTTAAGCCTATAAAATCCCAAGTTCCTCCCCCTTGATGGGGGAAGATATGGGCAAAAGCTGGGACTACGAGAGGGGTAATAGAGGTAAGGACTAATTTTGATAAAAAGTGGAGTCATTGAGTTATTGACATCTTTTATAGAATGTGATAAAGTGATTTATTAAAAAGATTGGAGGAGTGAGATATGGGATTAGAAGAGATAAAAAAGGCCATAGTGGACTTTGCCTCAAAAGGAAAAAAGACCAAGTTCTATTTCAAGGACATGACAAAAGCAGTAAAGAAGACTATACCTGATGCAAAATCAAAGGACATAAAAACGGCTGCTACTGAACTGGTTAATGAAGGCATTATGATATACCACTCTACAGGAAGCACTACCTTATATGGCCTAAAAGGTAGGGGTGTAAGCTTAGAATCAGAGGAAAGAGGCAAAGAAGAAGGATAGGTTTTTAAAGGTAGCTGGCAAGAGAGCTAGCTATTTCTGATTTCCGTTGGGAAGGAAATATAATTATTTTAATAATGTTTCCCTTGACAAACAGAGAACTTTTGAGGGTTTTTGGTTTATAAAAATTTAGAAAGGGGGGTATTATGGCTGATTATTTTATTAATATCTTTCTTGACGAGGAAAAACTTGCAAAGGTTGAAGAGGCTGGTTTAGCAGATCAGATTAAAGAAATTCAAGGTAAAAAGGCAATCCAGGTTGCTGCTAGAGAGAAAGACCAAAAGAAGCTGGTAAAGACCTATAAAGTAAATTTTGAGGCAAATCAAACTACCCTTCCTAAAGAAGGGGAAGATATGCTATTTGATATGATTATTGAAAACAGGACCTTAGATATTATGAAGGTATTTATTGCCAAGGCCCATAAACCATTAGAAGGTAAGGAAATACGGACTCGCGTCTTTAGCACATAAATCTGTTCCTGACAGGCCTGTCCCTGCTAAAATCAAGCAGGAGTCAGGGTTTAGGAATTTGTTGTACTCATTGATTAGGCACTTTCTAAAAAAGGGAGTGCCTTTTTTTGCTTAATTAAAAAATTCAATGCCTCTTTTGCATTGCCTTTTCTGTCTTCTTCTTCCAATATTTTCTTAATTTCCATTAACACCCTGCTTACCTGTTTCTTTCCTTCTGAGTGTTCCATTTTTTCAATTACCTCTTTTACTTTTTTCCTCAAGTAGCCCTGTATTTTTGACCTATAAGAAGAACCCAATATAAGTGCTAAACTGTTGGTATACCTTTTAATCAGGTGCCTATAAATATCTGGTATCTCTATCTTTAGAAATTCTTGAGTAAGCTCATCAATAGATTCATCTCTAGATTTAACAATCTGTAAATAGTTCCTGAATAATTCTTTATTGAAATTAGATAACAAATCCAGCTCAGGCAACATCTCTAATCCAGGTATTATTACCCTTATAACAGGTATGTCTAAGTCTTTTCTTGTTAGGTCTATATAAATTATATGAAAACCATTCATTATTAATAACTTTTCTAAGGTATGTAAATCTTTAGCTATATTCCCTGAAGAATAGTCTGGAAGTTCTTCATATTTAAATTCCCTTATGGTTTTAAATAACCCTTGCGGAGGCGATATCAAAGGGCCATATTCTGAAGAGTGTGTTAATTCATATAAGGCCCTTAATAGTGCAATTTTTCCATCAAGGTGTGCCCCACAGCCTGTAGAGGTTATGGTAGCTTTTTCTTGCATACTCTTTATAAATGCCTTATAACAGGGAATTCCCCAGTCATTTGCCAAATCCAGAAAGTAGACATAGATATCTCTCTTTTCTAATTCTGCTACTATATCAGATATTTCTTTATCCTCTGTTATTAAAGAAAAACACCTACTTGGTGAGTAGCAGGAAACCTTATCTAAATGTCTCTCTATATATTCTAAAACTCCATGTAATTTAGCTTCATCCATGGTATTCCCTGAGGCCAGGCCATTTGAGGTAGACCTAGAGAAAAGGTCAATCTCATCAAAATTTTCTGAAGAAAGCCAAAACACAAACTGTGCTGGGACATAGATTTTATGGCTTCCATTTTTATCAAGTTCCATAGCACATATCCAATAAAGACTTTCATCTTTATATGGGACCTCCAGATTCATTTTGTTTGGGTCCAGTACATTAAGCCCTTTATTTTTTAAGTCGCTATATCTAGACTTAATTAACTCAAATTCATTCTTATACCCAATGGATTGATTATTATAAAAACTTACTGAGGCCGAATATCTCTCTACAAACTCCATTAAATAAGATGCCTTTGCCTGTTGTTCATCTTTACCTTTCCCCCTAGATGAAAGAATGCCTTTAATCTCGTATCTATTCCTTTCAACTACTACTTTTGCATCAATCTTAAAGTCTCTTTTAAGGCTATAAGGGCTGACTGAATCCAATACCCTTTCCTCATTTCCAATAAACATTTCCTGAACTATTGAATTATTTAAAACCCTGTTTATAGTCTCTTTTGGTGGTATAGCCCTTAATGAGGTACCTACATTGAAGGATTTAATATTTGAACGGACTTTTGAACAAAGCTCTTTTATGTGGATTGCTTGTTTATTGCTATTTAAAATTTCTAAATCAAAAGGTATGGGATATTTAATATCCCTAAAACAGGGCAAGAGCTCATAGTTATATTTGTTT
>Ga0190286_1000272_pt1 | contig 23379 bp, 22 predicted proteins | sample 48691834_MG_FD_183241 | JGI IMG/M metagenome (GOLD analysis project Ga0190286, IMG submission 183241) | Hydrothermal vent microbial mat bacterial communities from Southern Trench, Guaymas Basin, Mexico - 4869-18-3-4_MG | ecosystem: Environmental > Aquatic > Marine > Hydrothermal vents >... | reverse complement strand
GCCTTAAGCGCTATGGCTATTTCGAGGAGGCAGCTCGCATCGCCCTCAAATGGTTGAGGCTATGCGCCGATGTCTTCGCCCGGACGGGGAGTATGTGGGAGAAGTACAATGTGGTGGAATGCAGCCCCGATGCGGTCAGCATCTACCCCAATCAGAAGGGCTTCGGCTGGACCAACGGCGTCTACTCGGCCCTGCTGGGCAAGGCTATAATCGGGCTGGACTACGATTTGGCGCGGCATCGCGCCGTTATCGAGCCTCTGTTCTGCCCCACCCTGGCCGGGCGGGGCCTCTCCGCGCACTTTCAGCATTACCTCGGCGACGAAGTAACGCTGGCTCTCTCCAGCGCGCCGGACCTGCGCCGCCAGGAGCTCTCGTTGAGCGCCTCACCCCCCTTCCCCCATCTGGAGGTGCGGCTTCGTGACTATTTCCCCCACGATTCGGTGCGGGTGACGGTCAATGGAGCCCCCTATCCCTACCGTAGAGAGCACCAGCCCTACGCCGCGGTGGTCGTGGAGATAGAAGAGGCTGCCGAGGTAAAGGTACGGGTACGCTGGGGCTCATGACCTAACGCTGTTGAGGTCGAGGGGGCTCCTCTCCGCTTTCGTAGCCGCCAGCGAGCGGGAGATTTGACACCGGCCTCTTTTTCGGATATAATGACTCAGGGTCAGTAAATTTGGGAGGCTGGGGTGGGCAGGTTGCAGCTTAGCGCCAGCGAGAGGGCCGAGAAGCAGCGGGAGATCCTGCGGGCTGCCAAGGAAGTCTTTTTCCAGAAGGGCGTCCATCGGGCGACGATGGACGATGTGGCGGCGCGAGCCGAGGTGGCCAAGGGAACCCTATACCTGTATTTTCAGAGCAAGGAGGAAATCCTTGCTCATTTGCTTTTAGAGGGCCTCTCCATTCTGCTCAACCGGCTCGAAGCCGCCTATGCCCCTGAGGATAAGTTATCCCCCAAGGAGCGCATCCGTCGGCTGGCCAAGGCTTATCTCGATTTCTCTCGGCTTTACCCCGACTACTTTCGACTGTTGATGGCCTTCGACAGGGGCCGTTTCCAGGAGCGAGTGCCGGCGAGGCTCTTCCAGGAGATCTTCGACCGAAGCATGAAGGGCCTGGAACTGGTAGCCAGGGCCGTTCAGGAGGGGGTGGAAGATGGGTCGTTTAAAGTGGATGATCCATGGCGAACAGCGGGCATGCTATGGGCAGCCCTTAACGGGGTGCTGGTGTTGATGGCCCATCCCCTCCGCCGCCAGATGCTCTCCACTGACCTCGATTCGATGTTCGAAGCCACCTTAGACCTGTTCCTGCAGGGGATCAAATCCCAAAGCTCAATAACCAAATCCCACTGAGCAAATCCCCTTGGTCATTGGTTCATTGGTCATTGAAAGGAGCCAAGCAAGATGAAAGAAGTGGTCATCGTCGAAGGTTGCCGCACCGCCATCGGGAGGCATGGCGGGGCCTTCCGCAATATCCCCGCTCAGAAGTTGGCCGCCGTGGTCATTGAGGAGCTGATCAAGCGCACCCAACTCGACCCCAACCTCGTGGACGATGTGATCCTCGGCTGCATCGGCCAGTACTCAGATGCGCCTAACATCGCCCGCGTGGCGGCGCTCATGGCCGGCATCCCTGACCATGTGCCCGGATACACCGTGCAGAGGAACTGCGTGGCCAGCATACAAGCTATCACCTGCGCCTACCAGGCCATCCAGGCCGGCGACGGCGACATCTTCATCTGCGGCGGGACGGAGAGCATGTCCACTGCCCCCTACTCCGTGCGCGGGGCCCGCTGGGGTCTCAAGCTCCGCCCCACCCAGTTCATTGACACCCTCTGGGAGGGGCTCACCGACCCCATCTGTGGGCAGATCATGGGCCGCACAGCGGAGAACCTGGCCGCGATGTACGGCATCAGCCGCGAGGAGCAGGATGAGTTCGCCGTGTGGAGCAACCGCAAGGCCTTCAGGGCCACGAGGATGGGGAAGTTCAAGGACGAGATCGTGCCCGTGACCGTGCCCAAGAAGGTGGCTGGCCGAGAAGTCCCTCCGGACATCATCACCGAGGATGAGTGCATCAACCCCGGCCTCACCGTCCAGAAGGCGGCTCTCTATCCCCCGGTCTTCAAAAAGGATGGCACCGTCACTGCGGCTAACGCCTGCCACATCTCGGATGGGGCGGCGGCGGTGCTGGTGATGAGCGAGGAGAAGGCCAAGGCGCTGGGCTACGAGCCCATGTGCTACATCCGCAGCTATGCCTATGCCGCCGTGCCGCCGGAGATCATGGGCATCGGCCCCACCAAGGCCGTCCCCAAAGCGCTGGAGAAAGCAGGGCTCACGCTCAAGGACATCGAGCTCATCGAGCTCAACGAGGCCTTCGCCGCCCAGGCCCTGGCCGTGGGGAGGGAACTGGAGAGGTACGGCTGGGACTGGGACATCGTCAACGTCAACGGGGGAGCTGTCGCCCTGGGGCACCCCGTGGGCTGCACCGGTACCCGCATCGTGGTCACCCTGCTCTACGAGATGATTAAGCGCGATCTAAGCCTGGGCCTGGCCACCGCCTGCGTCGGTGGAGGGCAGGGCGGGGCGATAATCATCGAGAGGAAGTAGATTCGGAATTCGTATATTCGTAAATTCGTTCCGAATCTCTGAATTTACGGACCTATGAATCTACGAAACTGAAGGAGGTTCCGAGCATGACCGACGAACTCCACTGGGAGAATTTCAACGAGCGCGATTTCGGCGTTGACATGGACGATTTCCTTGCCAGGAGCAAGGAGATTTACCTGCGCATCCGTGACGAGCTTGAGCCTGAGCACGAGGGCGAGATCGTGGCCATTGACCCGGAGAGCGGCGACTACTTCCTGGGCAGGACCCTGGGCGAGGCCGACGAGAAGGCCTTCGCCAAGTATCCCAATAAGCTCCTCTGCTTCGTCCGCATCGGCTCTCGGGCGGTTATGCCCTTGAAGACGTGGTGATCGGCATTAGTCTCCCGCAGGTTGCGGAACCTGTGGGGGGCTTGAAGGGGGAGGTAAGGAGATGAAAAGGAGCGATTTGCTCGAGCGCATCACGTTGAATCCCAAAGTTATGGCCGGCAAGCCGGTTATCAAAGGGACACGGCTCACCGTCCAGTATATTCTGGGGCTTTTAGCACAGGGTGCGACCATAGAAGAGATCCTTGAGGAATACGAGGGATTGACCAAGGAGGATATTCTGGCCTGCCTGGCATTTGCCGCCGAATCGCTGGAAAGCACTACCTTTATGCCTCTGCAGATGGAGGCCGCTTAGATGCGGTTCCTGGTGGACGAATGCACTGGTCCGGCAGTGGCCCGATGGTTACGTCAACGGCACCACGATGTATTCTCAGTGTATGAGGAAGCTCGGGGGGCGACTGACGATTGGGTTCTCCAAAAGGCCTACGCTGAGAATCGCGTCTTAGTCACGAATGACAAGGATTTTGGTGAACTCATTTTTCGGTTGAAGAAACCGCACAAGGGTGTGATTCTCCTGCGTCTGGAAGACGAGCGAGCGGCTAATAAGATTGCGGCGATAGAACGTCTGCTTGCGTCGTATGCTGATCGGCTTGTTGACCGCTTCACCGTTGTAACAGAATCAACTGTTCGCATCGTGGAAGGTTGGCAGAGCAGCCTTTGATAGGCGCTCTGACAAGTGGTTCTGCTTCATCCGCATCGGCTCTCGGGCAGTTATGCCTTTGAAGACGTGGTAGTTTGCATATGCCGGCTGCTAGGCGTAATTCGCATACAAACACAGCGGAAAGGAGTTGAACAATGAAAGCGCGATTATTCACAGTATTGGTTATTATTGTCGTGGGTCTGGCCTTGCCTCTTGCTCTGGCCCTGGCCGCCCAAGGGCCGGAGCCAGGAGCACATCCCAGTCGCGGCAGCCCGCCTGCCTCGCCAGTGCAGGGGTGGCGGCAGGTGAATATCGACGGCTTCGGCGATGCCAACAACTGGTGCGTAGGGGCCCTGGAGGAATTCAATGGCCAACTCTACGCCGGCACCTTCAACTCCGACACCGGCGCTCAACTGTGGCGCATGGGCAGCCTGTGGACGGCAGTATTCACCAATGGCTTTGGCATCAGCAACAATGTGGGCATTGACGACCTGATTGAGTTCAACGGTTACCTCTACGCCGGCGTCAGTAACGACACAACCGGTGGCGAGGTGTGGCGAAGCGCTACCGGCAATCCAGGCGATTGGCAGATGGTGGCCAGCGGGGGTTTCACCAACACCAACAATAGTACGGTGCTCCACTTTGCCGTGTTCAACAACCAACTCTACGCGACTACCTGTAACTGGACGAACGGTTGTGAACTGTGGCGTAGCAGTAGCGGTGATAGCGGCTCGTGGGCTCCGGTGGTGACAGGTGGATTTGGCGATGTGGATAATAATAGGATCGTATCGCTGGTCGAGTTCAATGGCCACCTGTACGCTGGCACCGATAACTGGTCAGGCGCTGAGGTGTGGCGTTCCAGCACCGGCGACAGCGGCTCGTGGACGCGAGTCGTGGCAGGCGGCTTCGGCGACCCCTACAACTGGAGCATCACTCTGGAACCCTTCAACGGCTACCTGTACGCTGGCACCTACAACTACAGAGACAGCGACAATCCAGGGCACGAACTCTGGCGCTGCCAACAGTGTGACGGCACTGACTGGCAGCAGGTTCCCATCGCCAAAGGCTTCGGGGATACCGAGAACCGGGCTATCCGCTCGCTGGTGGTCTTTGACAACGCGCTGTACGCCCTCACCTACAACCGCACTACGGGGATGGAAGTCTGGCGCACCACAGACGGCACAAACTGGGCACAGGTGGCGCCGGATGGCCTGGGCGACAGCAACAATTATTTGCCTAACTGGGACAACGCGGTAGCGGTGTTCAACGACAGTCTCTACATCGGCACCTGTAACTGGGCCACCGGTGGGGAGGTGTGGATGCAGCTACATCAAGTCTTCCTGCCGACGGTGCTGAAGAACTACTGAAGGTCAGCGTGATCAATCAGGCACCGGGGTGGGCTCCGGTTCGCCCCGGTGCTCTAACCTACAAACAACGGCGAATTGCGCCTAACACGGCGTGGCTGGTTTCGCCCAAATTGTTGTCTCCTTTGCAACCGAAAGGATAGGGCTAGTGAAAGCAACTTTGCAAAGAACGTCATCGGTGCGCGAAGGGTGGCGGCAACTTCGACCACGGTGGAAACGATAAACAATATGCTATCAGCGATAAGTTAAAGGAGGTGAAGCATGTACATTTTTAAAGCAGGAGTTGTGGGGGCGGGAACCATGGGCGCCGAGATAGCTCAAGTCATCTCCTATGCTGGCCTGCCGGTGGTGATCAAAGACATCGATCAGAAGATCCTCGACAGGGCTATGGAACGGATCCGTGCCATCTACCAGCGCCGAGTGGATAAGGGAAAGATGAGCCCCGGCACTATGCAGGAGAAGATGGACCTGATCACCCCTACCCTCTCCTACGACGATTTCGCCGACGTGGACATAGTCATCGAGGCTGTGCCGGAGAACATCGAGATCAAGAAGAAGGTCTTCGCTGAACTGGACGAGGCCTGCCACGAGGATGCCATCTTCGCCTCCAACACCTCGGCGCTGTCCATCACCGAGATGGCCTCGGCCACCAAGCGCCCCCACAAGGTGATCGGCATGCACTTCTTCAACCCGGCCCACGTGATGAAGCTGGTAGAGGTCATCCCCAGCGAGAAGACCTCTCAGGAGACCGTTGACGACGTGGTGCGCTTCGCTGAGGAACTGCGCAAGATCCCGGTGGTGGTCAAGGAGTGCCCCGGCTTCCTGGTCAACCGTTTGCTCATGCCCTACCTCAACGAGGCGGTGATGTGCCTGCAGGAGGGAGCGGCCACGGCCTCCGAGATCGACGAGGCCATGACCAAGTTCGGCTGGCCCATGGGCCCCTTCACCCTGATGGACATGCTGGGCATTGACATCTGCTACGACGTGGGCCAGTACCTCTACTCCAAGTATGGCGACCGCATGACCCCGGCCATCCTCTTCGAAAAACTCTACCAGGCCGGTCGCTATGGCGAGAAGACCAGCGCCGGCTTCTACGGCTATGGCGAGGAGACCGATGAGCCGGTCAAGGAGATGATCAGGGAGCTGCAGGAGTCGGGCCAGGTGCCCACTGGCACCGAGTTCAGCGTGGACCGGCTGATGATGCCCTTCATCAACGAGGCCGCCCGCTGCGTGGAGGAAGAAATCGCTAACATCAACGACATAGACATGGCCTGCATCGCCGGCCTGGGCATGCAGGTGCGCCAGCCGGATGGCACTTTGAAGCGCATGGGTATCTTAGAGTACGCCGACGAGGTGGGCCTGGACGTCGTGGTCAAAAAACTGGAGGAGCTGGAGAAGAAGTATGGGCCTCGCTTCCACCCTGTGGACCTCCTCTATAGGAAAGTGAAAGCCGGCGAGCTGGGCAAGAAGACGGGGCGCGGGTTCATGGAGTGGACAACCTAAAAGCTGAAAGCTAAAAACTGGAGGCCGGAGGATAGCTTTCAGCATTCAGCTTTTAGCATTTGGTGGAAAGGAGTCACAAAAATGGCAGAGTATCAATACGTTAAGGTCTCAGTCGAAGATCGGATAGCGACTTTGACCATTGACCATCCGCCGGCCAACGCCTTCAACCGGCAGGTGGTCGAGGAGCTCGACTCCGCCTTCGACGAGGTGACGGCCAACGACGAGGTGAAGGCCATCATCATCACCGGAGCAGGCCAATTCTTCATCGCCGGGGCGGATATTAACGAGATCTACGCCGTCAAGGATAAGCCTGAAGAGGCCAGGGCCTTTATCGAGCGAGGGAAGGAGCTCTTCAACAAGATTGAGGCCTCGAGGAAGCCGGTCATCGCCGCCATCAACGGCCGATTCTGCCTGGGAGGAGGAACCGAGTTGGCCATGGCCTGCCACATCCGCATCGCCGAGGACGGAGTACGACTCGGCCAGCCGGAGATCAACTTAGGGATCATGCCCGGCTGGGGTGGCACCCAACGCCTGCCGCGCCTGGTGGGGAAGGGCAAGGCCCTGGAGATGCTCCTCACCGGTGACCACATCACCGCCCAAGAGGCCTACCGCATCGGCTTGGTGAACAAAGTGGTGCCCACCGGCCGGGTGATCAGGGAGGCGAAGGGCTTAGCCAAGCGCATCATCTCCAAGAGCGCCTTGCCCACTGCAGCCATCATCAACGCCGTGAACGAGGGCCTGGAGAAGGACCTTCAGGGTGGGCTGAAGGTTGAAACCGAGCAATTCCTCTCCTTACAGGGCAGCGAAGACATGGAAGAGGGACTCAAGGCTTTCTTGGAGAAGCGCAAGCCGGTGTTTAAGGATCGGTAAATGGTGAAATGGGAGATTGGTAAGCTGGGAGCTGGCGGATTGAGGCCAATCTACCAGCTACCGGTTTACCAATCTACCCTCCTATAAGGGGGGAAGCCGTGGACTTTTCATTAACCGAGGAGCAACGGATATTCCAGAGGATGATCCGTGAGTTCTGCGAGAACGAGGTCGCCCCCTTGGCTGAGGAGATAGACCGCGAGGAGAAGCCTCCGCTGGAGCTCCTCAAGAAGGCAGCCCAACAGGGCTTCCTGGGTGCCATCATCCCGGAGGAGTACGACGGAGCGGGGCTGGATACGATCAGCTATTGCATCCTGCTGGAGGAGCTGGCCAAGGCTTGCACCTCTACGGCCATAACCATCGGCCTGCACAATAGCTTGGCAGCGAAGACCATCCTGGACAATGGCAGCGAGGAGCAGAAGGGAAAATACCTGAGGCCGATGGCTAGGGGTGAGAAGATCGGCGCCTTCGCCCTTACCGAACCTGCGGCCGGCTCCGATGCGGCAGCGCTGGAGACCATGGCGGCCAGGAGGGGTGAGGAATTCGTGCTCAATGGCAGCAAAATCTGGGTTGCCAATGGAGGCATCGCCGACGTCTTTCTCGTCTTCGCCAAGACCGAACCCGAGGCGGGAGCTAAGGGCATCAGCGCCTTCATTGTGGAAAAGGGGATGCCTGGCTTTAAAGTGGGATATCGAGAGAGGACATTAGGCATAAGGGGGCTTACCTGCAACGCCCTTTACTTCGACGATTGTCGGGTGCCGGCGACCAACCTATTGGGCCAGGAGGGGAAGGGGTTCAGGATCGCCCTGAAGGCTTTGAACTTCGCTCGCCTGAGCCTGTCCGCCATCTGTCTGGGCGGGGCTCAGGCGGCGCTGAGGGAGGGGGTGCGCTTCTCCGCCGAACGCGAGCAATTCGGCGGCCCCATCGCCTTCAAGCAGGCTATTCAGAATTTCATCGCCGACACCACCGCGGAGATCGAAGCGCTGCGCTACCTCGTCTATCGCACCGCCTGGCTGGCCGATCGGGGGGAGCCCTACACTCAGGAAGCGGCCATCGCTAAACTCCTCGGGTCCCAGATAGCCATGCGAGCGGCCAATCGGATGATCCAGGTGCACGGCGGTTACGGCTACATGAAGGATTACCCCATTGAGCGCATGTATCGCGACTTCCGCGCCCTCCAAATCATGGGAGGGACGAGCGAGATACAGCGCTTCATCATCGCCTCCCACATCTTGAGGGAGAAGGGGGTTAAAATCAAGCCATAGATTAGCGTCCCAGCGTCGCAGCGGCAGAGCGTCTTAGCGGAAGGACGCTGAGACGCTACGACGCTATGGCGCTAAGACGCCAAGGAGGGTGCCATGGACTTTTCTTTTCCCAAAGAATACCAGCTGTTCCGTAGGATGGTGCGCGAATTCGCTGAGAACGAAGTGCGCCCTCTGGCCAAAGAGATAGATGAACAGGAGAGGGTGCCCTTCGAGACGCTTAAGAAGGCGGCCAAACTCGGCCTGTTGGGCGTCCCCTTCCCCCAGAAGTACGGCGGCTGCGGGCTGGGAGAGATCGGCTACTGCATCCTTATGGAGGAGTTGAACAAGGTTTGCCCTTCGACAGCTACCGTCATCGGTGCCCATACCGGCATCGGGGCCATGGCCATCTACCTCGACGGCACAGAGGAGCAGAAGCAAAAGTATCTTGTGCCATTGGCCCGAGGGGAGAAGATCGGGGCCTTCGTCCTTACGGAGGCCGATGCCGGCTCCGATGCAGCAGCCATCAAGACCAGGGCTGTGCGCGACGGCGATTACTTTATCCTCAACGGCACCAAAACCTTTAATACCAACGGCGGCCACGCTGACATCCTCAGCGTCATGGCGGTCACCGACCCCTCGTTGGGAGTTCGGGGTGGGATAACGGCCTTCATCGTGGAGAAGGACTTTCCGGGCATCCGGGTGGGGAGGACAGAAAGGAAGATGGGCCTCCGTGGCACTCAGACCTCAGAGATAATCTTTGAAGACTGCCGTGTGCCCAAGGAGAATGTGTTAGGGGAGTTCGGGGCCGGCTTCATCACCTTCATGAAGACCCTGGATGTGGGGCGCCTCAGCTTGGGAGCCGCCTGCTTAGGTGGAGCGGAGGCGGTTTTAGAGGCCAGCATCAAGTGGGCCAAGGCGCGAGAGCAATTCGGGGTCCCCATCGCCCACAAGCAATCCATCCAGTGGATGATTGCTGACATGGCCACCGAGATCGAGGCCCTGCGTTCGCTGGTCTATCGCACTGCCTGGATGGTGGACACTGGCCAGCCTTTCACCAAAGAGGCTGCCATGTGCAAGGTCTACGGCTCCGAGGTGCTCCATCGCTGCGTCGATAAAGCCCTCCAGATCCATGGAGGGATGGGCTGCAGTCGCGATTTCTGGATCGAACGAGCCTTCCGCGACCAACGCATCACCGAGATATTCGAGGGCACCAACGAGATCCAGCGCATCGTCATAGCCAGCCGCATCTTCCGGCCCCTGGGGGTGAGGATAAGGGCATAGCTTGTCATTGGTTGCTTGTTGCTGGTTGCTTGTTGCTGGTTACTGGAGAGGAGGGGGCATGGCAATCCGGAGTTACCATGACCTGGAGGTGTATCAGTTGGCTTTCGATTTAGCCATCGAAGTCCACCAAGTCTCCCTTAAGCTTCCTAAATATGAGCTGTACGAAGAGGGTAGCCAACTGCGGCGGGCGGCCAAATCCATCCCGGCTAACATCGCTGAAGGGTTTGGCCGACGCCGGTATAAAAACGAGTATATCCGCTTCGTTGTCTACGCCTTGGCTTCATGCGACGAGACTCGGGTCCACCTTGATATCCTCAACCACACCGGCTCTCTGCCAAAAGCCCCGTATGACCATTTGACGGCGAAATATACCATCCTTGGCAAGAAGCTTAATAGATTTCTTCAAACGATCATCGAAAGCCACGAGGAACCTTACAGATAAGTCCAGCAACCAGCTTCCAGCAACTAGCAACCAGCTTCCAGAAAGGAGCTCGCTATGAAAATAATCGTGCTTTTGAAGCAGATCCTTGACCCCACAGGCTTCGTGGTTCACCGCCGGCTGCAGAGGATATTCATTAACGTTGAGGAATATATCATCAATCCCAACGACAAAAATGCCCTGGAGGCTGCCCTGCAGCTCAAGGATGAGCGCGGGGCCGAGGTGATAGCCATCAGCCTGGGGGAGCCGAGGGCGGACGATGCCCTGCGGGAGGCTTTGGCCATGGGGGCGGATTCGGCCATCCTCCTCTCCGACGAGACCCTGGCCCAAGCCGATATCTCCGCTGCGGCCAAGGCCTTGGCTGCGGCCATCGAACGCATCGGCGGCTACGATCTGGTATTGCTCGGAGAGGGCTCAGCCGATACCAGCGCCAAGCAGATGGGTCCCCGCTTAGCGGAGGCCCTGGGCCTGCCTCAAGTCTGCAGCGTGTGTGAATTCTCTGTCGCCGACGGCAAAGTGAGGGCTAAGCGAAGATGGAAAGATGGCTACCTTGAGGTCGAAGCCCCTTTGCCGGCGGTTCTGACCATCGCTCCCGATTCCAATAAGCCCCGCTATCCCCACGGAGCGCGCATTTTGAACGCCTACCGAAAGCAGAAGGTGACGAGCTGGGGGATCGCCGAGCTGGGCCTCACCGAGGAAGAGCTGGCGCCTATGGTGGAGTTCCGAGGCCGAACCTTCCCTCCGCCGCGGGAGTTCGGCGAGCGCATCACCGGCTCGCCTGAGGAGGCGGCGAGGGAGTTGGTGCAGTATTTAGCGTCTAAGCGTCTAGGCGTCTAAGCGTCTAGGCGTCCTAGCGTCCAAGCGCCAAAACGCTAAGACGCTGAGACGCTGGAAGGGGCAAGCTATGAGAGACTTCCGCAAGATCATGGCTTGGGAGAAAGCCGATGACCTAGCGGTGTTAATCTACGAGGTCACCAAGGCTTTCCCAAAAGAGGAGCTTTACGGGCTCACGTCGCAGTTACGGCGAGCAGCGGTATCCGTGGCCGCCAACATCGCTGAGGGCTCGGGCAAACAATACCTCAAGGAATTCAGACAGTTTCTCTACACGGCTAGAGCTTCTCTCTCGGAAGTGGAATACTACATCCATTTGAGCCATCGGCTCGATTACCTCGACACTGAAAAGGTTGCCAAATTGGAGAAAGCTCGCCAAGATGCAGCCAAGACCTTACAAGGTTTTATCAACACCATTGAGGAGCAAATCAAGCAAGGCCGCATCTATAACTAACGCTAAGACGCAGTGACGCTACGACGCTAAGACGCTAAGACGCTAGGACGCTACGACGCTAAGACGCTAGAGTAAGGAGGGCAAGCTATGGACCTGGAATACTGGGAAGCCCTGGTAGGCGAAGAAGTGGAGGAGGTTGCCTATCGAGGCATCTGGGTCGTGGCTGAGATGGAGGAGGAGAGCCTCTCGCCGGTAACGCTGGAGGTCATGGGCGAAGGGCGTAGGCTGGCGGACAGGTTGGGGGTTTACCTGGAAGCGGTGTTGATAGGCGATGGCGTAGCCGCTCTGGCCCAGGAGTTGATCCGCTACGGTGCGGATACCGTCTATCTGGCCGAGGACTCGCGCCTGGCCGAGTACCATGTGGAGACCTATACCAAGGTGTTGGCCGATCTGGTGAAGGAGAGGAGGCCGGAGATCCTTCTGTTAGGGGACACCGACATGGGGCGTGACTTAGCCCCACGTCTGGCCCAGAGGTTGGACACGTGTCTAATTACCGGTTGCGTCAAATTGGACCTCGATGAAACCGAACGACTGCTGCTGGCTACCCACGGGCTCTATGGCGACGAATACTTCCATACCTTAGCCTGTCCCCAAGCACGCCCCCAGATGGCCACCCTGCGTCCCGGCTACTTCCGTCCCGCCTACCCTGACGAGTACCGGACCGGGGAGGTCGAGGCTGTGTCCGTGGAATTAGAGGGAGTGGAGCCGCGGGTTCGGGTGCTGAGGAAGCTGCCTGCAGAGGCCCTGCGGGAGGTGCCGCTCGCGAAGGCCAGGGTCATCGTCTCCGGAGGACGGGGCATGGGCAGCAGGGAGGGCTTCGCCCTGCTTGAGAAGCTGGCCGAGGCCTTAGGCGGAGTGGTGGCCGGCTCGCGAGGAGCAGTGGATGAGGGTTGGATAGGCGAGGAAAAGCAGATAGGGATGAGCGGGGTGACGGTGAAGCCTGACCTTTACATCGCCTGCGGCATCTCAGGGGCCATCCAGCATTACATCGGGATGCAGGAGGCTAAACTCGTGGTGGCCATTAACAAGGACCCCAATGCCCCCATCTTCAAGGTGGCCGACATCGGCGTGGTGGGTGATGCGCGGGAGGTGATCCCGGCCCTGATCGAAGCGCTGCAGAAGGGGTAGCGGATGAGATTTCTGCAAAACCGCGCGATGTGCTCGGAGGAGCACAGCCATTGGATTCCATCAGCTCAACCCGCGCTGAATTAAGGAGGGAGAAGCCATGAACGTGCCCACTCACTGGTTCTCCCCTTTGGCTGTGTTGGGGATCTCTTTCTTTTTCTCGATGTTGGGCATGGGTGGAGGCCAGCTTTACATCCCGACCTTTTACTGGCTGGGGTTGGACTTCAAACTCGAGGCCATCCCTTTAGGGCTGCTGCTCGATGCAGTCACCTCCTCCTCGGCTTCGCTGACTTACCTGCGCCATCGGCTGGTAAGGCTGCGCATGGCTACATCCTTCGCCCTGACGATGATCGCCGCCGCGCCAGTGGGAGCCTTATTTACCGCCCGCGTGCCGACCAAAATCATCATTGTTCTCTTCGCCATCTATCTCCTCCTGGCGGCGGGGTTGGCATTGAGCGGTTGGAAGCCGACGAAGGGGGCATTGAGCAAAAGGGCCGAGGTCATCATAGGGATAATCGCAGGGACATTATTGGGGCTGCTGGTGGGGATGCTGGGCCGGGGCGGGGGCTCCTTCGTGGTGCCCATACTGCTGATGTTAGGCTTGGAACCCAGGAATGCGGCCGCCACATCCATGTTTGTGGTTGCCTTCTCGGCAACAGCGGGCTTCTTAGGGCACCTGGCCCAGGGGCGGGTGAATTGGCCTCTGGCGGCGGCCTGTGCCCTGGCCGCCCTCTCTGGTTCACAGATCGGCTCGCGGCTGATGGTGCAGCAGGTCAAAAGCCACGTGCTACGCCGCCTCCTCGCGCTTGTGCTCGTAGCCGTGGCCGGACAACTGTTATGGAGTGTATCCCGCTGATCTCGATTCCAGGTGAGCAAGGGGCTTAAGATCCTGGCCGGCGTAGGGCTAGCAGTGATCCTTCTGGGGGCGGCGGTGGCGGTGCCCACCTTCGCTCAAGGGCCTCAACCTCTGCTTAAGGCGCCTTGCAGTCGCCTCGAGGCTATAAAGCAAGCAATCCGGAAGGCTGTGGAGGATGGACGCATCACTCAGGAGAAGGTCGACTGGCTGCTCGAGGGCCTTGACAAAGGCTTTCCTTGTGGTAAAATACACTCGGCATCAAAATGAGGAGCCGCCCTTAGGTCCTGAGGATGGAAGGAGGTGATTAGCTGAGGAAATCCAGATATTTATGGAACCTCAAAACAGAGTTAACAAAGGAGGAGCGAAGATGTTTAGGAATAAGAAGTTCTGGGCTTTCCTGGTCACAGTGATACTCGTCACTGTGCTTGGAGCAGCTTGTGCTCCAACACCAACGCCCACGCCTGTGCCTCCGACACCTACCCCTGTGCCTCCGACGCCACCACCAAAGGCTCTTAAAGTGGCCATGATCTTGCCCGGCCGGATAGACGATATGGCTTGGAACCAGGCTGGCTACAGGTCCTTCATGAGGCTTAAGGGAAAGCTGGGGCCTGAGATCGAGACCGCCTGGGTGGAAGGGGTCTACGACGCCGTGGATATCGTCCCCGCCCTTCGCTACTATGCGGATAAAGGCTACGATCTGATCATCGGCCATGGCTTCCAATTCATGGATCCGATCAAAGAGGTTGCCCCCGATTACCCGGACATCGCCTTCCTTTGTGTGGCCGGATGGGAGAGTGGGCCCAACTTCTCCTTCAGTGACGTGCGAACGGACCAGACAGGGTATCTCGAGGGGTTCCTGGCCGCCAAGATGTCCAAGACCGGCAAGATCGGCTACATCGCCGGCCTGGAGGTGGCCGAGCTGGCCCGCTTCGCCAAGGGCTACGAGCTAGGAGCCAAATCCGTCAACCCTGATATTGACATCAGGGTGGTCTACACAGGCCACTTCCACGACGTAGCAGGGGCTAAGGAGACGGCCATGAGCCTGGCTGACGCCGGCGTGGACGTCATCGCTACTATGGGCGACGGCGTGGTCCTGGGAACGGTCGCTGGATGCAAGGAGAAGGGAATTGCCATCCTCGGGAATGGGTGTGATATCAGCGAGCTGGCGCCGGAGCTGGTCCTTACCAGTGGCGTCTGGCGCTGGGATGCTGTCTTCGAGCGCTGGCTCGAGGACTACAAGGCCGGAATCAAGGGGGGCAAGAGCTACTGGGCCGATATGGCCAATAAAGGGCTTGAGCTGGCCCCCATTAACCCCATCGTTCCGGAGGACGTGGTCGAGACCCTGAAGGGATTAGAGCAGAAGGTCGTCGCTGGCGAGATTGAGACGGGCGGGCCATAACCCAGCGGCCAATGCGGAGTAGGAAGGGGCTTAGGCGACAGAGTCCTTAGGGGCAATGAGCCCAAGCCCCTCTTTTTAAAGTAGAGCCTTGCGAAGGTTGGGAAACTTCGCAAGGCCCCTGTATTGCAGGAAAATGAAGAGGGGAAACACAGTTGTGGAGATGAGGGGGATCACCAAGCGCTTCCCCGGGGTGGTGGCTAACGACCGCATTGACTTCGAGGTGCGGGCCGGGGAGGTGCACGCCCTCCTGGGCGAGAATGGCGCCGGGAAGACCACCCTGATGAACGTGCTGTACGGCCTCTACCAGCCCGACGAGGGCGAAATCTACATCCGAGGCCACAGAGTGACCCTCCGCTCGCCCAGGGACGCCATCGCCCTGGGGATCGGGATGGTCCATCAGCATTTCATGCTCATCCCACCTCTCACCGTGGCCGAAAACGTCGTCCTCGGCCTCCCCTCGTCCAGGGGGCCCTTCCTGGACACCGACCGCGCGGAGAGGAGGATAAGCGAGCTGGCCCAGAGATACGGCCTCAAGGTGGACCCCCATGCCTACGTCTGGCAGCTATCGGTGGGGGAGCAGCAGAGGGTGGAGATCATCAAGGCCCTCTATCGGGGGGCCAGCATCCTCATCCTCGACGAGCCCACCTCCGTGCTCACCCCGCCCGAGGTGAGGGAGCTCTTCTCCGTTCTCAGGCGCATGGCCGAGGAGGGAAACGCCGTCATCTTCATCACCCACAAACTCCACGAGGTGATGGCCGTCAGCGACAGGGTGACCGTGCTCCGGGACGGGAGGGTGGTCTCCACGGTGGACACCGCAGACACCAGCGAGCGCCAGTTGGCCAGGATGATGGTGGGGCGGGAGGTCCTCTTCCAGGTGAGCAAGAGGCCTGTCGCGAAAGGGAAGGTGGCTCTGGAGGTGAGGGACCTCTGGGCCATGGGCGATAGGGGCCTGCCCGCCCTCAAGGGCATCTCCCTTTCCCTCCGCCAGGGGGAGATCCTGGGCATCGCCGGCGTGGCCGGGAATGGCCAGAGGGAGCTGGCCGAGGTCATCACCGGCCTGCGCAGGGCCACCAAGGGGAAAGTGCTCATCGGCGGCAAAGACATGACCAATTGCCCCCCCGCCGCGATCATCGGGGAGGGCGTGGCCTACATCCCCGAGGAGCGGATAAGACGAGGCCTGATCATGGACTTCTCCGTGGCCGAAAACGCCATCCTGGAGACTCATAACAGCCCCCCCTTCACCGACGGCTGGTTTCTGAACCGTCGAGAGATAGATCGGTATGTGGAGGGTTTGATTTCGGATTATGGGGTGAAGACCCCCAGCAAGGACGCGCCGGTCAGGCATCTCTCCGGCGGAAACCTGCAGAGGCTCCTCCTGGCCCGGGAACTATCCCGCCGGCCTAAGCTTCTCATCGCCTCTCAGCCCACCAGGGGATTGGACGTGGGGGCCACCGAGTACATCCGCCGCCGCTTGGTGGAGCAGAGGGAGAAGGGCACCGCCATCCTGCTCATCTCGGAGGATTTGGACGAGGTGCTATCCCTGAGCGACAGGGTCGCGGTGATGTACGAGGGGGAGATAGTGGGAATAGTCCCGGAGGGCGAGGCCGACGTCGAGGAGATCGGGATGATGATGGCAGGCGCGGGAGCGCCAACTTCAAACTCTAAACCTTAAACTTCAAATCCCAAGGCGCAGGTAGGGGTTTGGCCAAGGAGGACGGGGTGTCAGATAGCAGAAACACTACGAGGCGGTGGAAGCGTGGGCATGCGTTGGCCAGGCGCATGGCCAAAGGTGTGGAGCCGCCTTTTGACATCGCGGAGCGCGCCTTTGAGTTTGCGTTGATGGTTGTAGAGTTGGTGAAACGATTGCCTGCAGGCGTTGCTGAGCACCGCATCGCTTATCAATTGGTTAAGTCTGGCACTTCTGTTGGCGCCAATGTCGAAGAGGGATACGGGTTTGAAGTTTGAGGTTTCAAGATTGGAACTTGCTCATGAGACTGAAGATAGAAAGGTACTTGACCCCATCGAGATGTGAGACCATAGCGGCTCCCATCCTCTCTCTGGCCATGGCGCTGGTGGTCAGTGCCGTCCTGATCCTCCTGGCCGGGGCGAGCCCTCGGGTGGCCTACGCCGCTCTCCTGGACGGGGCCTTCGGCAGCGTGGCCAGCATAGCGGAGACCATCGCCAAGGCCACCCCCCTGATGCTGGTGGGGTTGGGGATAACCATCGCCTACCGCTGCAGGGTCTGGAACATCGGCGGCGAGGGGCAGTTGATCATGGGGGCCATCGTGGCCGCCTGGCTGGGGATCGCGCTGGGAGGGCTGCCCGCCCCCCTGCTCCTTCCCGCCATCATGGCCCTCGGCTTCCTCGCCGGAGCCCTCTGGGGGGCGATAGCGGGGGCGCTGAAGGCCACACTGCGGGTCAACGAGGTCATCGTCACCATCATGATGAACTATGTGGCCATCTACTTCTTAAACTACCTGGTGCGCGGGCCGCTGAGGGATCCTACCATCGCCGGGGGCTTCCCCCAATCGCCCCGCATCGCCGCCTCGGCCGAGCTGCCCCGCCTGATCCCCGCCACCCGGCTCCACGCCGGGATCCTGATGGCCCTCTTGAGCGCCGCCTTGGTGTACGTCTTTCTCTTCAGGACTCCCCTGGGATACCGGATCAGGGCCGTCGGTGCTAACCCAGAGGCAGCCCGCTACGGGGGCATCAACGTGGTGCGAAGCATGATACTGGCCATGTTCCTCAGCGGGGGATTGGCGGGCCTAGCCGGCGCGAGCGAGATATGCGGCCTCCATTATCGCCTGCTGGACGGCATCTCCACGGGCTACGGCTATACCGGCATCGTGGTGGCCCTGCTGGGCAAGCTCCATCCCCTGGGGGTGATCCTGGCCGCCCTGCTCTTCGGTGCCATGGTGGTGGGGATGGAGGCCATGCAGCGTGCCATAGGGACGCCCTTCGCCCTGGTGCTGGCCATAGAGGGGCTGGTGGTGCTCTTCAGCCTGGTGGGCGATGTCCTGATCCGATACAGGGTAAGGAGGGTTTAAGGTGGAGGAGATCGTGGGCTCGGCCTTCATCATCAGCCTGCTGGCGGCCACCATCCGCCTGGCCACGCCCATTATCTTCGCCGCGCTGGGGGAGCTGATCACCGAACGGGCGGGGATATTGAACCTGGGCGTGGAAGGCATCATGCTCATGGGGGCCTTCGTGGGCTTCTGGGGAGCCTACCAGATGGGAAACCTCTGGCTGGGGGTCCTATTGGGAGTGCTGGTGGGGGCGCTCATGGGCCTCCTGATGGCCTTCATGAGCGTGACCCTGCGCGTTGACCAGGTCATCAGCGGGATGGGGATTTACTTCCTGGGTTTGGGTCTATCCAGTTTCCTGTACAGGGTGACCTTCGGTGTAAGGGCCGTCCCTCCCACCATTGAGGGTTTTAAGGACGTCCCCATTCCCCTTTTAAGCCGCGTCCCCTTTCTCGGTCCCATCCTGTTCCGGCAGAACATCCTGGTCTACTTGGCCCTCGTCCTGGTTCCCCTCTCGGTGGTGGCCCTCTACCGCACCACTTGGGGCCTCATGATCAGGGCCACGGGTGAGAACCCCCGCGCTGCCGACACGCTGGGGGTGAACGTCTTCTTTATCCGTTACCTCTGCGTCGTCCTGGGCGGGATACTGGTGGGGCTGGGGGGTGTGGTCCTCTCCACAGCCCACCTGAAGATGTTTTGGGAGAACATGACCGTGGGGCGAGGCTTCATCGCCGTGGCCATCGTCTACTTCGGCAAGTGGCACCCCTATAGGACCCTGTTTGGCGCGCTTCTCTTCGGCGGGGCCTACGCCCTCCAGCTCTGGCTTCAAGCAATGGGTGCCCCGGTGCCCCATCAACTTTTGTTAATGTTCCCCTATATCCTGACCATAGCCGTGCTGGCGGTGGTGGCCAGGGAGGCCCGAGGCCCGGCAGCGTTGGGCATCCCTTACAGGAGGGGCGAGGTGTAAACTTGGACGCCATTGAATCCGGGCCGCTATAGCGACAGATGTCTTTATCCGTTCATTAGTTAAAAATCATTTACGAGGTAAGGAGGGAAAAATGTATGGCTGGAGAGGGACTATCCTCAGAGTAGACCTCACCAGCGGGAGGATCACGAAGCAGCCGCTGGATAAGGCCCTCGCTAAGAATTTCATAGGTGGGAGGGGGTTCAACTCGAAGACGCTCTTCGATGAGGTGAGGCCAGGCATCGATCCTCTGAGCCCGGAGAACGTCCTCTGCCTGGCTCCCGGCCCTCTATCCGGCACCCCTTTGGGGATGACGAGCCGTTTGGAGGTCAGTACCCTCTCTCCCTACAGCGGCATCCTGGGCGATGGGAATGTCGGTGGTTCCTTCGCCACCTTTCTGAAGTGGGCTGGCTACGATCAGATAGTGATAACGGGGAAAGCCCCCTCCCCCAAGTACCTCTGGATAGACGACGATAAAGTCGAGCTGAGAGATGCCTCGGACCTATGGGGGAAGACCACCTGGGAGACCACCGATATCCTTCAGGAGAGGCATGGAAAAGGCATCAGCGTGGCGTGCATCGGACAGGCGGGGGAGAACCTTGTCAGGTTCGCCTCCACTATTGTGGACAAGCACAGCTCTGCTGCCAGAGGGAGCGGGGCAGTTTGGGGCTCCAAGAACCTGAAGGCCATCGCCGTCAGGGGTACCGGCAAGGTGGAGCTGGCCAACCCTAAGGAGTTTGAGCAACTGGCACGGGAAGACAGGGAGTTCTTCTTTAAAGACCACCTGCAACACGAGGTCATCGCCAAATACGGCACGCACATCGGCGTATTGGATTGGTGGCCAGGTTATAGATACTTTCAAAAGTACCTTTCCCGTTATGAGGTCCCCCCGACTTTGGTACCTGAAGTATGGAAGAAATACGAGGTAGGAAGATATGCTTGCTATGGCTGTCCCGTTGGGTGTAAGGACGTCTACGAGATCCCTGAGGGTGGGTATGCCGGAGAAAAGGGCTCAGGGCTGGAGTACGAGTGCATCTTCTGCCTAGGCATCAACTGCGGCGTCCAGGACCCCATAGCCATCATGGAGATGGAAAACTTAGCCGACAAATACGGGATGTGCGTGATACCTTTGGGCAATGCGATAGCCTTCGCCAAGGAGCTCTACCACAGAGGGATCATCACCAAAGAGGACACAGGAGGGCTATCGCTGGAATGGGAGGATGCTGACTCCCAGATCGAGCTGATCCACCAGGTCGCATTGAGGGAGGGATTCGGCAATCTGGTGGCAGAGGGGATGTACAGCATGGCGAAGATCATCGGCAGGGGAGCGATGGACCTGTGCTATCACGTCAAGGGGTTCAGCCGTGGCCCCCATCCTCCGGGGCTTTTCGCCCTCGCCCATGCGGTCTCGACCAGGGGCGCCGACCACCTCAGGGGGAGGAGCTGGGCCTATGGTGAGAATGACCCGGAGGTCTTCCCGGAACTGGTGGAGAAGGGGGTGGTGCCCGATGTCTCCCAGGACCCGGTAGGGTCGCTCACCGTCTCCGAAAGGGCCACGACGCTTGCAGACGCGATAGGGCGCTGCAAAGGGGCGGTCAACAGTTGGGTCTGTGCCGTTCCGCTGGTGTGGAAGTATCCGCTGTGGGATGGCCTGGCGAAGTTGCTGACAGCGGCGACCGGCCTGGAGTTCGACGCTGCCAGCTTGGAAGAGGCCGCGGATAGGATCTATGCGCTCGAGCGGGCCTTCAATGTCAGGCAAGGGATAACAAGGGAGGATGATCGTCTGCCGCAGAAGCCGGAGGTGAGGGGAACCCCACAAGGGGAGGAGGAGCTGAGGAAGCACGCAGAGATGCTCACTGAGTACTACCGTGTGCACGGCTACGACCTTGAGACAGGCATCCCCACGCGGGAGCGGCTGGAATCATTGGGACTGAAATATGTGGCCGATGAGCTCGAGGCCCACGGGCCATATCCGAGGTGGGACGGCCCTCCCCTCTGGCCTTTGGACAGGTATCCACACGGGGGGACGCGCGCCTAGGGATGGAGCGGAGGGGATGCCTTCCATCCCATCCCCAAAGCTAATTTTCTCAGCGAGGAGGCAGAAAGTGCAAAGAAAGGTTTTGCTCGTTGACGTGGACAAGTGCACGGGATGCAGGATATGCGAGCTGGCCTGCTCCTGGGTGCATGAGGGGGTCTTCAATCCCCTCAAATCCCGCATCTCGGTGGTCTCCTGGCGGAAGGAGGGGGTAGACATCCCCATGGTTTGTTTGCAATGCGATACCCCCTTCTGCCGGGACGTCTGCCCCACAGGGGCCATCTCTCGTGACCCCAATACCTGGGCCATGGTGGTGGACGAGACGAGGTGCATCGGCTGCCGGATGTGCATCGTGGCCTGCCCCTTTGGAGGTCTCTCTATGCATCCTGAGAGACACGTGGTGGTCAAATGTGACCTTTGCGGTGGGGACCCTGCCTGCGTAAGGTACTGCCCTGTAGGGGCCATCGAATATGTGAGGGCCGACAGGGTGGGGCTGGCCAGGAGAAGGGCCAGCGCGGAGAGGCTGTCCGAGCTCCTTTCCATGGTGACTTATCCTCTCGCTTCGAGGCACGAGCCTTCCAGGGGGGAGGGAATGCGCCCAGTGGGCGGGGAGATGGGCTGAGATGTACAAATACGGTGGCTATGCGGGAAGATGCATCAGGGTTGACCTATCCTCGGGGAAAATCCGGGTGGAGGAGACGCCCCCTGAACTCGTCCACGATTATCTGGGCGGCTCGGGGGTGGCTGCTCGCATCCTTTGGGATGAGGTGGGACCAGAGGTGGATCCCCTCTCCCCTGGGAACAAGATCATCTTCGCCACCGGCCCAGTGACCGGTACCCTCTTCCCTCCTTCCGGGCGTTGGATGATGGCCTCCCTCTCCCCTCTCACCGGCCACTGGGGGGAATCCCACGCCGGTGGCTCCATCGGCCCGGAGCTCAAATACGCCGGCTACGATTTCATCATCGTGGAAGGGAAGGCCGAAAGGCCGGTTTACCTCCGCATCGAGGACGATCTGGTTGAATTGAGGGACGCCAGCCACCTCTGGGGGAAGGACACCCATCAGACCACCGACCTCATCTGTGAGGAACTGGGAGACCCGGACGTTAAGGTGGCCTGCATCGGCCCGGCGGGAGAGAACCTGGTGAAGTATGCCGGGGTAATCAACGACTACTACCGAGCCGCCGGCAGGACAGGGATGGGGACGGTGATGGGCTCCAAGAACCTCAAGGCCATCGCCATAAGGGGAAGCGGCGACCTTAAGCCGGCCCTCCCCGAGGAGTTCATGGAGTTCTCCCAGGAGTGTTTCGAGCGCCACGCCAGGGGAGAGTGGGCCGATTACATCAGGAGGACATCACGCACCTATGGGACGACCGGCCTCATGGAGGCCATGAACGCCATCGGGCGGCTGCCCACTAAGAACCACTACGATGGCGTCTATCCGGAGATAGACAAGGTTAGCGGCGAAGCCATCAGGGAGCGCTTCCGTGTCGATCACAAATCTTGTTTCGGCTGCGCCATCCAGTGCAAGTACATCTCACGCATTAAGGAGGGGAAATACGCTGGCACTCAGTCCGAAGGGCCGGAGTATGAGACGGTCTTCTCCTTTACCTCTAACCTCCTCAACTCCGACCTCACGGTGGCTATAAGGGCCAATTACCTCTGTAACATCTACGGCTTGGACACCATCTCCACGGGCGCAAGCATCGCCTTCGCTATGGAGTGTTATGAGAAGGGCCTGATCGATAAAGGGGACACGGGCGGACTGGAGCTCCTGTGGGGCGATGGGGAACTCATCCTCAAGCTGGTGGAGATGATCGCCCGCCGCGAGGGCTTCGGCGACCTGCTGGCCGAAGGGGTGCGCGAGGCAGCCAGGAGGATCGGCAGAGGAGCGGAGAGATATGCCATTGAGGTGAATGGTCTGGAGGCCTCGGGACAGGACGGTAGGTCGCACAAGTCGGTGGGACTCACCTATGCGGTCAACGTTAGGGGGGCCGACCACCTGCGCTCCCTCTGCGTGATCGACGAGCTGGGCTTCCGCAGCAAGGCCGAGGAACGCTTCCCTCAATACGACACCGATATCGTCTGCGACCTTCTTGATGAGCGCTACAAAGGCTACATGGTGGCCGACCAGGAGGCACTCTTCGCCGTCTGTGACTCGCTCATCGTCTGCAAATACGGCGTGATGTGGCCGCCCATCTATTATTGGGAGGACTTCGCCAAGCTCATCCACACCCTCACGGGGATGGAGAAGTACGCTGACGTGGAGGAGACGAAGAGGCTGGGCGAGAGGATCTCTCACCTCAGGAGGATGTTCAACATCCGCTTAGGCTGGAGCAAAGCCAATGATTCGCTCCATCCGCGTTTCACCGAGGAGCC
>Ga0190286_1000271_pt1 | contig 23444 bp, 32 predicted proteins | sample 48691834_MG_FD_183241 | JGI IMG/M metagenome (GOLD analysis project Ga0190286, IMG submission 183241) | Hydrothermal vent microbial mat bacterial communities from Southern Trench, Guaymas Basin, Mexico - 4869-18-3-4_MG | ecosystem: Environmental > Aquatic > Marine > Hydrothermal vents >... | reverse complement strand
TTTCCCAAAGAGCTGACCCCAGCTCCCTTGAGAAAGAAGGAGAATAGGATGGAGTGGGGAGGCTATAGGGTGTCTGTTAGAATACCTAAGTGGGCAATCATGGCAATATTGTTCCCTAGAGATTAGTCATTTATGAGGCATGGTTCTGAAATCTTGTTTCTTCCACAAACATCTACTCAACTCAAACTGGAGAGAATAATTTAGGTGATGTTACTTGCGTTAATTGCCTGCCAGGTAATCGATTGTATTTAGGATGTCGCAAACTGTAAGTGCTTCATTTAAAATTTCGCACGTTTTATATTGCTGGTGGTAATCCTGGAAGAAGAAACGAGTAAGGCAAGGAAGGAATCTGTGCATCAGCAGGCTGAGAGGCACGCTCTTTATATCATAATTGACGCCGTCTTCGGCTTGGCTCTTGGCCTTGGGGCATTCTCTCTTACAGATATACCTCTGAGGAATGGGCATGATTTATTCCTAGCTGTTTCTTTCTTCGCTTTTTCGTACTTCGTCATCTCAATGTCTTGGATGGCCCTCCGCCCTTTCTTCAAGGAGTACATCGTCTATGGACCAATAAACGGGATTTTATTCCTCACGGGATTCTTCATCGCTATCTTGCCCGTATCGATGCGCTTGATAATGATGCAATACTTAAAGCAGACTTCTCCAGATATCCTCGAAGCCTCGCTCATGCTCTATCCCCTCTGCATGGCAGTAATAAGCATGAACATGGGGATCTTCAGTTTTGCCTTTTCAAAACAGAGTTGGAAAACAATTCCTTGGGATGATTTCACTCATCTTTTGTCAGAAGGGGTGGGATCCTTCGTAATGGGTATTATATTCTTAATCTCTGTTTTCATACCTCTTGAGAGAACTCTGGCAGACGTGCTACCATTTAACATCCTCTCAAAGCTGCCGCCTGTAGAGTGGATCCCTTTTAAGGTAGCCTTTTGGTTCCTAGGAGGAATAGCCCTAGCTGGACCGGCAACTCTAATAACCAATCTTATCCTGTGGTTTAGAAAACCGAAGGACTAGCACAACTCAATGCTGATATTTTTATGCTTAGGATATCTTAGCTCTGATTCTCAGGATACCAAAGATTTGCAATAATCTGTTCTGGTTTTCGACTCTTTAATTCTTATTTCACTGGTTCTCATTTATTTCTTGAAAAGATGGTTAATTTAGGAAGTTTCCTCCGAATAGTGAAGGGAAGGATAAGACTTCTTCCAGGAGCACAAAGAACTGATTGGTGAACTAATTTCCTCAGGAATAAAGCTAGAACCTGTTCTCTCCTCAAGAAGGAAATGGTTGAATTAGTAATCAGAGAAACCGGGTTGGGAGGCGTTTTCGATTTTATAATCGCTCAAGAATATGTTGAGCGTCTCAAAACCCAACTTCTCCAAGATCCCCTCGCTGCTCCTTCCTCTGGACATGAGTTTTGGTGTGTGCGAGTGGAAAGCCCATACTAACAAAACTCTCAATCAAACGCTTTGTTCAGCTCTCTTCCATCATCTTGAGTCCGTCTACGGGCAATGGACATAAAGGTAGAGAAGAAGCGTTCTTAACAAGTGAGATCAGATATCTGTCTGTTTCAGTAAGGGTAACTCGAGAAAACGGATAAATCTCTATTTCTTCTTCTCCCTTTTTCCTGAAAACAAAATGCACGAAGCCTCCAGTTAAGGGGTCAGTTGAAGTACGGATGATATATAGTATCCCTTTTATTCTAGCATGAACTTCAGAACCCTTTCCTACTTTCTTTAGAGTAGCAGTGTGACCTTCTTCGATGAGATAGCATGCCAAATTGCTGGAAACATATACAGCACCAGTTTCATCTTCCTGACCCCTTAGTTCCTTTGGGATCTCTGGTTTTCGACCTAATTGTACGTCACAAAGGGCCATGGCGTATGCAGCTTGCATACGGTACATACCTACTTGATAGCATCGTTTGAAGTACTCCTTTGCTTTTTCGTATTTAGCTTCCTTGTACATGGAGGCACCAGCATTGTAGAGTTCTACTGGTGACATTTCCTTCAGACTGGGAAGTTTCGAAGGCGTTTCCACAATCCCTCTTCCGATCCGGAAACTATTGATGATATACTCGAAGACAGGCTCCCAATACTCGAAGTCGCTTTCAGGCGATTCGCAGATAAATTGAAAGGTCACGCCAACGCCAAAATAGGTGATACTTTGTTCCTTTGTCCTACCTTCTCGGCTGTCATAACTGTAAACAAGCTTTACAGCAGGCTTTCCTAAGAGCTGGATCTCCTCTTCTGCGTAGAAGTGTAAATTTGGAAAAGAACGGATGAGCTCGTCCTTTGCTAACTCAATGAACTCTTGAGGGTTGGTTGGTTGTTTTCTCATTCTCCCGTCTGGTCCAACGAACATCATGGTGTATTTTGACAAGATTTCTCTTCCCTGTACATTGACGATGAACCCGGTCTTCCCTCTACCCATTTCAGAAGCAACAGCTATAGGAATAATCCACGGATCTGCTGACTCATTCTCTAAAAAAATCCCCCAGTTTCCCGGATATTCTATTGAGAAGTTCCATCTCTCGCTGTAATAATGCTTGATCTCTAAGCCAGAGCTATATTTTGCTTTTAACTCTTTGTATGTTTCCTCTGTGATTTTTCCTTCATGGAAGGCCTTTTCTAGCTTCGCAAGTTTCCTATATGCCTCTATTTCAGACATAGATTTTCACATTCTTTGATTTATTTTAAGGATTTCTAGCGCGCGTGGCAAAGAGGTGAAGTACAGAGCCAATCGTTTTGGGTTTTCCCTTAGAAAGGCCTTAAAACAGGTAGGGATTTTGATGGAGTAAGCATAATTCTGATTATCTTAATTTCCTTATCTATGTCAATGTTTGGCTTGACAATTAATAGAGCTATGAGTATTTTGGGATTTGGGAATTTGTAGGACTCATTTTTGGTGTCACTTGATTGATGATTGACGTTTTAAGATATGTAGCTCTTTATAGGGAAAACAAATACAAATCCCCAAGTTGAAAGCTATGAAAAAAGGAGAGATCCCCTCCTTGGACTTGGTTGCCTTTTGGGCTATACTCGTTATATAAGTAAGCTCAAAAGTTTTCATGCCCAGATCCAAGAATTAGAAATAAAGGTGTGGTAGCAGAAGCGATCAAGACCAACTAGCACACACAAAAGGTTATCTTAACCAAATACGCCAGATCCTAAACCTTTACCTTTTCTTTGCTAGGTACGGCGTTAAATTCCAAATAGTATCTATCCGTTTATTTAACAAGGATCTGTTGCTGTAAAACGCTACTTCACTTTGAAATTATAATATCCTTTTCGCATCATACCTCCTGAAATGTCACATTCATGCTTAAAAGCTTCAAAATGTATAAATTAGGAATGGAAGCAGGAATTCGGGAGAAGATAAGAAAGCTTGAAGATGCCCTAATTGAAGGGAGAATTACAGAGAAAACATACAAGAAGTTAAAAGCGAAGTATGAAGCGGAGTTATCGAGATTGGGTGAGGTATCCAAGCCTAGCAAGGTTTCGGAGGCAGGTCCTGAAACGGTAGTTTCTGGAGGTACTGAAGCAGCCTTTAAAAAAGGATTGGAGCTAGTTAATGGATATTTGGGGCGCATTGATCCAAATCTTCCGCTGTTAAAATTAAAACCCGGTGAAAACTCATCTTCATCATTAATTCAGCATGCGGGGGCAAAATTGCTGGTGATTGTAGGAGTAGAGGAAGGATTTATCACTGTTACCTTAGCAGCTCATGTCTGCAACGAGCCTAAGAACGTAAGAGATAGGGATCTCGCTGGTTTTTACAGACGCCTCCTATTTCTTAATGCTGCAAATGTCACACTGACAGGGACAATTCATTTTGGTCTCGTTGAGGGCTTAGGGATATTTTTAATGTGGTCACGTCCAATAAGAGATCTCGATTTCACAGAGTTTAAAGAAGCACTTGATCTTCTAGCAGGTAAAACACTGTTGTTTTTCGTACTCCTTCGAAAAGAGTTCAACTTTATTGGCTAGAATAACCAAAAGTAAGTGGAATCCTTTGTTCATATTGCGGAGTTTGTTGAAAGGCATCTAGTAAGAGTATAAATAAAGAGATGGAAAACTGAGGATATGCTTTCGTCCACTTTAGTTTCAACGCTTTCATCGCTTTCTAAACAAGCACTTATATCTACATACGATTGATCAACACAGAAAGAGTGAACATGAGTAAGAGGTCTATAATTTTAGTTTTCTTAATGCTAGGAGTGCTAGTAGTTCCTACTACGAGAAAATTGACCGGAAAAATGCTGAGATTCTCCGAGACTAGGGAATGGGAGGTTCAAGGGGAAGCCAGAAGGGTTACGGCGATTGGTTGGAACGGAGAATACTGGCTTATTGGTACGTCAGACGGTTGGATAGTTAGACTTGATGGCTCTAACTTTAGCGTTGTAGGCAGAGTTGACATAGAGGGAGTCCATTCGCACATAATCTGGACTGGAAAGTACTGGTTGGGGACAAGTGGGGTCTACTATTGTTCGGCCTTCGCTTATGATGGAGAGAAGTTGGTGGAACTCAGATATAGATCTTTCAACGAGATAGTTAAGGTAAGCTACGCTTCAGACAAGTGCGTGCTTGTGAATCAGGTGCCATACTCAGATAACTTTTCAATACTCACATGGAATGGTGAATCCATTAATGTATTGGTTGAAGATGCGATAGACCTCCTATCGTGCAAATCCAATTTCAACTACGGGTACATGCAACTCAGGCTAGAGCTGGTATCAAACGGAAGCTCTTGCTTGATATATTTATGCAGTGAGCCGTCCGCAACCCACAAACTACTTCCAGTGCTGCAGGGTAAGCTGTGTCATAAACTCTACTCTTATGACGGACAGAAACTGGTTAACTTGAGCTGGAGCCTTCCTAAGAAAGCATTTCTGTGGAGGCTACCCATCCCTCAGGGACAACCCTATATCTGGAAGGAAATTTCAAATGGCACGCACTGGCTTTCATTTTCCTCTGATGGCAAGCTACTTTTCTTCAATGGAAGGGAGTTCCAAGAAGTTAAAGTGGATGCCAACCTTTCCCAATATTGGGAAGAAGTGAGGTCAAATTGGGGCCCCGAATGGAAAGGAGATTACTGGCGCATGCATTGGAATTGGAACGGAGAATATTGGTTAATCTCATATATAAGACTCATTTCGAATATACCTGCAGAGGCATGTTTGCTTAAGTATGATGGAAAGAGAGTAGAATTGGTCAAACCTCCAAGAGGCCTCTCTATAATAAATTTCAGGAAATCTAGATGGCCAGTTAACATAGGACAAGTCGTCTGGGGGGACGGAAGGTGGCTTATTGCTGCAAATAAGCGATCTTCATTCTGGAGCCGTAGATGGGGGTATCTATTCTGTTTTGATGGGGAAAATTTTGAGGATTTAATGCCAGAACTTAACGAGGCAATAGTGCTTGCTGGCGGAGGCCCAGGAAGACCAAGGCCTCTCTTACAGGACATCCGTTTGTTAGCTGTTATAATTGGATTCCTGGGGCTGAGCATTGCATATCTCATGATATGCAGAAGCCTATCGCCGTCAAAATGACACCAATCAATATGTGTTTGAGCACCAAGGCTTTTTCTCATATCTGTTCCGAAAATCAGTTTCATATAGGAAGTTTGCTGGAAAGCGTATTAGAAGAATAATGTATTTGCATATTACTTTCTAAGGAGGTTTTTGTAGAGTTAGAAAGTTATGACGACCATTTTAGCTTGATTTCAAGTTCGGACAAAGTTCTTATCTTTAGGCTCTAAAGCGTTTCTCAATCAAGAAATAATTTTTGAAATTATAAGCGCCTATGCAATTGATGCCAAAACATGCGATTGTTCGAGAGCCAAGCAATAGTTACGCTTATTGTATCTCGAGGCATCCTATGCGCCACACCATAGATTTATCCCTTGCCAGAAGACAACACGAGAAATACTGCAGGATTTTGTCCGAATTAGGATTAGAGATAATTCATCTTCCTAGGGACGATCTTCATCCGGATTCTTGCTTTGTAGAGGATAATGCAGTAACATACCGAGGTAAAGCTCTAATATGTAGAATGGCGAAAAAGAGCCGCCGTGGAGAGGAAAAAGCAGTTCTGGAAGTTCTAAAGGAGTATATGCCCGTTAAAAGGGCCATTTCTCCTGCAACAATCGAGGGCGGGGATGTTCTTCATCTTGAGGATCACCTGATATGTAGAGTAACCCAGAGAACCAACGAAGAAGGAGTGAATCAACTAAGGAAATGGTTCGGGGTTGAGGCTAAGACAATCTTGGACAAAAGCATCGTTCACCCCAAAAGCTACATCTCATACCTAGGGAATGAGGTGATCATTTCAACGAGAAAGTACGCTGATCATCCTGTTCTTGAAGGGTTCAGAGTACTCGTAGTGCCAGAAGACGAGGCCTATGCAGCTAACGCTCTTGCCATTGATGAAGTCGTCTTGATGCTAAGGGATTTCCAAAATCCGAAAAGATAGTAAGGGGAGCTGGATATGAAGTTATCACATTGAATGTGAGCGAATTTAAGAAGTGTGAGGGAGCACTAACATGCCTCTCTCTGCTATTTTAATGACGTGAATCACGCTGATTTGTGCTATTAGGCTCTTGGCATATGCTCTCAGCGAATCAATCATAGTGCTACTTTGATCTTCAATCTAGGACACATATAATTTCGGTTTTCTTACACGGTAATCATTTAACATTTTATCAAACATTATTTGGAATCGCTCTTCTAAAGTTTAAAATAAACGACTGTTTACGCACAGTGAGAGTTGAAAATTGACTAAAAAGGAGTAAAAGTAATATTTAGCTTTTTATCTGATCACTTATCTCCTTAATTACGGGTTTAATTATCCTCTCAGTTTATTAAGTGAGTAAAAGCACAAAGATATTAGGGCATTACCTCTTAGGTGAATGTATGGAGAAGGCAGAATCTGAAGTTCTTAAGAAATTAATATCTATCTTAATAAAGCATGGAGCTAAGAGAATAGCTGTCTTTGGATCTTATGCAAGGGGCGAGGCTAACTATGACAGCGATCTGGATGTTTTAGTGGAATTTTCGGACGTTAAAAGTCTTACAGATCTTGTCGGAATAGAAATGGAGCTCTCAGAAGCCCTAAATGTTAAAGTCGACCTTTTGACTGAAAGATCAATAAGCCCTTACCTTATTGACAGGATTAAGAAAGAAGCAAGAGTGATTTATGGATGAGAAAAGATGATCTTATCTACATACAACATATTCTAGATGCTATTGACCTAATTGAGGATTACACAAGAGGAATCGGTAAGAAGGGCTTCCTGTCAAGCAGAATGATCCAAGATGGATCAGAAGAAGAGAAATTGAAATTATTGGGGAGGCAGCAAAAAGAGTCTCAGATGAAATGAGAGGTAAATATCCCGAAATTCCGTGGAAGAAAATCGCTGGTATGAGAGACAAGCTAATACATGGTTACTTCGGCGTAGATCTAGAAGCAGTATGGATTACCGTTAATAGAGACATCCCGGAGTTGAAGAAAGCCATAAAAAACATAATGAAAGCTGAAAGAAGGTGAAAGGCTTTAGAAGCCAAAAAAATTCATAGTTTTATGTGGAACCTCTGTGCTTTTTGAAGTTAGGGCAAAGTAAAGGTTATCATTAGGGCTACCAACTCAAGAAATGTTGATGTAAAGAAAGGAGCCATCAAGTTGCTTGAGGCCATAAAACCAGCAAAGGAAGGTCCTAGCGTGGCAAAAATGCTTGTAAAGGTGCCCTCAATTCCTATTGCCTTTGACCTGTCTTCTTCGGGAAAAGAGTCCATGGTGTAGGCCAGTAGCCCTGGAACGAACAGTGGGTTTGTTGAAAGGGCCATGAAGGCTAAAGGGAAGAATACCCTGTTGAAGGCAGAAAGAAACAGAAGTAGAAAGTACAGAGTTGAAATAACATAAGTTCCCACATACAGCCACTTTCTCCTCACTTTGTCGGCAAGAAAGCCCCCTGCTAAAGAAATAAGTGCCCTTGTTCCGGACCTCAGCGAGTATATTGAGAAAATCTGCCCGTAAGAAAGACCTACCTCCGATCCAAGCATTGGAATAAAGGAGGCTGCTCCAAAGGCAAAGGCATCTAAGGACTTTATCGCGCAAAACCTAACCAAGACAGACTTGTTCCTTATAGCCTTAAGATCCGCGAAAAACGAGAACTTTGTTCGTCTTGTTGCTTTAATCCTCCTTTTCCTTACCATCGTTAAGATTAAGGCGCTGATGAGGATAAGGGGCATACCAGCTAAAAAGAACGTTTTTCTGAGACCGTACTTCCCCGAAATTAAAGCGCTCACACCTGTTCCAGCAAAGCCGGCCATGTACCCGAAGAAGTGCATGATACCAAATGGCAGACCCTTTCCTTTCCCAGCTTCAGCTATCATTGGCATGGCTGATATGTAGGAGACGGTCCCAAGCGCTGAGATAGCTAAGAGTAAAATCAGAAGATCTATAAAGTCATCAGCAAAGTATATAGTGGCCGTGAGAACTCCTTGAGAAAGTAGTCCTATAGCTAGGGGAATTCTCCGGTCTACTCTATCGGCAATTACGCCTGTTGGTATCCTAACCGCTGTACTCAGAGCTCCTGCAGCCGAAACCATGGGCCCATAGAGGGCAGCAGGTATGTCAATTTCCTTTACATAGAGAGGGACCGAAACGCCTAATATCGATCTAGAGAATGTGTAAAAGAAGAAGAAAGAGTAAAGGATCACCAACTCAGGAGAAAAGATCTTTAGCGGTACTTTTACATAATTTCTCAAATGTCAGGACCTCAAGATCCTGCTTCCAGTTTTGACATCAATTCGATTAAGGAACTTAAAAACTCATTAAACCCAAGTAATTTTTTAGGTAAGCCTTTTATCGAGGTTCTGTCTCATCCCTAACAGCTTCTTCATCTCCTCACTATTCCTTCCTTATTTTGTAATCAGAGGGTAATGCAATTAATAGAAATTAAAAGCCCAATATTAGGGGTTGTTACATCGCCTTATTTGGTCTGACTGGAGCAAAGGGAGAAACGGATTGGATAAGCCTTCTTAGTAATAAAAAGATCAATTTTATATATGTAGTAACTTAAAGTACTACAACATGAAAGAAAAGGAATTTATCATTAAAGTAACCAGAAACGGCCAGGTGACAATCCCTAAGAGATTTAGGGAAATTTTAAACATAAACGAAGGTGATTCTCTTTACGTAAGACTTGAAGGAGACAGGGTGATCTTGACCAAGCCTGGCATCCCGGAGCCTGGCGAGCCTGTTGGGGAGGACGAGTACAAGAGGATAATTGGGCTTCTTGAGGAGGAGAGGAGAAAGTGGTCTTAGTATTGGACACGCGCTTCCTGCTAACCCATACCTTTCCTCCAACCGAGGATGATAGAAGGAAGCTGAGGGATTTCTCCTCGAAGATAGCGAGAGAAGGCCTTATCATACCACCGGTCGTGATAGCGGAGTTCATGAGGTTGGCTGGACCAAGGATTGGGAGAGAAGCAGCAGAAGCGAGGCTGAGGCTATGGATCAGCACCTGCGCTAAAGTACCAGAGGTTGGCGAGGAGGAATCCTTCATTGCTGGGAGAATGGCCCTATCTTACAGGAGGGTTCCGCTGGCCGACATCCTGATAGGAGCCGTTGCAAAATCCCTCCGCGCATCAGTTGTGAGCGATGATCCCCATTTCTTCGAATTAGGCGTCAAAACCCTTTGGTATAAATAAAGGGCGACACCCTTGCATCAGAGATCGCTTTATGAAGGACATCGATAACGGGGAGCTCGCGATATATCGCGTTTAAAATTGGTCTTTAGTTCATAAGCCTATGAGAATTGACTACAATAAACTGGCTAAAAATATCTTATCATAGCCGGAAGAGTAGCAAAGGAGTTTCAGGAAAAGAAGGGAGTAATTGGATGTGCAGTATATGGAAGCACTGCTAGAGGGGATGTTCACCCTCTGTCGGACATTGACCTATTGATGTTAGTAGATGGGCGCCAGGTGTACAAATGGGAGAGAAAAGCAGTAGAAAAAATTGTAGTGAATGTAGCGATTCGGTCTAAAGATATCCTTGAGAGGATGGCAAGAGAGCATCCAGACACGATATTTGCCCTAGAGGAAGCCAAAATTCTGTACGACCCTCAAGAAATCCTCTGGAACCTTAAGAAGGAAGTGGCTTTGACCGAGGATTTAAAGAAAGAACTGCTTAGGGATCTGCTTGATGAAGCCAGATCATTCATAGGAAAGGCTGAGAGAGCTTTAGATGAAGGAGATCTAGAATCTAGTCTGGTTTGTTTAAGACAAGGTGCTGTCAAGTTAGCTGAGCTAATGTTCTATAGGGAAAGGGGGAGAAGAATAAACTACATTCATTTTTGGCACGAAATTCGATCACTTTCATCAACCGAGTTTCAAGAACTTCTCACTGAGATACAAGGATTTCAATTGGCTGATCGAGATTGGTTGGCTCATATGGTGAAGAAGCTCAAAGTTTCTCTGGAAAAAGTTTCTTCTATGATCCTGGTTAGGGAATAGAATGCGTTCCATCATATCCTGAGTGTTAGCTGACTTCTGCTTATTAGTGCTGAAAACATTTTAACGTTCATCCGAATTGATTGAAGAAAATCTGGTTATCTTGTACGAATAAAAAAGTCCAAAGAACCAAAATACAAGCCCCATAATAGCCAGAGATGCTGTAAGAAAGAATACCATAGAACGCATTCCTGCATGAAATAGATTTACTGGCAAATGGTTGTACATACGCTCTAGGTCTCCAGACAAACCAACATCTATAAACCACACACCCGCCGAAGCCAAAGCAGCTGCAAAAGCATATTTGGACAACAAGTAAGACCTATCTATCTCGTCTTTCAACTCTTTAACCTTCAATTTCACCATTTCTTGATCAAGTTCTTGTTTCGAACCGCAGTAAGGGCAATAAACTGCTCCTCTTTCCAACAAATGAAAGATGGAGATTGCCCTTAAAGCAATTTCCTTCCCACAATTTGAGCAGGTCTTCAACTTCTCACGTTTCTAACAGCCTTATTCCATATTAAGTTCACTTTGTTCGATTTTTTCAATTCGTTGACATATTTCAGCTTTTCAGAAGAATTTCTCCTTAACTAATCCTTTCTGCAACGATAATATGATAAGAAGGGGGATCATCCCTTACCCACGCTCTTTTACTTATGGACTTCACTTTTTCCAAGAGTTCTCTTGGAATTCTCCTTTCATAGTACCTCTCCAGATACTCTTCAGACTTTTCAAGTGGAACTCCGCTCTCTTCGAGCTTAATTCTTTTAATTGTCCTTATTTTAAATCCATTTTTCAAAGTTTCTTCGACATCTTTAAGGAAAAGCAGTCTTTCCTCCTCGTCTTTGCAGTACCTATATATCTCATTTAGTATAAGACCCATGTCTCCTGGAAAATCCTCAACAAAAGGTTCGGCGATCCCAATTAGCCCATTTTCCTTCAATATCCTTTTACATTCGCTGAACAGCCTTTCTAAGTTCTGTTTAGTTAATGCTATGTTACCGAGGCTGAAGAAAAGAGCAAGTCTATCAAAGGATCCGTTAGGAAAGGGAAGCTCGTAGGCATCAAAGTAATAGAAGTTGGTATTTTTCAAATCGAAGACCTTGGCATACTCTTTTGCTTCCGCAAATTCTTCAGATAGTTCAATGCCATAGAACTCCGCGTTCGGATGCTTTAGTCCTGCTTGTATCGAGAACCAGCCGTCCCCAGAACCTAAGTCAAGTACTTTCATTCCCGCCTCTATATTCAAGAGTTCGGCCAGTACGAGCCTTGCACCTTCCATTGCAAAGTATCTGTATTCCATTTCTCCTTTGACCCATTCTTTTGCCTTCAACAACCTGCTATATTCGTCCAAAGATTCTTTATCGAAAATTCCCTTTTTTCTAAGGCTTATTATGTCCTCACGGGCGATTTCTTCCTTTTGAAGGATAAATCGTTTAAGATTAGCGAGAAATTTGATGGGATCTTCCCTTTGATCCATCATGTCTTGACTCCGTCAGAACTTAATCTACTTAAGCCTTTTCTACAAAACTAACAATCAGAAAATCCAATAGATAAAAAGCAACAAATTTTTGTACCTGAAAAGCATTTAGATTTGAAGAGTTAATGAATGATAGCCCTAATTCTTCTAGAAGGGGCTCTATTCTCCAATTTATGACACATAGCATCCGGTTAAAACGCGTGGCTCTCACTACTTTCCTTTTCTTTCTTCTTTTCGTCTCGTGCTTCTTAGTCCTTTCACTAAGTGCAGAGAACCAGGAACCTTTGATAGTGCTCCTAGCTACAGGAGGAGGAAGCCCAGCATGGAGTCCAGATGGTAAGAAAATAGCCTTCATATCAACTAGATCTGGAGCTGGGGATATTTACATAATGAATGCGGATGGAAGTAACTTGCAACAGCTTACCAGAGATCTATCAGGGGAAGTTGGACCGGTCTGGAGCCCTGATGGTACAAGGATTGCTTTCACAAGAATTAGTCATGTCAGGGGTAGCGACATATACGTAATAGTGCTAGAGGTCGCCCCCACCAAAATAGCACCTTCAAGGCATTTCAAGATAAGCTTAGTATATCTTGCAGTTCTTGTTGCTTTGTCCGTCCTCTTGATAACTGCTGCATTGGTGGGTAAAAGGTTCCAACAGACACATAATCAAAAATTATGGGTGAAAAGGATTGATTAGAAGACTAATAATAATTGTCCTCATCTTCATCGCAATAGACTTCTTATTCATATTCTACCATCTTATCTTTCCATTTGCCTTTAATCGATCTGAGATCAAAGAATGGGATTGGATAGATAGATTTGGAAGGTTTGCAGTCTTACAGCTTACCTACTATGTCAGTCGTCCCTTCCTCTTATTCGGGTTGACTTATTTCCTCTGCACGCCTGAAAATCTGTTCAAAGACTACAAAAAGATCATAATTGCTATAATAGCTGCAGGATACCTGGGGAAGCTAGTAGGATCCGCACTTGGTCTCATCCTGACATCATTCGACAGCTGGGTCCAAACAATCGGAAGGGAGGAGTACTTGGAATTTGTAAGAGAGGAACTAGGTTCCAGACTTAAGGTATTTCTGAGCCCATCTCTTGCTACCCTATTCATGACTTTTACAGCTTTGAGTTTATCTTACATCAGAAGAGGAAGTCGTCCCTCCAGACAGGACATAGGTAAAGTAGAGGTGTCTACCAGGAGATGTATAAACGTCTAGCCATCATAGTCCTTGCATTCAGCTTTGTAGGCTTCTTTATTCATGTGTACAGTGCATATCTAATGCTTGTCTTCCCACCTTCGGTTGAAACGGAACTTGAGGCTTGGAAAAGAAAGGAAAGGATGCTTTCAACTATTCAATCTGTTTACAGCCATGTTGGACTTGTTCTCTTCCTGTCTCTCATTTATTATCTGTGTACACCAAACGACTTGTTCAAGGAGTATAAGCGAATTATCTTTGTGATATTAGTTTCAGATCTTGCGGGTGGAATGCTTGGTTTAACCCTTGGAATTCTCATAACAAAATCCTTAAGGCACGCTGAGCTTATCAAGCAAGCCGATTATATCCGAGCAATAATCATTCCAACGCTCTTTAATTGGATGATAAGGCCCCTCGGTTCACTTTTCGAAGGATTTACGGCTTGTACTCTTTCATACATAAGGAGAAGAGAGGATCAAGAGTGGAAATGAGGTCCTTGCTTTGTATATATAGAAAAAATACATCTCAACCCTTAACTTCACTCCAAAACTTTCTGACATCCTCTGAATTTCTGATTCTTCAGAAGCGAGTTCTCTTTCTAGGATGAAATCTCTTGTCAATAATTCGAAGCCAGCTTCTAAGGCAGTATTCAAGCACCCACCTCTCATTGGAAGGTAAAGTGATTGCATCCTTCTCCTGAATTCTCTTGGCAAAAGTCTAATGTCCTCTTCTTTTATCACGAGATCTATAGAGAACATGGTTCCTCCTTTCTTTAGGACCCGATAAGCTTCTGTTACTGCTTTTTCAGCATCAGCAACGTTGGAAAGGCCTCCTAAATCACCTATGTAGTCAAAAGTTTCCTCTTTTATAGGAATATTCGATTTGTCTGAGATTTTACTGTCCAAAGGATCCACTTCGATGAACTGGCAGAACCTTTACAGTTTAAGCTTAGAACCACAGTAGGGGCAATAAACCACCCGTTTTCGGTCAGGTGGAAGATGGATAAAGCTTTTGGAGCGACTTCTCTTCCACAATAACAAATTCTTCTCAACTTCTTATCTTGCTAATTGGTCTTATATTGAATATTAAGTCCACTTTGCTTGGATCAAAAATCGTTTCCTCCTGTCTTTCATTATCAACAGGGGAATTACAAATAGTACACCCAATGTTAATTATCACGTTTCAGTCTCTTTTTCAACTAGGAATTCTTTAGGTGTAATTACTTTAGCATTTATCTTCCCCTCAAAGTGTTTTTTGTTCCAAGTTACGAAAGTTTTGACACCAACTGCTTCGCTGGAAAGGGTAACTAAAGCATCTCCAAACGCTAAACCTCTTTTCATGTAATCAACGACGAGTTCTACAAAATCTCCCCAATCCTCTGGATACGGAGGAAACTCAACGTCCAGCTCGTCGCCGCTGAGATATACCTCTAACACCTTCTCAACTCTATTCTCCATGCCTGCCATTGAGAAGAGGCCACAGAGCTCGAGCAGATTGTAAATAGTCGTTCTAGCATTGTTTTTCTTGAGTAGCTTGTAAGCCCTCTCATTTTCTTCTCTTCTATCATCCCAGATGAAGATGTGATGTATTGCAAGAACATCGGTGTCCTCTACTATCATGGTAGCCTTCTCCTCACCCTAGCTATTATTAGATCAAGCTCGTCCGTCCCAAAGTGCTTAATTAAGTACTGTCTAGCACCTTCTGCATCAATCTTAATCTTTCCAGGTGAACTCGGTCTTCTTCCGAGAAGATACATCCTTACAATCCTAGCTATCTTACCTCCTCTTCCATACTTCTCTAAAAGGTGTCTGACTGCATCAGCTATTGCCTCCGTCCTGTTACTGTAATATCCTTCCTCTGTTAGCCTGTCCAACTCTTTTACTAATTTAGCTGGAAGCCTCACTTGAATGACAACCTTGCTACTCATTATGTTGCCATTAATAGTGTTGCTAATATAAAGCACGCTGTTACCATATACTAAGGAGCTCCTAGTTAAATCTTATAACCAAAATGCGCTGCTAGTCCTTTTAGAGGCTATTGCTCTTCTGTCCTTTCACCAATTATGACGTGATAAGAAGGTGGATCATCCTCACCCTACGCTATTTGGCTTAAACTTCAAAAAGACATTAAATTGGGCCCCTTATTGAGGCATAAATTTTCCATACATAGTATAATACAGAAGCCACATCTAATGGATATCAGAAGATTCAAAAGGGATTAGCAAAATGTTCAAAGAGGATCTAGAATCAAAGCTTAGGGCTGAGATAGTTTCCTACGGGAAGAAGATGGTTGAGCTTGGCCTTGTTTTTGGGTCAGAAGGGAACATAAGCGTCAGACTTCCGGGCAAAGGCTACCTAATAACTCCAAGCATGGTTGACTATGAAGAAATGAAGGAGGAGGACATAGTCCTCGTAGATGGAGAAGGAAACGTCCTTTCAGGGAGCAGAAAGCCCTCCATTGAAACTCCGATTCATTTAGCGGTATATAAAGCTAGAAAAGACGTAAATGCTGTAATCCACAGCCATCCCACTTTCTCAACAGTTGTAGCAATTTTAGGATTAAGGATCCCTCCAATAGTCGAGGAAATGATACCTTTCCTAGGGGGAGAGCTTGTTACATCCAAGTATGGAATTCCAGGATCTGAAGAGCTTGCAAGAAACATAGTTAGGGCGCTAGGAAATAAAAACGCTGTTTTCATAGCAAATCATGGTCTCTTGGCATGTGGATCCTCTCTAAAGGATGCTTTTAGAAATACCATGCTTGCAGAGAGAATCGCTAGGGTTTTCGTCATCTCATCCATTCTAGGTAAACCTAGGCAGCTGCCAGAAGATTCCATCGAGTTCCAGCTTGACTTGTACAGAAAACTTCACAAAATTAAGGAATAATGAAGTTATGTATATCTAAGGAATCAACTAAAATTCTAAGGGTCTAAATTTGGGATTTAATCAGGTCTTCAAGGAAAATCACGGGTATTTTGAAAGGTTTCCTCTCTATTTCTCTCATTAGCTCACGTTCTTTTACAGCAAACATCACAGGGACTTCTATCTCTTCCCCTAAAGCAAGAGTGAAACAGTCAACTAATGAAATGGCCCTTTCACATTTAATCGCTGCTGCTCTCTCCACCAGCCTACTTACTTCGAAAACCTCAAGACATCCAGAATCTTTCAGCTTTGCAATCAGGTCCTTGCTCTTCTCCCGGCCTACTTTCCTACACAGCAAATATAGGAGTTCAAATACGTTCAGCTCTGTCGTTAGCGCAAAAATCTCTCCTTCCTTCAAGCTCCGATAGACAAGCTCTCCTCCTCTGCTTCCTGAAAAGAACTCAACAAAAACGCTGGTGTCAAATACTATATCTCCTCTTAGCTCTCTCTTCATTGAGCTTCCTCTCCTCTAAGAGTTCTTGTACTGAAAGCTTCGGAACAGAACCAAACAAAACGTCTAATACTTCCAGTTTAGCCTCTGATCTAAGAAGGTGCCTTATGGCTTCGTCCAGATCAACTTTTCTGCCCAATTTTAGCTGGAGCTTAGCTGCATATCTAAACAGGAGTTCCTTGGTCCTCTTAGAGACTCTAACTGTGGACATTAAGTATACTCAGTATGCAAAGCATATTAAATTTCACACAATAGATTCCGAGTCTCTGCATTAAGCAGGGTGAATTTCAAACTTTGAATAAGAATAGTTTTAACTCTTTAATTGCCCTTTCTTCCTTACTAATGGCTTCAAGAAGCTCTTTTGCGTATACCATAAGGTTCCAAGACCTTCCAAGTTCAGTTTTAGTTTTATTCCAGAGTTCTTCTGATATTTCAAATATTCTATCTTCCATGAACCCATGGGTCACCCTCCTTTCTCCATAATAGAATAGATCTATTTGTAACTGTAAAAGAGTCACAATATGCTCTTCAATGACTTTTGCTAGGTCAAATGCCTTTACACCAATTCGTTCAGCTAGTTCTTTTATTTGTTGAGCTAACTCTATCTTCCAGTTGTTAACTAGAAAGTGTCCAACCTCTGTGATATGTCCAAGTACATAGTGAGAACAGATCTCTCATCTAAAGTACAGGTAATTCCATTAGGAGAAACTCCGTAAATACCGCCTCCCGTTCTAAATATGTCTATAAGAAATACCTCAAGTTTATCTAACGAAAGACTTCTATTTACAAGCTTCTCGAGCTTACTCAAAGGACAGAGGATGTTTGCTGCTTTCTTTAATCTTATTGCCAAATCATTAAGTTGATTACTTCTATGCTCCCAATATTTCGCATAAAAAGCATCATAGCACTCACTAAGTATGCTTTTCAGAAGGCTTAGAGTTTCAGAGATAGCCACAAAAAGGCATTCTATGCTGCATGAAATAAAACATTTTAGAAAATTTATCAAGCGAGCGGGTTTCGTGCTGTTTTCAATAATTAGAGATGTGAGACACTCTTTGATCGAACTGATCAGGTTATTCCGCTACGTCTCAGCACCAATTGCTGGCTACTTCTTCCTTAACGCTTACTCTAAGAGGTGGTCACCCAAGGATGGGTCAACCGTGTTGCCCACCTACTTCCAAAGCTCGGTGTTCCTGTTAGGCTTAAGCTACCTATTCGACGTTTACAATAAGGTTTTCATGAGACCTGGACTTTTTCTTGAAATGATAACCCAACACCTAAGCTACATCGCCTTCCCCTTCTTCAATCTCATCATGGGCTATCCGTCTTTTGGACCTCGCTCTACCCATGGAAACTTCAGATTGAGGATGCCTCGCCTCTTCGGTTGAAAGCAGATGATGTCTGCTCTTTCTCTTAGTGTTTACCCTCTTCATATTGAAGTGAATATCAAGTTTCCTATCGCTAAAAGAGAAGTAGCTAGGTTTATTGACCTAAGAAGTTCATTCTCATAAATTAGAGCCAAAATTTAATAGAAGATAGGAAAATTGATAAAAATGAGATATGAGAAGGTTCTTTGCCTTACTTATACTTACACTCTGCTTAGTTTTAATGGGATCTTTATTTTCGCTCTACTACTTCAAATTTAGTGAGCATTGGACTCTGCCCCAGCTTCTCAGAGAAATTCAGAAGGCCAAGGGAAGGCTCGAAGATGAATTAGAGAACCTAAGGTCTAGAGGCGTTCCCATTTCGCAAGTATATATCGACGAGGCCAAAGGTGCTCTGGTAGTCGACCTGAACATTAGGTGTTCGAGGTCTTACAAAGTAAAAGAGGTCAAGAAGAATTACGTAAAGCCCATTAGAGAGATAGTCGGTTATGATATACCTATCCTATTTCCCAAGCCGCCGGAAAAAGTGGTTCTAATAGGAAACCCTCCTGCACCACTTGGTGATCTCGAAAAGGCCTTAGAAAAGTGGCAACAAAACGTTTGGAAGGAAAATCCTGTGCTCGCTGCTGAAACATCCCTATGGATAGACTTAAAGAGAGGTCTCCTCTTTGCCTTGACCGAGAACTTAACTGGCGACAGAATAAGCGAGATAAGAGAGATCATTGGATATGACATACCGATAGAGATTAAAGAGCCAAACTTCTGGGTTACAAGTCTATATATAGGGAAACCAGGGACTAAGACCGTGGAAGAGCTTGAAGAAGCCCGCAAGAGGATAATAGAATTTCATCATCGAAATAAGACTTTGGAACTTCAAATGCTAGACGTTATAGATGAGGAAGAAGCATCTCTCTTAGGAGAGGAGGGAACACTCCTTTGTGTGGGGATAAAGAACATAACTTACGATAAAGTAAAGCTTATCAGGGAGACTGTTGGATATGACGTGCCTTTGTTGATTCGAGTCTCAAGAATAGTGCTAGATAGCAAAAGCAATAAATTCAGGAGCCTCTTTTCAGCTCGCTTCCGCAGTGCTCCTATGGTTGTTCTTCAAGGACATCAAGCCACCTGAAGAAAGAAAAAAGAACGTTTCCAAAGATTAAACACGACGTAAGAAAGTCCATAGAAGAAGAAAAATTCTCTACATTCAACTGACAGCTATCTTCCAGCCCCCTTTTACTCTTCCAATCCCTCTTTTCTTCAGATTTTTTGCCTCTTCTATCAGGTTGTCAATTCCTAATCCATCAAGAAGAAGCAAGCCCTCCTGCAAGGCATCTAGCAGTATAGAGGAAGATGGAAGGAGTTCCTTTGCCTCTTCTAACCTGAAGATGTGGAGATCTGAAGGTATCCTTTCCTTCCTCAAAGCTTCTTTAAGCTCATTTGAAACCCTTTGGTCTCTCACAATAGCCAATATGTCGAAGTCGCTTGAGGCTGAGGACTCTCCCCTCGCCCTGGAGCCAAAAAGAATTATCGCTATCTCTTTATCCTTCATATCCTCGAGTATTTTGCGTAAAGCTGATATCCTCCTCTCCTCTCTTTCCCTAACCTTCCTCAAGAATCCCTTCCGCAAACCTAACTATAGCCTCCCCACACTTCACTGAATCCTGGGCTTCATCAAAAGAGTACTCTTTAACCCTTGCATTCGGATATCTTGCTTGTATGTAGTGTTCTTCTATTCCTGAGCAATCTGAGATGTCTGATGGGACTTCCTCTATCTCGGAGATCGCTTCCAAAAGCTCTGTTATAGAGTGAGTTAGGGGTTTGTACCCAGACTTCATTATTAAAACAGCCTTCAAGGCCATATCAGCTGCCTGCTGGGAGTTAAAGCAAGCCATGTCATATAGACTCTCGTCTAAGCTTCTTTTTGCAGCTGTAAGGAATCTTTTCGCCTTGTCTAACCAGCCAAGAGCGATCTCTTTAGTACTCATCATGAAAAGAACTACTTGCTGCAAAAAACTTTCTCTAGATCTTTAATCGTAGAGCGTTATATGCCAAAATTGAAGGTAACAAAATGCGAAGAACAGACCACCAGGGCTCTCCACTTATCCAAAACTTTGTTCCTTCTATACGTGATTTCCATTCATGAAACGGGAGTTTCCATCCAGTTTAACCTGTTTTATTTGTCATTTCAGGACGATTACTCATGAGATAAATTGTCACGTGAGTACTTTCTCAGGCTCGTTCTAGTCATTTCTGTAATAGCACTTGCCTCCATGCTAGGATTTTTCCTAGCTAGATTTTATGGGGTGTTTCCTCAAACAGAGATCAACCTGGAGGAGGAGTTAAACCTCACTGGATGGAAGAGAAACATAACTCGTCCTTACATGGAACCTTCGGAGATAAGACCGACTAACGTTACTCCCTGTCTAAGCTGGATAAGGATAAGCAAAATCGTAACTACATCTGAAAACCCATATCCTAAACGCCCAAGCGGCCTAATACCACCAGTATTTGAGGGTAAGCTTAAAAGTGAATTTAAGCAGGGAGAAGCCATCTGGATATATTTCGAATATTCCTACCTTCTATCGTTGGAGGGAGAGGTCGAGCCTATCGGAATTATTGGAGAGTCCTTCAACCGTCACGAGAAGATCTACATCAAGAGAAACAAAGATGTAGTCCTCGTTGCGAACATCGTGTTTAACCTCATTATCATCGATCAAGAGGGAGAAGTCAGATTGAAAGCCGATCACTCAAGTGAATTGATGAGTTATATGGGTGGTGGATCGTACTACTCCTTCACCGGAGAGAGAGGAACGCGCTTCGTTTTCGCTGGAAGAATTCCCTTCTCATTTGAGCCTGGAGAATACAAAATCGTTGCAATGGTAGCGGATCTGCTAACTGGAATGAGGGACGAAAAAGCGGTAAACATAACGGTTCTTCCAGGGGAGTATAGAGAGATTCGGTTTTCGCCCATATCGAAGCCTCCAGAAACGTTGATCTTAAGGGAAGATGAGTTGACTGGGGGCTGGAAGGAAATCAGATCCTTTAGTAGGTCAATCTGGGATCCCTTCTACGAGCAACAGATCTGGTTTGCGACTAAAGTCTATGCCAGAGAGGTTAGTGGTATAAGAAGAATGATGGAGATCAATATAATGTTGTTTGAAACCCCGGAGAGAGCTAGCTCCTACTTTGAGGATATGCTGCATGGATTCAACGAATCAAACCCCTGGGCTCTCTCGGAAATAATCTCGAGGGTTCCTGGAGTGAGATCCTTCCTATATATCCATTACGAAAGGATTTACGGGTTAAGAACAATCTCAGTGCGCTCTCTAATCGATAATGCCATCATAACTGTTATTGGAGGAGGATATTTGGAGGGAACTCCTACTCCAGCTCCTTTAATTGAAGAAATACTGGACATCGCGGAGATGCAGGAGCTGAAGGTTATAAGCAGCCAAAAAACCCTAGTTGCCATTAGAAGGGTGTAGGTTTGAGCAGGAAGAGTGAAAAGATCTTCATGATGATCCTAGCAATATCATCTTTCCTGCTCGCAAATGTCCTGATGAAGCCGAGATCCATAACCATCATCGTAAGCGGAAACGAGTCGGTAACCCTTCAAACTCCTGCTTTGTACACCCTTGAGGAAGTTCTGATAATCTTAGTCAGCTCGATTTTGATCGGGATTTCAAGCACCTTGATGCTTCTTTCAAAGAGCGAAGCCGCGAAGTCTAAACTCAACCTGCTTGAAATCAAGTCTCTGGCAAAGCTACTTGAAGGCCCTGAGGGGAAGATCTTGGAGTTTCTCGCTAAGAAGGGAGGAGAGGCCCTACAAAGCGAGATATTGTTCGAAACGGGCCTGTCAAAGGTCACTGTTTCTAGAGTCTTGAAGGAAATGGAACGAAAGGGCCTCATTAGCAGAAAGAAATACGGTAACACTAAGGTTGTCCGCCTTTCTGGCAAATTTGTGCGATTAGAAACTAGATGATATTGTACATGAATGACCGCCTGAGGAAAGGAAAAATCCTAAATAGATGGGTGCAAAAAGGTTCCTGATAGCCCTTGTTTCTGGAGCAAAGTCCTTCTTAACAGAGGAGGAAAGGAGTAGAGTCGGGGATCAGATAAAAAAGCACATAGAGCTTAAGAAGAAGACAATGGAGGCCTACTCATCCCTGCTGAAGGAGCTCGAGGACAAGAGGATGAGACTTTTGGTCAGTTACATACTCGAGGACGAAAAAAGGCATCACGAGCTTCTCCTAAGGATAGATAAGATAGTAGTCGAAGCGGAGACCCTCAAGGAGGAAGACATGTGGGACATGATCTAGAAGTACTCAGTTTTCCACGAGCTCTAGGGGGCTAGCTATTAAGAACCCAGGGCCCACATTGGCTGAAAGTTAAAGGGTTTCAGGGCTCATAGCATAGGCTCTCTTCTTACTCAACCGTTCAATTTGGCAACAAAGGTCGTTGCTAATGCTCGACGGTTTAAGAAATGTTTTAGTCAAAGACTGGGATAGTAAAGTGAAGGAAGTTGAGAGTTAGCTGGTGCTTGTTTTCCTCTACTCTTCATGAGATATTAGAGGAGGCTAAACTTTGCGAATCTCTGGGCTGGATGGGGTTTGGTTTCCAGATTATCAAGTCCCCTTCTCCGAATGGCCCGAACTCTTCGTGGTTCTTACATCCCTAGCCCTGAACACCAATAGGTTGTTCATAGGATCCCTCGTAACGATGTTTTGAGGAGGCATCCGATGGTGATCGCTCACGGCTTCGCTACGCTCACTCGCATAGTCCCCTCAGGAATAATACTTGGACTGGGAGCAGGAGCTGGTTCAAGCCACATCCCTTACGGCATTAAGATGGAGGGCTTAGCAGCGAAGCTGGAGGAGGGGATCAAGGTTATCAGGGCCCTTTGGGAGGCGAGTCCAGAGAGCCCAGTTTCCTTTAGAGGAAGACACTTCTCACTCAGCAGAGCGGGACCTCCTTTAAAGCCAAAGAAGGAGATCCCAATATACGTGGCGTCTTATGGCCCAAAGATGTTGAGGATTGCATCGATAGGATCTTGAGGTTCAAAGAGGCGGGGTGCAAGCACATGATCCTAGAGCCTTATTGGATCGAGAAAAAACAGGGTTAAGGAGGCGCTGGAAGTCCTAGGAAGGGAGATCAAACCAAAAGTTCAATCTTGATTGAATAGACGCGCCCACTAGAGAGCAGCGACAAAGAGATTGGCTGTTTACCAGCTCGCAGAAAGTTTTAGAGGCTTATAACTGGTCAGGAAAGTCTGAAGGTTGAAGATCATGTCGAGCAAAGAGAGCATTAGGGCTTGCTCCTTTACCTCCTTGAGATCAACAACCCCATTATCAACTATAAATAAAATACACATCCAATTTAGAAGAGATAAGAACTAAGACAACTCCTTTGTAAACAAAGGGGTCAGCATCCGATAAAATTAGAAAAGCTGGCTAAAGTTTCTGAAAAG
>Ga0190286_1000270_pt1 | contig 23506 bp, 21 predicted proteins | sample 48691834_MG_FD_183241 | JGI IMG/M metagenome (GOLD analysis project Ga0190286, IMG submission 183241) | Hydrothermal vent microbial mat bacterial communities from Southern Trench, Guaymas Basin, Mexico - 4869-18-3-4_MG | ecosystem: Environmental > Aquatic > Marine > Hydrothermal vents >... | reverse complement strand
AATGATTTTAAACCATTTTCCTCTAAAAAATCTCTTTCCATAAAGAACGCTTTTGCTGAAATTTCTTTAAGTGTTTTCCAGGCCGAGGATACGACTCCAGCCCAGAAGAAATTATTTTCTCTAATTAACTTTTCGTACAGCTGTAGAACGCTTTCTTCGGAGTTAAGCTGCGCTTCAAGGAGATCTATACAATTGGCGAAGCGCAAAGCTATCTTCTCTTTCAGGAGGACACGAGCCTTTTCCGATTCTAATATATCCTCTGGGGCGTTAATTGTCTTAAAAGGAGAGAAACCTGAAGAGAAGGGATAAAAATTGAGACAAATCGTTTTGGAAGAACCTCTTATGAAACCATCGGGCTTTCTCCAGTTGTACTTCAACAATAATTTTGCAATTCTCTTGGCTTTTTCTGCGAAAAGAGCTTGAAAAAGCGTTTGAACGTAACCCTCATATAATGGGACGCAACACTCGTAGCCTTCAGACTCAACCATCTGCATCATTAGCCTAAGCTCATCTTGCCCGACATAGGCAGCATCTCCAGGAACTACGAGCAGGTACTCTCCTTTGGAAGCCAAGATTCCTGAGACAAAACCAATTAAAGGGGTGCTAATCTCCGGCTTAACATCTATAGCGATTCTGAAGTTTGCAACATCTTCAAGGATTTTAACATATCTTTCTCCTCTGTTCCTCTCGTTTACAGCTAATATCAGATCGTCAGCAAGATCTGCGACTACTCTTGCAATTCTTCTAAGAATAGCTTCTCCGTTCACTTTTACGAGAAGCTTGTCCCTCTGAAAAGTCTTTTGAAACCTATTCCCTTTACCACCAGCCAAGATTATTGCAGTCCACATTCTAACTCCCTTTCTTGCCTTAATAGATAAAGTCAACGCTAGACTTAATCTTTTTCACGATTAATGCGCATTATATCATGGAATACTGGAGCAAGTGATTGTCTTGATTAGAATAGGGTGTAGTGGGTGGAGCTATGATCACTGGGTTGGCGTATTTTACCCAGAAGGAATGGAAAGAAGGGATTACTTCACTTACTACAGCAAGTACTTTGATACCGTGGAGATAAACTCAACATTCTATAGGCTACCCTTCAGAAACTTCGTCATAGGGTGGACTAAGAAAGCACCTAGAGGATTCCTTTATGCTATAAAGGTCAACAGAAGAATCACTCATCTAAAGAGGCTAAGAAATGCTCAGGAGGATCTCACAGATTTCTTAAAGAGGTTAAATCCGCTCAAAGAAAGGTCGTTACTAGGACCTTTACTTCTTCAGCTCCCTCCTGGATTACATTTTGACCTAAATCTCCTGGAAAGCTTCTTAAATTCCCTTCCTGAAGGCTACAGGTTCACTATAGAGTTCAGACATAAGTCATGGCTGGGAGAAGAGGTGTACAATCTTTTGGAGGAATACAATGTTGCATTTTGTATAATTAGTTCTCCTAAGCTTCCTGCCATTGTCAAGGTAACTACTAACTTCTCTTACATAAGAATGCATGGCCGTAAGAGGTGGTATGATTATCTCTACTCTGATGAGGAGCTGAAAGAGTGGGCTGAAATAGTTTCAAAATTGCATGACGAAGGAAACGATGTTTTCATGTACTTCAATAACGATCCAAATGGTTATGCCATAAAGAACGCTCTCAAAATGAAGAAGTTATTGGGTTTAAGTTAAGACCCAGATTTTGCCATACATCCCAAGATCTCATTAATCGCACATCTAAAGTATGTAAAATTTTTTAACAAGCAGTAACACATCTCATGGGCATCTGGTGATAAGATGCAGAGGAGGAGAGGCATAGGGGAGAAGGAGATAAACGTCCTAAAGATGCTTGTGGAGAACGGAAGGATAACCTACACTGAAATTGCTAAGAAATTGGGAATGAGTCCTGCAGGAGTGATGAAAAAGGTAAAGAAGCTAGAAGATGCGGGCATAATCACAGGATACACGGCTCTAGTTGATCATTCTAAGCTGGGAAAGCCTTACAAGTACATGGTTTTCTTAAAAGGAGAGTCAGGAAAAACTGCAGCAATATCAAGAAAACTTAAGGAAGCTTTAGGAAGCAGCGTGCTGGAGATTCATAGGATTACAGGCATCTATGATATCGTTATCAAGCTTATAGCAGGAGAAGGCGAGGAATTAACCAAGTTACTCGCTAAAATACAATCAGTTCCAGGTGTAAAGGAAACAAACACTTCTCTGATATTAGAAACTATAGAAGAGAGGGCTTCTGTAGTTCCAGAGGATATAAGATTACCTATTCCTCTAAAGGAACTCGGAAAGGTGTAGGCATCTGATAATAGCAAGAGTCATTCTCTTGTAACGTTTCAAAAGCTACAAAGTTAGCAAAATAGATCCTTACACAAGAGCTCATTAAGCAGCTGTATTAGAAGATTTTGGTTAATCTGAGGGCAGCCAAGGCTCTAGCTAATTTTTCCATGCGCAATTTATTTACACGTCTCACAGTATCTATCCACTTTTCTGGCAAGATTGGAGGTAACCTAGCAACGACGAAATCGAGGATATATGTAGATTTCAAGGGTGAGGAGGCAAATATCGGCTCAGTTTGGTTTTCAACACTCCTCTTTAATATGATATGGCTCGAAGATGAAACCTACGAGATATCAACCGTAGAATATAGGCCCTGCGTTAAATGCATAGGTAAAACCTTTGAAACAGCTTGGAGACACCCATAAAAATGGAAGAATGTGTAGTTGCAGTCTTCACTTCATTAGGTTAATCTCTACTTAGTTATCTCTCCTCTCCTAGCTCTAGTGTAATTTTCTAACCCCAATGTCTTAATTTGCTCAATAAGCTCTCTTCGGTGTGCAGCTTGCTCTACAGATACTATATTACAAGGATAATCATCGCAGTCGAAGCATCCTCTAACTCCTTTTGCCTGAGCACACTTCCTAATAGGACAATCAGGCCATCCAGCTCCAGCAAGGCATCCAAGACAACCGCTTGACGATGCTATCCACTCAAGTCCCAAGATAAATTGATCTACATTTAAAGGAGCCTTAAGACTTTTCCAAACAGTTTTGATCTATTCGTTCTTCTCTATCTCGCCAAGAAGGTCCTTTGCCCTGCTATAAAAGACATTTTATAGTAATCACATTCACGGCAATATATTCCACAGAACCCTACTAGATTCATTTCAAATTTGTATGAAATTTCGTCTTGACTCATAACAGTTCTATGATTTTACATTATAATAAACTACATCTTTTCCAGCCTAGGAATCCCTAAAACATCCATAGCATTGCCCAATGCGATTGAAATCGCCTTTACCAGAGCAACCCTAGCCTCTCTAATTCCCTTAGGAGCAGCAATCACTGGACACCTCTCATAGAACTTATTTATCAATATGGCAAAATCGTTTGCGTATTGTGCTAGTATATCAGGACGCATCAACCAATAACAGCTTCTTATAGTCTCAGGTAGCTCAGCAATCTTATAGACAAGCTCTATCTCAATATCATCTTTCAAAAAGGAGGCATCAAACTCTTCTGCGACATTTCCTGCTCTCCTTAAAATCCCCCTCATCCTAGTGTACGCATATTGAATGAAGGGACCACTGTTCTCCTGAAGATTCAGAACTCTTTCCCATGTGAAGATAACCTTCTTGTTAGGCACAACATTTATCAGAGCATATCTTATGGCTCCAACAGCAACCTTCTCAGCTATTTCCTCAATCTCCTTCTCCTGTACACCAGATCTCTCCTTCAAGAGATCTTTAACCCTTTTCTTTGCTTCATCCAAGAGCTCGTCAATTGTTATATATCTCCCTCTTCTTCCGCTCATTCTGATTTCTGGGAGATCCACAAACTCATAGCTGAAGTGCACCAAATTCGACGGATCGATTCCCATTAGAGCCACAGTAGCTCTAAGTTGAAGCTGAGGTAGCTTTTGGTCAACCCCTATCACGTTGTAGACTTTGTCCATCTTTAACCCTTCAAACTTGTAGAGGGAGTAACCAACATCCGTCCCTGTGTAAAGCCAAGTCCCATCGGATCTGCTAAGATAGTAGACTGGAGGCATCTTGGTCTTTATCTCTTCAAGGTCCCCTCCTAAGATTTCCCTTATGTCTTCTCTCTCCTCTGCAGCCTTAAGCAAGTTCACGCAATATGCTCCATCCTCGCTCTCAAGATACCCCGTCTTTTTCACCTTCTCCAGGGCTCTGTCAATCCATCCTCCCCAAATAAGCTCACTTTCCCAATCGTAAGCGTCATGTCTTATTCCTAGCCTATCTAAGGTCTGCCTGAACCCCTCCATCACAGCCTCAGTGACTTCGCGAAACATGGCTTTCACGACCTCATCCTTTCCCTCTTGATACCTCCTGTTGAGTTCCGCAACTGATGCTTCTGGATCTTCATCCTTGTTTATTTCCTCTTCTAACTTGTTTATTAATTGGGGAGCCTTTTTTCTGAGTTCTTCGAGGGCTTCTTTCCACTCATCAGCCTCCTTACCTTCTCTCTTCTTGAGTTCGATTATACAGTTGCAAGCTGCGTAAATGATACCGTACCAGTGGTCTGGCTTCCCCTCAACCTTAGCATTTGGAAGCTTTGACCTAGCATAGACAAGAAGAGAGACTTGCCTGCCGCTATCATTAACTAAATAATGCCTTGAAACCTCAAAACCTAGTTTCTCAAGGATGTTAGCAAAGGCGTCTCCGATTACTGCATTCCTGCCGCTTCCAATGTGAAGTGGGTGAACTGGATTTGCACTTGTGTGTTCAACCATTACTTTGCCTTTTCCAATCTTTGAAGAGCCAAAATTAGTCTCAAGCTGAATTGCTGCTCTTATTACAGCCTCAGCAAAGCTCTTTTTGTTAAGCCCCAGGTTGACGAAACCTTCAACAGCTTGAGATGAAATCGCGTAGGGAATCGATGAGATCTTAAGGGAGCTTGATAGTCGATTGGCTATCTCGCTCGGGGACTTCCTAAGGGCCTTAGCAAGTTCGAATGCTACTGGCGACCCAAGATCCCCAAGTTTCTTGTCTGGAACCCTTGAAATCGTTATCTTTGTTTTGATCGAATAGAAATCCATTATCAAGTCTGACAGGCTCTGGGCAAAGGCTTTCTTAACTTCTCCGAGGGGATCCATGGCTTTCACATCTACTAAAATCTCCTTCTAATAAATCTTAAGATTCGAAGGCTTTTCACCTGTTAGGACTCTTATGCCCTCCTTCAATCCTCATCTCCTCACTTATTTCCTCCTGCCCCTTGGTTAACTTTCTTGCCTACCAATCGACCCCCTTCCTTAGATGATAGGTATCATGCCGAGAGCATTGGCAAACCAGTGCCAGAGGGCTGAAGGAGCGATTCTTTTAGTCATGTGAAAGAGGTAATCTCAGAGAACTTCTAGGCTCAAAGTAGAAGTTAAATAGCAAGCTCATAATTATGAAAAAAGTCCAGAAACCCTTTGAACTCCATCTAAAATATCCCTCGATCTTGTTCTGGATTAATCCATTCCAAGCCATATTTTGGAACATGTCCGTGGCATGAAAAAGCATAAATTGAAGCAAGGATTTTAGAGGAATTCCTAGAGTTTGCGGTTCAGGCGGAGTAGTTATCAGCTTTGAAATTAGGAAATTGAGTGCGTCAATTACTGTAATTCCAATTATAGCAGTAGAGAATGCTCATATGATGTCCAAGCGTAGCGAGCATCTATTCCTAAAGCCTAGACTGGTCCAGCCCTCCTTTTTCCAAATTATATCATATGCTGTTGAAAGGAAAAACATAGGTCCACCTCCTCATCAAAGAGAGGATCCATTCAGGATCGCCTATCCTTGGAAGCACGATCGCTGCGAGTCCGGTTCCAGGAAACATCAGAACTAGTAACGGAAGAAGGTCCAGGACGCCCCTTCTGGAGTACTCCTTTTCTAACAAAGGGAATTCCAATTCTCCAAGAATCAATCTTATGAGCAAAAGAGAAAAAATAAGCACAATAAAGCTTAGAATGAGATTATTTGATGTGAGATTTCTATATAAACGACCCTCAACTATCCTTAACCTTGAAATGTAAACTATAAGGAAAGTTATTGTTATTAAACTCAGAATGATTTCCAATTCGGTTGATTCTCTGGATCTAGAGGATCTAGATCACTGGTCATATCCTTTACTTGGATTTTTTATCTTAAAAACCTCTCACATGGATTAGAACAGACTGACTATATCTATTCTCCTTGTAATGAGACACTTGATATGGGCCCAAGGGGGAAGGCCTCAGCCTTTGTTGTGCGGAGTGAACGAACTTGCACGACTTAAATAATTGATATATATGTATATACATATAATGGCTAGAAACATAATGGTGTCCGACGAGGTTTATGAGGAGCTGAAGAGGCTAAAGGGACCAGAAGAGAGCTTTAGCGATGTCATCAAGAAATTGCTAGCTTCTAGAAGAGGTAGTCTACTTGATATGGCTGGATCGGGTACCATAACCGAAGAAGGTGCGAAACTCCTTGAGAGATATAAGAAAGCAATGGCACTAGCTGACTCCGAAAGATTGAGAAAGTTATTGGAAGGAGGGCAGTGATGTACCTACTTGACACCAGCTTCCTCATAGACCTAGTCAGAGGGAAACCAGGCGCTGTAGAACTTGCTAAGAGAATAGAAGAAGAGAGAGCTTATGTGGCTATCTCTGTTGTCACATTCCATGAATATCTGCTCGGGGTATACCTTTCATATAAAGATGAAAATAAGCGAAAAGAAATGTTAGTTAGGGCTGAGTTGGAGTTGTCTCGATTTGATGTTCTGCCTTTTACTGCTGACATAGCTAGAAGAACGGCTGGAATAATGGCCTCTTTAATTAAGGAAGGAGAACCTCTTGGGCTGGGAGACGTGATAATAGCGGTCACTGCTATAGAACGTCGCCTTTCTCTAATCACCAGGGACGTTAAACACTTCTCTAAAATCCCAGGGCTTGAAATTCAAAGCTATTAGTTGGATGGTCTCCCTTAACTCATCTCTGGCTAAACACTTACTCTGTGAAGAGAGGTTTAAGTATTAAAATAAGCTAAAAGGATTGAAATGAAGTATGTAGAGCTTGGGAAGTCCGAAATTAAGGTCTCAAGGATAGGGCTAGGGACATGGCAGATAGGAAACTCCTAATGGGGAAAGGAGTTTAACAGAGAAGCAGACATAAAAGTGATAAAAACAGCTCTGAACTGTGGAATAAACTTCATAAATACGGCAGAAGCCTATCGGGAGGTCTACCTAGAGAGATAATAGGAGAAGCTATAAGAGAAACTAGAGACGAAGTGATCATAGCTACTAAGTCTCCAGCTATCGCGCGCGCAAAATCATTCACTAATGTTCAGGGCTCCCAGGCACGCTAGCTCTCACTGATTCGAACTAAACCAGGAGGAGCTTTTAATGACAGCTTACGACTAATAAAGAAGCAATCTTTATTAGTTTTCCGCATTTTCTTTGCATAATGGAGAGGGTAGACAGGGAGCGTGAAGTAAAGGAGAAGCTAGACAAGCTTGAGGATCTCAGGAGATCGGGACAGATCTCCGAAGAAACTTATAGAAAGATGAAATCCGAGCTGCAAGAGAGGCTTAAGAGAATTAAGGCTTTGAAGAAGGAGGAGAAGGCAAAACGAAGACGAAGGCTTCCAAAGAGAGAGGTAACAAGAAAGGAGAAAATAGGACTGAAGGTTCCTAAGAGAATGCCTTTCTTTGGAAGGAAAGGCCCGGGATTAGCTTATCTCAGTACTGGGGTGATCTTAGGGTTCCTAACGCTCCTTCTATCCTCCTACTTCAGACCAGACCTGATGTCATCGCTCACAGGACTTATTGCTCTTCCTTTGTCAGCTGGTTTCATTGGCTGCCTGCCAGGAAGGCTTGCAGGAGGTGGAGTAAGAGAAGCTGGCTACTCTGCCTTTGGCCTTGTCCTACTGTTCTCTTTGGCTGCTTCGGCCTCGGTTTCGCTTTATCCAACAGATTGGGTTACAGCTCTCTCCTCTTCGCTTCTTAAGTCAGAGGCCGTAAACGATCCCATAAGGCTTGGATGCTCCTCATTTCTATGTCTGCTTGCTCCATCTTTTGTCGGAGCTTACTTCGCATCCAAATTGATTCCAAGGAGGTGAGTGCCCTGAGCCTGATAGACCTGCTGATAAGAGGCGTCGTCTTAACTAGGTTATTGATGGACAAGCTGATGATGAAGGAAACGCTAGCGATTCACGTCTCCTTGGACTTTGGTCTTGCTACCCTAGGCTTAGTAGGCCTGCTCTACATCACGAACTTGAGGAAAAGGGCTGGATTCTGGCTGGGTGTCTTTGGTTTAGGGGCAACTAGCCTCGTCATGAGAAGCAAGATAGCTGGAGGGCTTCTTTCTCTCCTCTTCCTAAAGAAGTTCTGGAAAATATTCCTACTGTTGCTGGTCTCTCTGTTCTTGATATATCAGGGCCTAGGGGATCTTGCGCTGAGCGCCCTCACATAAAATCTTCTCCATGTTGAGTGGGTCTCAAGCTAATATTATCCAGCCCTTAGTTTTTCCTTTTCTCTCTCTAGTTCTTCCATCTCTTTCACTAATGACTTCAGTTCTGCGTCTGTTGCCTCATATTCACCTGATTTTATCAGTTCATAGACCCTCTTTCCTATCCTTTCTGCAACCTTGTCCATTTTTGACTCTATAAGCTTTACTTCGGCCTTTGATTTTGCGGTCTCAAACACTTCCTTGATCTTCTCCACGACGCCCTCCTCTTCTCCTTTCTTTTTTGAAACAATCGTTCTAGCTTTTTTCTCTTTCTTGCCCTCCATTTCATACTTGGCTCTCAGTTCTTTGTATGTTTCCTCACTTATCCTCCCTTCTAAAAGAGCCTCCTCAAGCTTCCTCAACTTCTCCTCTCTGTCGCTCAGGATCCCATCCCCCCTTCCCTTATTTGAATGCACTTGCCTGACTTGTCCTTTATCTTTAGAAACTGATAAGTCTTACCCCCTGTGTTTCTGACGGACCTAGATTCGGGTTTATATGCCGATAAGTTTGTCTAAACCTCTGGGCCTCCGTAAGTATAAAGTTTTTATCGGGGCAGGAATGTAAGTCGGCAGAATTACATCTTTGTAATTGGAGCGTGCTTATGTTGCGGGGATACAGCAAATAAACTCCATCGGAAAAGGAGAAGTGCTAAGTTGAGATATCACCCATAAGGTTAAAAAGAAATCATGTAGCTTTCATCAAGGGTGTTTTGTTGGCCGAAACTAGGGAGGAGGTGAATAAAAAACTTGAAAAACTAGAGAAACTGTATAGATCAGGGAAGATAAGCGAAGATCTCTACAAGGAACTCAAAGAAAAGTACCTTTCAGAACTTAAATCCAAAGCACCAAGTCCTATCGAGACTCCTCCGAGGCATCGGCTTAGTAAAAAGATCCTTCCTTTGGCTCTTCTGTTGGTAATTTTAGCGGCTGGAGTTTTTTACTTCGTTAGATCTGGTGTTCCCCAATCCCATGGTGGAGCCTTTCCAAGCCCCTCTCCAGGTCCTGGTTCCCCTTCGACGCCCAAGCCCTCTTCAACTCAGCCCCCTCAGAGCGGAAAAGCTGTCACGTTTGAGGAGGCCATGGAAATGATGAGTTCAGAGGCATTCAAATGGTGCCAAAACTGTTATCCTATCTCGGCTTGGCTACCCCCTCATCCGAGGGCAATTAGTTTCGGTGGAATTGCTCGTGAATGGCATGCAAAGTTTTACTGTCCAAGCAAAGGGAAAGTAGCTTGGTTCTACTATGTTAATGGAAAGGTTGAAAGAATGGAGCTGGTGGGAAAGAAAGAGTGGGATTGGGACGCTGATTTCACTCCAGAAGCATTCTCAAAGTCATTACCTGCGATTGAAGTTTATTCAATAGCTTTAGCTGCTGGAGGAAACGAATTTATACTGAACCATCCGGAAAAGGAGGTCTATCTGAGCATGATAATTGAGAGCAGGGAGGTAGCCAGATGGTATGGGACCCTCTTGCCAGAGGAATACGAGAAGACGAAAGCTCAAAGCATTTGGAGGGTGGCTTTTCAGATACCCGCCGGAGACGAGTTTTTCGTTTTTATAGATCCCACGACTGGCCATGTTCTCTTCACTAAGACAGCCCATCACTAAGGAAATATCATTTTCTAGAGGAAAAGGCAGTAGAATACCTCTTGTCTCATCGGATCAAGCTCCACCATGTACGAAGATGATTACAAGATGCTTTCTCAGCAACCAGGGATGTAAATGTCCAATAAGGCCCTGTGCTCACCCCTTAAGCCTCTGATGGCAAGGAACATATTGGTGTCAGACGAGGTTTACGAAGAGCTTAAGAGGTTAAAGGGACAAGGATAGAGTTTTAATGATGTCATTAAGGAACTCTTAAGATCTAGGAGTGAAATCTGCTTAGTCTGGCAGGGTCTAGAACTATAACCGAACTGAGGGAGGCGCCAGGCTGCCTTGAGAGTACAAGGGGTTGGGTTCTCTAGCGGATTTAGGAAGGGTAAGGAAGCCGCTGGAAGGGAGCATTTAGTGCGATTAGAACGGATCCTTTTTTAACTGCAATAAAAGAAAGGAGATATCGAATCCGAACGGCCTAACGAATTACCTTCCCTGATTGGTCTAATAATTCGCCATAGGCTTACTTCCCTAAAGAAGCAAGAGAGATGATTTAAGGTAAAAAAGAGAGAGCGCGCTTAAGCCTTAGGTTAACAAAACCGCCTTTTGCCTCGAAAGAGAGAGCATAAGGGATTGAAGAAAAGTCTAAAGAGCTGGAAATTTGGCTGGCTATCTTATTTGGAGCCTTTTTCAGGATCTTGGCAAGCTTAAAGGCCACAGGAGAACCAAAATCCCCTATCTCAAGATTTGGAGTCCTTGATACACTCAACTCTACTTTTGTAGAGTAGAGGCTACTACAGACTTCGAGCAGGGACGAGGTAAAGACCCTCTTAATCTCTTGGAGGGAGTCTTGAAGCATCTTGTGGGAGAGAATTGTGTCAAATTAAATATTGAGGAACAGAAATGGACAACCTTTTTGCTTGGAAGTGGCAGCGGAATTGAGGGTGTAGAGGGATTGAAAGACATGGGCAAAAACCAACGCTAAATTTCGCTAGACGGCCGTAGTATATACCTAAAACGATCCTGCTAGAAGACTCGATATTATCACATGTTCGTTTCCTAGGATCTTTACATCTCTTAATATGTTCTCAATTTCCTCTTTAGAAAAAGAGTTTCATCAAAACCTTTTTTCATAGAGCCCTTCTGTCCTTGTTCTGAAGCTATTTATTAGTAATTCAGGTCTCTTCGTGTGTGTCATCTTTGGTCTTAAGATTTAAGAGTACGCCTTTTCATAAAACGTAATCATGAAGAAGGTTTGAAAATTCGGCTCAATCCTTGCTGAGAAACCATAATGGTTTAGCATTTTTCATGAGGGGTTAAGGATGGAAAGAATACAGGCTCTTGGACGAGAGACCTTTTTAGCTTCCACAGGATTCTGGACATGATGCCTGGTACTAGGTATCCTTACACAAAGAAAGTAAACGTAGTTGAGGTTATTCATGGCGTAGAGATCCAAGATCCCTTTCGATGGCTAGAAGACTTAGATAGTACGGAAGTAAGAAAATGGATTAAGGAGCAAAATGCCCTGACAATTTCTCTCCTAAACACACTTCCCTGGAGAAAGGAGATACAGGAGGAGCTAATGAGAATATATCAGTCGAAGGTCATTCTATTACCCGTAATCTGCAAGGAGAGATATTTCTTTTTCACCAGACAGGGTGGACAAAGACATGCCGTTTTGAACATGTCAAAGGGTAAGTTTGACCCAGAGAAGGCGAGAATTATCTTAGATCCAAATACCTTCAGTGAGGACGGAACGGTAGCTTTAGACTGGTATTACCCTTCCCTAGACGGGAGTTACATTGCTTACGGAAAGTCCGAAAAAGGGAGCGAAAGAAGTGTTTTACACATACTCAACGTGGATTCAGGAGAGCACTTGCCCGAGACCATACCAAACACTCAGTGGTCTACAGTTGCTTGGTTAGAGGACTGCTCTGGGTTCTATTACACTTGGAACTCCGACAATGAAAGATATATCCCCAGAGTTCGCTTTCACGAGCTAGGCAGCGATCCCAAGGAAGACCCATTGATATTTGGGGAAGGTCTACCAGAGGGAATATGGCCAAGCATTTATCCCTCATCCGACGGAAGATACCTCTTCTTGGCAGTAGATGAGGGGTGGATTAGAAATGACCTTTATGTGGAGGATCTGCGGGAGGATGGTGAGTTTATACCAATTGCTGTGGGGAAAGAAGGAAAGTTCTTTGCAGATGCTATTGAAGGCTCGCTAATCATTCAGACGAACTACAAGGCACCAAGGTATCGCATCCTGAAAACATACTTGGATGATCCTAGAGAGGAGAATTGGAGAGAGATAATACCTGAAGGGGAAGGGGTGATAAAGAGGTTTCAGATAATAGGAAGGAAGTTAGTTATATCTCTGAAGGAGAATACATATTACAGACTGCTTGTTTATACCTTAGAAGGTGAATTCCTGTACGAGATCAAGCTTCCTTCAATTGGCAAGGTTGATTTTACTGGAAGATGGGACAAAGACGAAATGTTCTACATGTTCTCATCCTTTGTCTATCCTCCTGCATTATTCAGGTATGACTTAAGCGATCGAAAACAGGAGAAGATCTTTCAGCAAGATGTGAAAATTAGCCCATCTGAATACGATACAAAGCTCATTTTCTACAAATCGAAGGATGGGACAAAGGTTCCAATGTATATAATCCATAAAAAGAACGTTAAGCTCAACGGCAACAACCCAACAATTTTGAGCGGATACGGTGGGTTTGCATTGGGTAGAGAACCAGCTTTTCTTAAGAGCTTCATTCCATGGCTGTCGAGGGGAGGAGTGTATGCCGTTGCTTGTATAAGGGGGGGAGACGAATTCGGGGAGGAATGGCACAAGACAGGAATGAGGGATAAAAAACAAAATGTATTCGATGATTTCATAGCAGCTGCCGAGTGGCTAATCGAAAATAGCTACACAAACCCTAGTAAGCTGGCAGTATGGGGAGCCAGCAATGGAGGACTTTTGGTAGGAGCTGTCCTTACCCAAAGGCCAGATCTGTTTAAAGCTGTGGTATGCAAGGTTCCGCTACTTGACATGATCCGCTATCACAAGTTCCTGGTTGCTGGCCTTTGGGTCTCAGAATACGGCTCGCCTGAAGACCCGGAGGAGTTTAAGTGGCTTATCAGCTACTCTCCTTACCACCACGTTGTTGAGGGTCGGACATATCCTGCAGTCTTCTTTAGAGCAGCGGAATCTGATGGAAGGGTTCACCCTATGCATGCCATGAAAATGGCAGCTAAGATGCAAACATACGGAAAAGGAGGGCCATTTCTCCTTTATGTCGAACCAAAAGCAGGACATGGCGCGGGTAAACCTTTAGACATGTTCGTTAAAGGAGAAGCTGACTGTCTAGCATTTGTTGTATGGCAGTTGAATCTTCCCTTCCTCAAATGATAGGTATCATGCCGAGAGCATTGGCAAACCAGTGCCAGAGGGCTGAAGGAGCGATTCTTTTAGTCATGTGAAAGAGGTAGCAATTAATTAGTAATCCAAGAGTGCTTCCAGGTGCATATCTAATGAAATCTATCAGAGAACTTCTAGGCTCGAAGTAGAAGTTAAATAGCATGCTCATAATTATGAAAAAAGTCCAGAAACCCTTTGAACTCCATCTAAAATATCCTTCTATCCTATTTTGGATTAATCCGTTCCAAGCCACGTTTTGAAGCATATCCGTAGCATGAAAAAGCATAAATGGAAGCAAGGATTTTAGAGGAATTCCTAGAGTTTGCGGTTCAGGCGGAGTAGTTATCAGCTTTGAAATTAGGAAATTTAAAGCATCGATTGCTGTAATTCCAATTATAGCAGTAGAGAATGCGCATATGATGTCCAAGCGTAGCGAGCATCTATTCCTAAGGCCTAGACTGGTCCAGCCCTCCTTTTTCCAAATTAAAACATATACTGTTGGAAGGAAAACATAAGCCCATCCTCTCATTACAAAGGGAATCCATTCAGGAACGCCTATCCTTGGAAGCACGATCGCTGCGAGTCCGGTTCCAGGAAACATCAGAACTACTAAGATGAAGAGATCCAGGATATCCCCACTAGAGTACTCTCTTTCCAGTAAAGGGACCTCTAACTCCCTAAGAATCAATCTTAGGAGTGAAAGAGAAAAAATAAGCACCACAAAGCTTAGAATGGGATTATTTGAAGGGAGATGTCTGTATAAACGACCCTCAACTATCCTTAACCTTGAGATGTAAACTATGAGAAAAGTTATTGTTATTAGAATCAGTATAATTTGCAATTCGGTTGATCCTCTGGATTTAGGCATGGAATCACTCTGGTCATATCCTCCTTTTGTTTGATTTTTATTTAATAACCTTCCTGTGTTTTAGGAAGAATGTAGATAAATGGTAGGTCCTATGTCGAACTCAGGTTTTCAACCAAAGGAGAAATTTGTAGAGTGGAAAATGGAAGTTCCTAGCAAGATTGAAGTAATTGGGGCTTTTTTGGTGTTACTTCCAGTCTCTTTTATGCTTGCTGGATCCAAAGACGTGCAATTTTTGTTCAAGGGCCCCTTTGATTATCTATGGTTTCTTGTACTCACTTTCATTGTAATATTGCTTCATGAAGGGGTTCACATAGTTGTAATCAAGGCTCTGGGTCTGGGATATCGTTTGGGGATTGGAGGCTATTATGTTTACGTCACCATAATAGGGGAGATAGACAGATGGAGGTTCTTCTTAATTGCGATCTCTCCCTTATCCATAAGCCTTCTTCCTTTTGTTTTTCCAAACTGGCCTATTTTGAGAATAATGTCTTTTCTGAACTTTTTAGGCTCTGTTGGTGATATTTTGATCCTTATGAAGCTTTTAGGGGTCGGAAAAGCTAAAATAGTGGACAGAGGAAGGTTTATAGTTGTCTTATCAGAAAAACCACCAAGAACCTCAATTTTAGTAAAGAACTTCTTCAGCTCATTCCCATTGTTTATGCTTGCTTCTCTTCTTATAACCCTCATGGTATTACTTAGGCTTGGAGGAGCTTTTGAGATCTCTCTAATTCCAGATCGTATTTACTTTCTAGCAGCGGACTTTTCAATGGTTTACGCCATCTTAACCCTCTTCTCAGCAAATCATGAAATGCATCTCTAATCTTCTGCAGTAATTTTCCATATCTCTGAGGTTATTAAGAGAAAGATTCGTTAAAAGCTATCATTGGACGATAAACGTCGATCAGAGAGATTCTGCTACACATCCAAACTTTATAGTAGTAAGAAATATAATGCATCATCTAGTAGGTGAGATTTTTGGCCAATAAGTTCGAAAGCTTAGAGAATTTCATTTTTAAGAAGATGTCTGAAACAAACCTCCCTGGTTTAAGCATAGCCGCTATTGAAGATGAGAATACGGTGTATATAAGGGGATTTGGCTTTAAAGATCTCTTAAGGGGATTGCCAGCAACCCCAGAAACTCTTTATTGCATAGGCAGTGTTACAAAGTCTTTTACATGCTTGGCTATCATGCAGCTTCAAGAGAAAGGGGCTCTAAGCATTGAGGATCCCATTGAAGAATATGTTCCGCTAAAGATTAGACCCAAGGGGGAACCTATAAGGATATGGCACTTAATGAGCCATACGAGTGGAATTCCAGCTCTAGCATATGCTGAGGCTGTTATCAGGCAAGCTACAAAGGCATCTAATGAATGGCTTCCTATATCAAGCTATCAAGATATGATCACGTTTATGGCTGAGGCTGACAAATGGGTTCATTCAAAACCAGGGGAGAGATGGTTTTACCTTAATGAAGGCTACATTCTGCTTGGATACATTATAGAAAAAGTATCTGGGGAGAAGTACGCTAATTATGTTAAGAAGCATATACTGGAGCCTTTAGGAATGAAAAGGAGTTACTTCCACAAGGAGGAGGTCGAGAGAGATCCTGATGTAGCGGTGCCGTACATATTAACGAAGGATGGTGATAAAATAGCCAGCACATATCCTTATGGGGCCATATTAAGCGATGGTGGTCTGATAAGCAATGTCGTTGATATGATAAAATATGTAAAAATGTTCATTGATTACGGCAAAACAGATGGAGCAAAGATAGCAAGTGAAGATTCCATTAGAGAAATGATGAAGCCTAGAATACGCCTACCTTACGAGCCTTTTATAAGCAAAGGCTTCAGATATTACGGATATGGACTTGGAATAAAGCCAGATTTCTTTGGTTATAACCTCATAGGTCATGGGGGAAGCGTTCTCGTATCGACCGCTTACATGGGATTCGTTCCAGAAAGAAGGATAGGGGTAGTGATACTTGCTAATGGAAGTGGCTATCCTTTGAGCTATATAGGAGAATACGCTTTGGCCCTTATGCTGGGAAGGGATCCCAAGGAATTATCAATTATAAAATATGAGGAAATCTTAGATGAGCTTACGGGAATTTATGAGACCTACAGAGGCACGATGAGGGTCACAGTGACCAAGAGAGGGAGCCTATTACAGATAGAGAGAAGAGACAGATACACAGAGTTTACGTTACCCTTAATACCTGCAGACATAGACGGAGAGACAAAAGTATTTCACGCTATATCCATGGATATGAAGGTACCTGCTGAGTTTATTATGGAGAATGGGGATCTCTTCTTGATTTATGAGAGATACAAGTTGAAGAAAGTTGGAAAAATCTGATTGGTCTTGGCTATCTCAACCTGTCCACAACGAAACTCTTATTTTATTCAAAATCCAAGCTCCAGAAGATGAACGAAGAGCTGACAAGAAGGATGATGAAGAAATTTGGTTTTCAAGGAGAGATAATCCCTCATGAAGCTAGTGGAAGGACCAGTGAGGATGCAGCAAAAGCTTTAGGAGTTCCAGTTCGGAGGATCGTCAAATCTCTGCTCTTTAGGTCAAAGGACGGCTCATACATTGGTGCTATTTTGTTAGGCACATCTAAGGCAGATGTTAGAAGGCTTGAGAGGATATCTGGCTTGAAGAAGCTTAGACTAGCAAGGAAAGAGGAAGTTCTTGCTTTTACCGGATTTAAAGCCGGAGGAGTTCCTCCCATAGCCTTTAAAGGAAAGTGTCAAGTGTTCGTTGACGAAGAAGTCTTCTCTCTCGATTGGGTAATTGGAGCTGGAGGAACAGAATACTCAGGACTTAAGTTTAAACCCTCTGAACTCTTGAAGCTTGGGTATAGGAGGGAGAAAATAGCTAAAAACGAATAAGTACAGGAACCTTCATCAGAACATGAGCTAATAGCATGATATTGGAGAAAGTTTATAGATCTTAAGCAGCTGATTCGTCTCCCAGATTTAACTCCTCGTAAGCCAATCAAAGACCATTGGACCAACATCTTTGTTCTCCTTGGCATCGAAGGACTCTCCATAGATAAAAATGGGAACTTTTCTCTCATGTAACGAGCCATGAGATCTGATGTTCACATGAAAGAAATCCTCTTTTCCTCTTCCAAAGACTACATCCTTCTCTCCAAGAACCATTATATCTCCTATCCTATCTGGATGCAAATTGTAAAGCATTGTAGCCTCTTCTTTACTTAGCGCTTTCTCAATTCCCTCGGTTTCGGAGAGAATCTCTAAAGCTTTTCCTACTCCGCTTTCAAGATAAAGGTATGAGGACCCTCCTAGGTTCTGATGATGTACCACGTATCTATCCTTTATTATTGGAATAGATCTGGCCTTTATACCCTCCTTTTCCAGCAATTTCTCAAGGTCTATGCCTCTTCTCTTTTCAGACATTCCATGATCGGCTGTGAGACATACTAAGAAATTTTCTGGAGATCTCTGTGATTCGATGTAATCTATCAACGATCCCAGCCACTTATCTATTGTTCTCATGTATCTTTTAGCTTCTTTGCTTTTTGGAGGGAATTTATGCATTGCATAATCAGTTGTCATCAGAAAGATTAGATCTGGATTGAATTTCTTGAGAACTTCAAAAAACGACCTGAATAACCATTCATTTACTTCTATAGAGTAGATTTCAGGAGGAGGTCCTATCTTATCAACGATCCAGCCAATGGGCCTTTCAGCAGAGAAGGAGAGACTAGCTCCCTTGCCTAAGAGGGCTCTAAGCTTGTCTTTAGCTGTGATCAGTACTGACTTAAGGCCTCTTTTTGCTATCTTCTCAAAGATATTTTCAACTAAGATCGAATCAGCAGACTCCATGTAATAGGCTTTGCCTAGCTTTCTGTCATAATAAAAGTTTGAAGTTATTCCGTGTTCCCTTGGATAGACTCCAGTTATGATGGAGACGCTATTTACATTAGTGGTAGTTGGAACAATGGCAAGACCTAGCCTTTGCTCAAACCTACGAAAGTTTGGAAGAGTTTCCTCGAGATACTCCGGATCACAACCGTCTAAGCAGATGATGATAGCCTTTTTCATTACATTAGTGATGAAGTTTCAAAATTTTAAATATAGAGTTCAAATCAATTCTACCAAGAGCTCTTAAAGAAATTACCGCCGAAAAAGTAGGGGAGATAGGCACTAAAGCGAACATTGCTGGAACTTTTGGATTGGGAATTCTCCTTAGCTTTACATTACTTCCGTGCTCTTGGGATCCATATTTGGTTACGGTTGGTCTTATAGCGGAACTTTCTCTTGAAAAGCAAGTTATGGCCCTTCTTCTATACAATTTTATTTTTGTCCTGCCTCTAGCAACGATCTTACTTACGATTAACCTGTTTAGAGTTAAGCTCAGGATCCTGAAATATTGGAGAGGTACTAAATTTCCATTAATGAAGATTATTGCGGGAATTTTGCTTATCGCAGTTGGAGCCTATGCAGTACTTAACTTTATGGCTTGAAGTAACCTTACGGTCTCATTGGGCAAATTCCACAATCTGTGCAAGCGACGTCGCAGGACGGAGTTAACTCAAACCTCTTAGACTTTCTAATTTCCTCTTCTAGATAGTCTACCCTAACGCCAGTGCTGACAGCTTTAATCCATGGTAAGGCCCTGTTCTCTTCATAAACATAGTTTAGTGAGACCCCCTTTTCTATCGCTATTCTTCTGTAATGAGATGCTTGATATGGACCCAGGGAAGCAGAAATCAATACATCGCCTAACCTCTCATTACCTAGGCTAATGGCAGCTTGAACGAAATTCCTGCCAGGGTGGGTTGCCTTAACCCTTATTCCAGAAAGAGATTCGAAGATCCTCACTTTTTCCCTATAAACCTCGGGTCTTTCAAGAGGAAGCCTTTGGAAAGGGGTATGCGGCTTCGGAATGAACTGACTTATCGAAGCCTCAACCTCAAGACCAGTGTTGGAAAGATCAGAGGCTAGCTTTGCAGATTCCTTAACATCTTCCTGCTTCTCAAATGGGAAACCTAGGATAAAATAGGTCTTCAACTTCCTGATTCCAGCTTCTTTAAGATCTCTTGCAACATCTATAATCTCCTTGTTGTCCATAGGCTTGTTGATTGCAAGTTTAACCCTCCAACTCCCTGTTTCTGGCGCAATGGTAACAGTTCTAACTCTAGCCATCTTTAAAACTTCTATAACATCATCATTTACCTCATCTGCTCTTAGAGAAGGGGTTGATAACCTTAACCCTTCATCCAAGATCTTTTTCATGATGTCAGCTATCATAGGATGGGATAGGAGATCGCTTGCTATCAGGTAGATCTTCTCAAACCCCAAGTCCGCAGCTATTTCGATCTGTTCCTCTATCTGATGCAGGGAACGATCTCTTCTTGGTCTCTGGGTCCAACCAAACAGGCAAAAGCGACAACCTTGTGAACATCCCCTGGATACCTCAAGGAGGAACGGATTCTTTCCTTCTGGAAAATGAGTCATTATCTGCATTTCAGGCAGATAGTCCATTCCGGCTCTCTGGAACCTAACATTTCTTTTTCCTCTTGTATATACTCCCTCTAGAGAAGCTATTTCTTCTTCAGGAGATCCTTCCACAATCATCTTCAGTAACTCTGGGACTATCTCTTCCCCATCACCGATCACGATGCCGTCAAATATCCTTGAAACTGGCAAAGGGTTGTTTAAAGCCGGACCCCCAGCAATAATTAGAGGTCTTCTCTTTTCTTTTTCGGCCGGAATTCCCCAGTTATGTAACATTCTCAGAAATGTGTGGATTTGCCCCTCATAATGAAATGAGACGAGCATAATATCTAAATCTCTCGGCCTTAAGCTTCCATCAACTGATTTTGGGACATCTGAGACGAATCTTTCAGCAATAATCCCTTCTATCTCATTAGCTAGGTAATAAATCAACTGATGGCCAAGAGAATTTATGCTAGCTCTATAAGGGCCAGGAAAAACGATTCCGACCTTAAGCTCATAATCCCTTGGGTCTCTGTCGTAAAAGCCTCCTTCTTCCTTTACTAAGGGCAATTCAATCTCTTATAACTGTCAAGATATTTAATTCGGATGATAAAAAGATTAGAGAATTCCAGTAGGATTAAAATTTCAGAAACAAAGCTTTTGAAAAGCCAGAATTCTAGAAAGAAGTTCTAATTAAATACCTTTTATTTTTCTAAGGTATAAGATGTTGTGCTTATCTGATCAGCCTTTAAAGATTTAGGTGCATGACATCATTATCCTCTTTACCGAGATGTATGCTGGCGAAGTTGGAGGCAGTTCAAGTAGGGACCTACCTTCTAATACAAATCTTCTTAACTCTTCATCATATTCTATCTTTCCCAAGTATCTAGGTTCTATTTCTTTGAATTCGTTGAGCTCCTCTTTTATGTAAGATCTTAAGGATTCTTCGAACTTCCTCCCTAGATCGTCTGAAAATTCATATCCACCGATGAGGTAGAAATGCTCAAACTCTATGCCGACTCCTTCCATTACTTTCAAGCTTCTCTTCAAGTGCTCATAAGATTTTTTTGAAGGATCAAGTATGTCGAATATATCATTAACTTTTGGAGTGATCCTGCGGTTAAGCTGTTCCAAACCGGCTGGAGAATCTACAAGCACGAATTTATAAGATTTAGATATTCGCTCCAAGGCGCCTTTAAGAGCAGCATCTGGAAGACAATAGCATCCGGGCAAGTACTTCGTCCCAATTGTCATAAAATCAAAGTATTCGCCTTCATACAGTCCCTTTTCCCATATTTTTCCCTCTATCCTTTCTGAAGGAGGTACGCCTACCGTAGTACCGCCCTCTTCTAGAAATGTTTCGTACAACAACTCTGAAATGGAACGTACTTCCTCAATGCTGACACCAACCATTTCCCCTAGACTCTGGTCAGGATCTAAATCAACCAGAAGCAATGGTGATTCGTTAATCTCTATTAGGTGCTTGGTTGCTAAAGCTATAAAACTACTTTTTCCAACGCCTCCTCTCCCCATCGAAACAAGCATTTTCATTTTTACCACTTTCTAAACCAACTTAGGACATCATACGTTTATTTTTATCTTGACGTTATGAGCTAATATGTTAATATATTGAGTAACTTCAGAATTTTTTGAGTTATGGTAAAAGCTTTAACGTATTTAAATCATAATATCTATCTTCTTCACCATAAATGTCTTTCATTGTAGAATAGACCATGCTCATATCGGAGAATGCTGTCACCTGTGCTGTTTGATCAAAAGTCATTCGATTTTTTAAAAGAACAACATAGAAGAAACAAATACTTTTGGAACTACTAATTTCATTCAACCATAAGCTCATTATCAGAAAAATGAAACACATATTTCAGCATTTTTGAGAGAATTATGATAAGCCATTCCAGCAATAAACTAATAGGTACTTTAGATGAAGTACAAGCAAGTTCTGTTAATATTCTCATTATTGCTCATATTTGCGCTTCTTGGGTATTAATTGCCAAATATAAGCTCAAAGTAGTGCCAAATCAACAAATTAACGTTGAATTAGCTAATGCATCCAGAGCTAGACCAAGAATAATGTCGATACATATTCAAAACTTCACTAAGGGCAATTCAATCCTTTTGGAGATTTGAGATCTTTAATTCAAACTAAGGTGTAGTTCAATGAGGATCTACTTGCTTAAAAGTAAGTGGCCATTCGTAACACTTCATTACCAAATCTGTTAGGTGTTAAAGATCAAAATAACATCGTTTCAGTTTTTTGAGACCAATCTTGATATGCCTTTTCACCCAATTTACTGACGGAGGTGTAGGTGTGAAAAGTCTATGGTGGATCCTACCCTTCGTTATCATTTTAATATCCTCGCTAATGGGCGTTTTATTGTTTGAAGGTCGATTGATTCAGCGTGGTCCTATCTCCGTTAATGTGCAAGGAAAGCCCGCCCTAATTAGGGCAAAGTCGCTTGAAATTGAAGATTTCTATATATCGCCTGTTCCACCTTTCCTTAATTCATCCAATATTGAAACTAGAGAACTTAGGAAGGACCAATTCCTCTGGATCTTTCTTAATTTTTCAGTTAAATGGACTGATCTACCGCCTCTGGTGCGCCATATTAACGATCGCAGGACCTTTATGAGTGGTAATGAGATTCATAGGCAAGAATTTCTATCAGGCAGAATCGAGGTACGCTTTGATTACGATACTGCTGGCATATTCAGTATTACAATGATCCTAGAAGACTCCAAAGGGAACAAACTCATTAATCTGGATCGAGACACAGGCTTGTGGGCATTTGGGATGGGATGCTCTCCAAGAATTGATCCGTTTAAACCAAACTACGAAGGTTTAGAGAGCACTGGAATCAGTTTTTACGGTTGCCTGTTAGGAGGTTGGATACCTGCGGAATGGGATGAGGGAGCCTACTGCCTAAGGGTAGTTGTAAGGGAGACCATCAGCGGATTGGAGAGAAGTGCTGAATATAAGTTTGTAATCCCTCCTGATGGAGGAGCAATTCAACCTTCGCCTATAGACCTTTCTCCAAGTCTGATAGCCTTAAGCGAGGAGGAAATGCCTCAGGGATGGGAGGAAGATTTTGATGCTACCGATAGGCTCGCAATAGATGGGCTAATAGCTACGAACTACAGAGTATTTAAGAAAACAAAAGGAGCATTAGAGAAAGAGATAATAATTCATACATATCTCTTCTCAACTCCAGAAAAAGCAAGGAAATATCTTGGAGAAATCCTTTACCAATTTGAAGATCAAATCATAGGAAGCCATGTGATTCCTCACGAAGAGGGTGCTCTGCCAAGAATAGGAGAAATACTGAAACTTGATGGAATAGGAGATAAGGCTTATTTGTGCAATTACTCAATGGAGAAAGTACTGAAAGTAAGAGAGGGAGAGAGCCTTCCGGGTCCAGAGGTTGTTTTCTCATTGGACAATGTCGTGATCTTAATTCAAGGAGGTAATCTCAGGGACTCATACCTCCAAGGCTGGTTCGTTTCGGTTGAAGAGCTTATGGAAATTTGTGAGCTCCAAAAAGAAAAAATTTATCGACTCAGTGGATGCTAATTAAGATATCGATGGTGAAAACCTCTTGATAGGTAAGAAGGAGTTATTATCAGGAGTTATACTGGCTATATCTG